>Ga0208739_1000068_pt1 | contig 41033 bp, 64 predicted proteins | sample CryBogCBE27Jul09_FD_184566 | JGI IMG/M metagenome (GOLD analysis project Ga0208739, IMG submission 184566) | Freshwater microbial communities from Crystal Bog, Wisconsin, USA - CBE27Jul09 (SPAdes) (version 2) | ecosystem: Environmental > Aquatic > Freshwater > Lake | place: Crystal Bog... | reverse complement strand
TTGCGGGGCGTTGTGACGTGAATGCGGGGGGACTATGGATAAGCCCCAAACCCTCCTCAAACCCTCCTCAAACCTCAATCCCTAACCCTCAAACCGTTTCACAAGTGGTTCAACCCTTGCCCTTTTGGCTCTCAAATCGTTATCAAATCGTTATAAACTTATGCATGTTTGGGTATTGACAAGCGCAAAGAGGGCGCGTATGTTGCTCTTACTAGCCAGAGGAACTACCCAAAGGCAGTAGACGGAAAGCAGGACAAGATGACAAAAAAAGACTATGAACTAATCGCAGAAACTCTAAGCGGATTACAAGAAAAAGCAATCCAAAACGGGCATATTGCCACTTATGAAATGATAGTGGAAAATCTTGCCACTTCACTAGAAACCGATAATCCACGCTTTGATCGGGATTTATTTTTCCGCGCTTGCGGGGTGGCTTTCTAATGAATCACACACTCACAATTAAGGGAGGGCGGGGCGGATATTGGGATTCTGGCTCTTGTTCTTGCGGAGAGTGGAGCGAATTCCTAACCCGCGTTACCCGTAGAGGCGACATCAAAGGGCACAAGGAATTTATCAAGAGGCAACACAAGGCACACAAAGAGAAAGTGGAGGCTAACTAATGTTCAACCTTAAGGAAATAACCACGCTTCTCTCATTGGTGATACGTGAGATTCAAAGCACTGAAGCCACCGGCGAGAGAGTCATCTATCTGGAAACACTTGAAACTATCAGCGAGAAATTGAAGGGACTAATAGCATGAGACTCACACGTCGCGGACGTTACGCCCTAGCCCTGCTAATCGTGGCGGGGCTTGTCGGCTTGTTTTGGCTTGTAGACCATGTAAATTATATGGGCGCGGGGAAATGGTGCTTTCATAACCTCCTTGCTTGTGATTTCCCTAACGGCTAGACTCTTTCTATCTTGCTTACAATTGCGAGGCGATTGTGAGCGGGGTAGTGAGTGGCTAACAATAGCAACTCAAAAAAACCTCTTGGAAGGGGTAAGAAATGTTAATCTATATTGGAACAACTAACACCGCGAACGGGAATCCTCGTCGCGGGTGGATTAGAACAACAAGCGCGGGGCAGGTTCTCGGGTGGATAGAGGAAGGATACGAAGGACACGGGGCAATTAGAGGTTACGACGACGGCGAAACAATGAAGATAACCGTATCACCTGCCGAATATAAGCGCCTCAAGGGCTTAGCACTAGCACACGAGAAGGTGGCGAACTAATGACCGCCGTTAAAAATATCCTAGTGGGCACAAATGACGAGGGCGAAAAGTTCTTTTTGAATTTTTCTTATGAGCAAGAAAACCGCGAAACCTTGAACATAAAGCACGAACGTATCAACAACTACACAAAAATTTCTTTTAGTGGCACTTTAGTTTCTAAGTATGGTTCCGCCGTCCATGATCGCGGAATCCGTTCTTTTGGGCAGAATATGAGGGAACTTTTACGCATTACTCACCCCGCAAAGGGCTACACCCTCGCAAGCATTAAAGAGATTTATGACCTTTGGGAAAGGTATCATCTAAACGACTTAAACAGTCATTGTGAACATCAAGACAAGGCTGTCAAGTGGGACGAGGTAGCCCCTTGCCCCGTTACGGGATACAAGGCGGGCAGTAATTGGCTAGTGCAGGAAATCACCCGCGAGGAATTAGATTCTATCTTTTCAAAAGTAGTAAAGCAAAATAAGGCGGTGGCATAATGAACCAAAACACTTTGGCAACTTGTAAAGATTGCCTAGACGACTACGACACCGCCGAAATGGTATGGCTCAAAGGGTGGACGTGCGTAACGTGTTACCGCCTTATTACAACCAGATTATGCGGGGATTGTCTTCAACCCGTAAGAAATGGGTGTAATTGTGCCTCAAAATAACCGCCTAGAATATTGGAAAGAGAAAGCACGACAAGCAGAGGCGGATTTCTACGCCGTAACCGATCAAGAAGACAAGGCAGATCAGCAGGTCTTGCACCTTGCCGACATGATACGGGCAAACAGGGAGATTGACCGAATTACCCACGGCGTGGACTTTCCGTCGTGGCTTTGAGGGGCGACTCCTGCTATCAACACGACGCAAGCGCGGGTGAGTGGGTTACCACTTGCCCGTGTTGTCGTGATGTTATCTATACGCCGACACTTAAAGAGGCGCTGAGGCAATTCCTCAAACACACCCGCACGCAGTGCCTTAACGGGTACTAACTACGCCCGCGCAAACGCTATTGGCAGCGTGTCGGCTATTGACTTTCAACCAAATTTAATAAATACTCCTACTACCGCCCGCGTAATCGCACGGGCAACTCTGAAAGGTATACCATGACTCAAACAGTTACCGAGCGACTAGGGCAAGGCGCCGTAGACGCTCTACACCAAGCAATACAAATCGCATGGCAGGCGGGCTATGATCAAGCCGTCTCAGACATGAATACAGATAAAGACTTGGGCGGCGGACGTACACTTCGCCTTGCCGTTGTCTCAAATATTGAGATGGATGATAGAGAATGAGTACTATACATTTAGCCCTAGTTGTCTTATCCATGTGTGTCGTCGGTGGGCTAATGGCCCTTTCGCTTGTCTATATGCTAGAAAAGAAAGAAGATAATGAGTATTAAGCCAGGAGATAAGCCCTTATGCGCCGAGTATGATCCTGAATTGTGGTTCCCTGATGCCACTTCCCTACGCACACACAGTGATAATGATAGGCAAGAATTTGTAGACAAAGCGATATTTGCTATGCGTACATGCCAACGTTGCCCACTCTTTGCGGACAATAAGTGTATAGAATATGCTATGGATGACGCTGCAACTATAGATCATGGCATTTATGCCGCATCTCTACCCTTTGAAAGGCGCAAGGCAGTTGGACTAAGACCAGAAGATTCTAACAAGTGGGAATTTATTGTAAGGCAAGCCGCGGACGATGAGGGAATTATTCCCACCTATATCGCCAAGAGAGAAAGGCCAAACCAATTACACGTCACATATTTCTCAAGGACAAAAAATACATTCACAGACGACGAACAGTCGGGGCTGGCTTCCTAATACTAGTCGGTGTACTTGCGGGCTTCTTCTGCCCTTGTGAGGCTGTTCATGACCATCTGGAGACGCCTAAGCACTACGCCAGAGCCTTGTATAACCAGCAAGGCGCCACGCGTGAGCAGTGGGTATGTCTGGATAAACTCTGGACGGCTGAAAGCCACTGGAATTACAAGGCACGCAATACAAACGGCGGTGCGCTGGGCATAGCACAGGCTTGGCCAGCAGAGAAGTATCAAGTAATGGGTACTGATTACAAGACTAATTGGCAGACACAGATCCGATGGGGCTTGCTTTATATCAAACTTCACTGGCATAATGACGCTTGCGCGGCTCTAAGAAATGAAAGCCGCCATGGATATTACTAAAATAATAGCCAAGATTGAAAGCAATAAGACGACACTGGCTCCTGAACATAAGGATGCAGTGTGGATGGATGGCTTCAATCATGGTTTAGACTGGGCTATACGTATCTTGGAAGGAGATAAAAGCGCGTCATGATTACATACCCACATATCAAGCAGGCACCAAAGGTGCTGATACATATACTGGCAAAGGATAAAGAAAAGATCCTGCCTGAATGGCTTAAACAGAACCTAGACAACATAGACTACCCACGCGACAGGATCTATCTATATTTCAGAACCAATAACAATAACGATGCAACTGCGAATGTTATCCACAGTTGGATAGACGATCAGCAAGTGCGTCGTGAAAGCCCATTTACCTATGAAAGCGACAGATCATTGTATGAGTGGGCTTCAATTGAAGTAGATGACTCCGACATAGCCACGCCTGTACAAGACTTTGGCGTACATGAATGGAATCCAACTCGGTTTAAGGCGCTGGGAGCGCTTCGCCAGGAAGGCATAGATAAGGCACGCTTCTGGGAGACAGACTTTTACTACACCTGCGACGTGGACAACTTTGTATTACCCCACACGCTTAAGAAACTAGTATCATATAATCAACCAGTGGTGGCACCCCTTATCCGCTACGCTTTAGGGAAAGAGGAACATAAGCCTTATGCCAACTACCACAATATTGCAAACCCATTTGGTTACTACCAAGATAACTTCGCGTATTATCGTATCCTTAACGGCGAAGTCAGAGGGCTTATCAAGTGTGACGTCGTTCACTGTACATATCTCATCCGTAAAGACACACTCCCAAAGATCAAGTATGTTGATGGAACAGATGACTACGAATATGTTATCTTCAGTAGAAGACTACGCGAACTTGGCATTACCCAATGGCTAGATAACACAGAACTGTATGGCTATCTCACGTTAGATGAAGACGTGGATGCTTGTATAGAATGGATGAACAAACTAAGGTCTGCCGCTCGCTAACCCTTCCAGGCTTGAAGCGGCAAACAGAAAGCCCGTCTCGGAGATTTATCCGCGGCGGGCTTTTTGTATTGCCAACTTCCCCTTTGGCAAACTTATCTCTTAGGATTATCGGTGCTATAAAAGCCCGATGCATTAAACCTAACAGGCGGTGCTGAGTATACTCTGTTCATAGGCGTATCACAACATATCGGATCCGATGCCTCGGCGTGAATGCTACGCTCTACCTCATATTGCGTGGCGCACTTGGTGCATCTGTATTCATAACTAGGCATTACTTAGTCCAAATCTCAAAGCCAATGTACCAACGCACGGCATTCATCATAAACGCACGATCATGTGGGTCATAGTCAATACCAAAACCCCAGTAACTTGTTACGCCATGAAAGAATACTATCTTCATTTATCCCACCTAATTACTATCTCATAGCCTAGTTCATAGGCAAACTCTTGTGCTTCTAGGAAAGTAACCTTCTCAAACATAGCCCACGCCAAATCTTCAAGGGTTAATTCCTTTGGTCTTGCCCAAGGTTTACGCTTCATCTATTACTCCCAACTTACATTCATCTACACAGTTCCATATTAGTTCATAGTATGAATGACCCAGTGACTTGCGTATCTCAGTATAGCAGTCTGGATGGTGGACTGGCTTCTCATACGTCATCTTCTGGCACCTCTGCTGTGAATGGTGACTGCCCACCTAGATGGTTGTTAAGCCTACGCAAAGCACCATCCACCTTGCGGTGTGCGGTGGTGTCGCTGACTTCCAATTCCTCTGCTATCTGGCTAAAGGTAAGTTGATGCTCAAACTTTAACTGCAAAACATCCCGATCCATCTCATCCAACTTGGCTAACGCCTTGCGAATGTCTAGCAATTGCACAACATAGTTGCCACCTTCAGCGGGATTGCCACCACCAGATACACGTGGCTTGGTAGCGTCGCGTGTTTCAACGACGTCCGACCACACGAACGGAAGTAATTCCGAGAGTGTGATGGGTGAGTAGTAAGCCTCATCTTCAATGGCATAGCCCAGAGATTGCGCCTTGCGCTTGCGACAGTAACGATCCGCGTGCCTAGATAAAGTCTTACCCAATTGCTTAACGCCACCCTTGTATTCCTCGGATGATTGTTCATGGTTAAGCCACTGCTGAACCTTTTTATCGCGGCGCAATACCCAGACCATTAACTCTTGACGCACATCAGACACGTCAAAATAAGTGTGATACTTTCTATGAACAGTGCGGGCTACCTGTGTCGCAATGTCGGCTGCTTCTTCTACCCAGTTATCCATAAATCGTCTCAGGTGGCTTAAGGTATTGTTGTTGTACTGCAAAGACTGGCGCACGCATACTTGTGTTATAGAACTGTTGTGTCTGTGCCTCATAGCCATACATCCAGCCATGAATACAGGCGGTATAGTGGGTAGGCAAGGTTACTAAAAGGTACTTACGAGATGGATCATCATCATGATTAATAAGTAATTTACCAGTGGAATAGGCAGTTGTGCGTACTTCAAATTCTCCAACATCGCCCATCTTACGTTCTTCAAACAAAGCAAATGGATATTTATCCTGCCATCTAGCAATGGCAATCTCACCTAAGCAACCGCTAATCTCACGTGCTACTTGCTCAACCCATGTAGGAGCATGGCCTTGAGATGCGTCATTACCTTTTGCCCTGTTGTAATTAAAGCGAGCAACTGCTTCAATCGTGGCAAAAGATAAGTCGCCATGAGACATTTTAATTTCAATCATTTTTAGGCCAGGTGCCTCTTTCAACCATCAGCGCGATAACTGCGTAGTTAGCCATGTCTTTGAACGAGTCTTGAATTGACTCATGGTTCGGGACGTTTTTGTTTTTGTAAAGATTCTTGAGACGTTCAAACTTATCGCCAATGCGTACAAGAAGACCGTTGATAGGCCCACCAAAAGCGTTATTAACATTACCTGGACCATAGTCCGACTGCTTCGTAATAAGGAGATTACCAATTTCATCCATCACTTCCCAGACTGCGGATGCAAAGGTGGGATTTGAATTGTGATTTGATTTGGGTTTTGAATCTTCACTATGTTGAATCCCAAATCGGTCAATAACTTTAACGCTATTTCCATATCCTCGCTCACTCATTCTCTCCCCCTAGATCGTCGTTAAATTGCCCTCTAAAATAATAGTTTTTATCTGTTTCATTTAGTTCATAACAGTATACCACACGCTTACCATTGGTAAGACGCTGAACCATTTCAATCTGATCCAACACCCAAAAAATTTCTGGCACTTGTGCGCCATCCTTTGGCCCATACATAAAGGTGGGCATTCACTTGGCTTCCTGAATAAGATTAACTGTTATCTTTCCGCCAGTAAATGAATCATACTTGCTGGCAATTTGCAGCGCCTTTGTAATAATCTTGCGAGCCTTAACTGGATCATCAATCAACGTCCCACCACCCAGCGCAGTCATGGCACCAAGAGCGAACTTCTCGCCACTGCCTGCTACATAAAGATTGTCGGCGTTACGCTCCCATGAATAGTCCTCATTGATGCAATAAATTTTACCTTTGACTGCCACAATAATAATGTTGTCATGCTCAACGGCTGAGTCAGCCTTGCTAAATTCATAGCCCGCATCCAAGAAAGATCTACGAATTGCTGGAATGAGTTGCCTAGTAACGTACTTATCTATGTCTTTACCATTAGGTACTGGCGGGATAAAATCATGTTCAAGAATGTTAATACCGCGTACTGACCCAGCCATAGCAAATACAAGATTGTTATTTTTAAATACTTTGCCATTGGGTATGTTGATACTAAAGCCATCCTCGCTAGAGGATTGAGAATCAGCCCCGATCATGACCCAGTCTGGGCCTTCAATCGCGGCTATAGTTGTCATGCCTTTATTCTATCATAGAACCATTCAACGCCTTGGTTAAGAAACACTTCATTGACGTCTTGATTATCAGGCAACATAACTACAGTTGCTTTGTCTAAGTCTTCCTTTATTCTTTTAGCAAGTTCTTGGCCAGGGTTACGCCCGTCCTCTTTAACATCATTGTCTGCAAATATAAGAATACGCGTGTAGCCTTCAAATAACTTTGGGAACCAAGGCTTCCATTGAGATACTCCCGCAACACCGACAGATGGTATGCCCACGATGCCCGAAAGAATAATCGTATCAATCTCTCCTTCGCAAATGGCAATAACGTCAGAGTATATGTGAAGATCATTAACGTTAAATAGCCCGACCTTTTGACCAGTTGGATAAAGGTATTTCGGAGTGCCATCATCTATCGTCCTAAACTTCATTCCCACTACACCAGTCGGCGTAAGGTACGGAATACTTAATCTGCCAGTGGAATGTTCATGCCCAGCACTAGGCTCCACGACGCTTCCAAGAAGGTACTTGCTTGCTATCTCCTTGGTTATGCCGCGTGCCTCTAGGTAGGAGAGAGCCTGTGGTGTTAGATTGCTGGAATATCGTTCTGCTGCTTCCGTGAGCGATTTCTTCTGCTCTGCGTTTAACATCCTTAAACTCCTTTATGTTTTCCATCCGCGATACTACATCATATACATCACCTAACACTTGACATACAAGGCAATTGTATCCTTGCGTATCTAAGTTGTAAGCGGCACTAGCATGACTGTCGTCGTGCATGATGCACTTACATGGTATCCAGCCATGACGGTGCATAATGCGTACACCGTAATGTTCTAGCACTGTGGCTAGATCAGGCTTCAATACCACCTGTCACCTTCAACCATTGGTTTAAATCTTGTATGACCCAAGACTGATCCAGCGATGCCATACGCCTTTTGACGATGACATATGCAGGTGGCGCTGGATCAATCCCTCTAGCCTTGGCATAGTTGGCTGCCTCAGCCACAGCCTCTCGCCAAAATTGTGGCAGATCCATCTTTGCCGTTGCTTTTAATTCAAAGATATAAGGCGCACCTGCAACCATGCAGACTATGTCACCTTCATCATCTTTGCCAGCAAGCCGCAGACGCTCTGCCATCAAACCTTTTAATCGTAGGAACTTTAATATCCCTGTTTCAAATGCTGAACCTTTACGCTTACCGTAACTACTCATGCTTCAACTCCGATACTGGTACTCGCCAACCGCCAATGCTTTCATCACGGTATTTATCATTCATAAATTGAAACGGGTTAAACTTTCCGTAAACTTCTACCTGACTATAATATTCTTCATCTAAAATCTTTGTGCCGATAATTACTTTATCTATATCTTTATTCCAAAAAGGAATAGCATCACGAGTACGAACAGTGCGTATCTCATAATTACTACCTACATCGGCAAGGTTTTTACGCTCTGGATGCAATTCATTTGGGTACCAGGGAACGGACCAAGTTTGATTGTAAGTCTTTGCTGCCGCCCATTCAGAGATATTAGCCCTGACATTGGCTAACAACTCATGTTCCAAACGACCAGCGGCTTTGCCTTCAGCATAGTTTGGTCTATCAATTGAGCCAAACTTAGTAAGCCAACGCTCTGTTGCAAGATTAGTACAAACACGTACTTCATCTTTGTTTAACTCAATGATCTTACTCAATGTTACTCCATGTGGTTCCAATAGATAACGCTGCCCGATCTGGGTATAGTGTCATTCTACTTGCATCAGACCATAAAGTTACGTATTGACTGCCGTCGGCGCTATTCTTTGCAAAACGATTCTTTACACAGGCAACACGAAACTCACCAGTAAATGGCACAAGTGCCACTGTCAAAATCATTTCAGGTAGTTGTGCAATCTTGCCTTGAATTGCTTTACGAGCAGGTGGAATATCAGGACGTCCCTCATTCTCAGTGGTATGGTGCAAGAGCATTACTGCTGCTTGCGTCTCACGAGCAATGTGGTGCATAGCCTTAGCAATTTCGCGTAGGCCAGACCATTCATCATTGTGTAGGGATACAACGTTCATCGCGTTGTCCACAATAATCATATGTGGATACTCACCATATGCTTCCGCATAGGCTCGTATGGATAAATCAATCTCATCTAGTGTAGGTGATGGAGCAAAATCAAACTGTAAATGCTTAATGCTTTCTAGTTCTGAACCATAAAAATCTTGTCCAGTTCCACTAGCAAATGCTTCTTCTACGCTTGAAACTCTATGCCCAGTTACCATTGCCGCAGAACGAATCGCGGTGGTATAACCATCTGTATCTGCTGAGATATACAGCGTAGGCACCTTCATCTGCACTGCCATATAGAGGGCTAATAAAGATTTACCAGCATTAGGTTGGCCAGCAATCATAGTTAGTTGCCCCCGCCTAAACCTAATCCCTTCCGCTGCTAGCGGTGGGAATAGGTCAGGCAGTAGTGCGTAATCATTGGTACTTTTCGCTGCCGCTTGATGTAGTGACAGCATCTAAGTTTATCTTACGAACTTAGGCTCGCATTGGTCGGGAGTACCCTTTGGTGATGGGCAAAACCAACCTTTCCATTCCTTTGGTGCGCCTGGCTTTGACTCACGCCATACCAATGCACCATGCTTACAATGTCCTTCAGCAATAACAGCAGGTGTAAATGCAGGTGCAGTACCTACAACTTCTGCGTTAAATGAGCGGGCTACATAACTAGCGGCGTTACCGCCACCTAGTGAACCAGCAGTTGCTCCAATAAGAGTTGCAGTATCTTGGATAGTCGTCAATGACGATTCCAATTCCTTTTGATCTTGTGCGTAGATGTTGATTAATGTTCCGTCGTGCAACTTAAAGTTGACTTGGAACTTTGTGCTTTCGGCTGCTGCCATTTTTCTTTCCTTCTTTCTTTGCGTTTGCTAGTGGGTCGTAAATCTGGGCTAATTGTCCACCTACTGCGTAACAGTAATCTTTTACGCCGCAAGTGCCACATGCCATGCCAATATTTGGCAAAAAAATTTCTGCCTGTAAGCCCCTCTCAAACTGGGCAAACAGTTCTGTAAAAACAGGTATGGTCCAACGATCCAACCCAGAGGCTTCTTCAAACTCTGCCTTACGAGCAGAGTAGAAGTAGCCACGAGTCGGACGGATACCAAAAGTCATTTCCATCATGCAGGCATACACACCCAATTGCATTGCTGAGTCAGGAGTATATGAACCTGTTTTAAAATCAATCACTGCTATCTCACCATTAGGTAAGGTAACAATTGCATCGGCAAAACCTTTGATTGGAACTTCACCAAACAATTGGTTAAAACCAATTTCAATTCCTGGTATGCCTTGAGGCGTTACCCAAATTTCAAATTGACTTTCAGTCCAAGCGTTGATGAAATTAAAGAACATCTGCTTGCCATTGACATCCCACCAAGCGCCATTTTCCTTGTCAGGGTTGGCTTTAGAAGCACGTCCACCACGGCGCCAATCTTGCGGATTGGTACCAGTCTTTGTTTCTTGTTCGGCAATCTGCGCTATAAACGCATCCTGCCAAATCTTATCCCAACTCATTCTATCTCTTTTCCAACTACTATTTCCTGTGCTTTTTTAAGTCCCACAATCGTAGCAGGATTAGTCTCGTTAAGTATTTCCTTAGCAATCATGTCGCCAAGTGCTTTACGCATAAGGATTTCAGCCTCAACAAAAGCCTGCTCAAAGGCAGCCTTGGTAATGATTTGTGCGCGTTTCTTTCCCATGTTATTCCTTATCCAATTCTGTAACTACAGTTGCAAGACTATTACACTCTACGCAAGTAGCCTCTGTCAAGTACTGACCCACTTCATAATCTTCATCAAACATAACCTTGACATTCCACCATTGTGAACCACAAACGCATACGCGTATAGGTCCAAGTGAGCGTAGGTCAGAAGAAAGCATTAAAATGGTATTTCTACTGTCTTAGAATCATCTTTGGTTTTTTCAAATAGTTGTAGCAGATATTGCTCTGCCGCTGCGTGAAACGCAGATCCGCCAACAAACCACCATGCTGGGTCTGAAGGTGCTTGCATACCACGTTCTAGTTGCCATGCTTTACCGCAACGTAGCCATGATGTGAATGAACTAAACGATCTATGTTGTACTGTTATTTCTGCCATAAGATAAGGGTAGCAGATGTGTATGCGTGGCGTGTCAAGTCATGCAACTGGCGTGTCAAGTTGCGCCATTGGTTTGGAGTGTGTGTATAATCGGAGCGAAGCGACGGCGGTTAATAAAAGGCGCCTGAAGGGCGCCAATACGATAGGGCGGCAACGCGGATAGCCCTACGGGAAAAGCATTTTTATGGTACAATTTGGACATGGAAAAACCTTACCACAGGTTACTTTTTAAACATCCCGCTACACGCACGGGTATCTGTTCAGTGTGTGGACCTACCCGTCTTAAAAAGAAACAAACTGGTTGGTCGTGTCGCAATAGATATAACGAGTATCGTTCACGTCACGCTAAAATTAAAAAACCTCATTGTGAAGTTTGTGGTTTTATTGCTGAACATAGAAGTCAATTGGATGTTGACCATATAGACGGCAACCATGAAAACAATGATCCATCTAACTTACAGACACTATGCGCCAATTGCCACAGGCTTAAAACTCAAGTAAATAAAGATTGGGAAAACAAAAAAACCGCCCCACCGAATTAACGGTAGGGCGGTTTAACTGCTATTAAGTTTTACTTAGTTGTAGTTGGCGCAGATGCTGGAACTATTGGTGTGTGAACTACAGGCAAAGCCTTGTTCACTAATGAATTAGGATTGATGCGAGCAAGTAGTGGACCAACTACTCCAACAAGAGCAGCCCATGCCACAGCCTTTAGGTGATGATTGCCAGTTTGATAAATGGCTACACCGCTTGCAAGTGTTGCAAGAATGTAATGTTCAAACAGTGCTTTTTCGCGTGATGATATTTTCATTTATTCTTCCTCTACATTGTCAACATATGGAGTGGCTGAATGTGTAGCCTCTGGATCTTGCAACGGTGAGCCATAAGGCTTTGGCGTCGCAGTACCAGCAGCAACAGCAGTTGCAACCATTCCTAAGTGTACAGGATCAATGGCAAAATTGCTTGCTTTCCATGTAACCAACCCAGCCAAACCGCCAAGTACAGCAGTTTTTGGGTTTGTCATATCAAACTTAAATGGCATTATGAGCCAGCCTTTGCCGTCATAGACGAGTAGGTAAATGGGCCAATGCCCTTTTCTTTTTTAAGCCCAGGATATTTGCTCTGATAGACAGGCACGAGGGCTAGATCCTCTGCTGTTAATGTACCTAAAATTTGATTCTGAGGTAGCAATCCTGCATTGGCTAAGGCTCTCTCTACAATTAGGGCTGCTGCAGTCTTATAACCCACTTTAAAGGCTGCTGTGCCAGGGAATGGCGGGGCTACGATGACCGTTGGAGCCTTGACGCTAGGCGTAGATGAGCCAAGATTATTACTCAGGGCCATTCCACCACCACCAAGGGCAGTTGCGCCTGCAACTCCCGTTGCTAGCATCTTGTTCTTGGTAGGCACAGAAGGCTTGACAGGTGTTGGGTAATTGGGTCTAGCAATGGCAATGACGTTTAGCCAAGGGCGATGACGGCGAAAGACGCCTATGCCGTTTGCTTGTGAGCCAGTGGCATGGTCAGGGCTGGTGTTAGCCTCAATGACTGTTAGTCCTGCCGTTGAGCAGTTCTCAAGGATACCGACATGCTCAGGAATGCCTTTGCCAGAAAAATCATAGAAGACAATGTCGCCAGGACGGCCCGTTCCTTTAGGAACTATCTGTCCATGCTTCTGAAACCAACTCAAACCTACTGGGCAGTAACTAAATCCTTTGGATGTTTCAGCGGCAACTAACGCAGATAACTTTGCTTGATCAAATACCCAACTAACAAACATGGCGCAGTAACTTTGATTAGGCATCCCATACCAAGTGCCATATGGATTTTCGTTATTAGGTCCTTCAATAAAGCCGATCTGTTTCTGAGCAATGTTGACTATATCCAAGCCACTGCTCATTGCCAGATCAACCTCTCAGCCAAATCTCCTGGGGTACATAAATAATCTTTTTCAGCAATGACTAGCCCACCTTTGCGGTAGCACTCGGCTACCAATTCAGAGCAGATGTAACCATCGCTTTGAGCAAGACGACTAATAATTCCTTTGGTCAATACTTTAAGCCCAAGGCTTCGCAAGGCTATATCAATGATAGTAAAAAAATCATATGGCTTGCCAACAGTCTCAAGGGCAGCATTAACAATCTGCATCCGTTGGTTGTCATCTAGTTCTTCATGCTGGTTCCAAGCAATACTCGGATACTCAGCGGCTTTCTTTTTCTTTATCCCACGCGGATCAACAGAGATAATGTCTCCGTTGCCGACATAGACAACAACATGGTTCCAACGAGAAAAAGTACCAAGACGAATAAGCCAACCAAAGAAACCATTGGTTTTAACCACTCCGTAATCACCAAATCTAGGTTCATATGTTGTCATTCATATCCTCAATAATTTCTTTCAAATGATCTAATTCTTGCTTCTCAAGTTTGAGAATGTGGCGTATGATGAGAGCATCTCGCTTAGTCTGCCCAATCATGGCAATACCAATGATAAGTTCTACGGTTACTGCTAGCCATGAGGCTAGATTCATCCATTTAATATATGCGTGTGTGTCTGTAAACCATGTAGGTTGAAACCACCAAACAAAAGTAACGCCAGACCATAAAACTACAAAGAACCAATTGCGAATAATGCCTTGGATCTTCCATGATACTTGCTCACTAAAGGTCAGTACATCACCAGTTGTTTCGTGGATATATTTTTGCTTTAATGAGTTAATCATTATGCTCCCTGACGTGCTGTTCAAACCTGCCATTAAGGATTGCTACATCAACTGCTATGTTTTGTTGACGCTCAACTAAAGTCTCAACCATTGGAATGACTTGCTTGCGGATAGCATCATTAAGGGAGCCGCCTGAATTAGGTGTTACCTCATGCTTAATTGTCTGAAGGTCTTCAAATTCTTGCTTCATAACATTTTTAACACCATGCTTAAAAACGTACCATACGCCTGTAGCAGTTGCTCCAACAGTAAATACACTGTTGTAAAGGATGGTGGTTATATCCGTGCTGGTCATTTGCAGTATGCCCTATCTGTTATACGACGGTTCGGAATTGAACGGTAATGATGCCACCAAAACCAGTAAATCTACGCTCAGGTGGTGTTTCTCTACTGAAAGAAAGACTTTCAATAACTCCTCTAATGCTTTCGTTATTAGTAAAATCTTGCAAAATAATAACGTCGCCATTAGATTCAACTGTTTCTAAGGCAGTTAAACGATCCATTGCACGACCTTCATAACCAGTAGTCATGTTGTACTTATCGCCTTCAAAATCAAAGTTAAGAAGCGGTAAAGTGTAAATACGTTCACGATGAACGGCTGGTAGGGCTTTAAGTTGATAACCGTTAAATGAATCTTCTTGACCTACCTGCTGACCAGATGCTGAATACAAAGTAAATTTAAGGGCAATTGATTCTTGTGGTGCAAGGTCTGCTGTTTGATCTAACCCTGATACATCTTGAGTAAAATCAAATGTATTATCTACGGTAATAATATCCGTAACTGAACCAGTGGAAAGTACGCTGCTAAGTTTTAACTTGCCTTTTAATGGCAAAGTTTCACGTAATTTAACCAATTCAAAGTGCTTATCTTCAAGAGTAAAGTAACGAATTTGACCTGTTTGAAGGTAGCCATTGTTAACCAATGTAGTTGTTTGTTGGTATACGCCAGTACCTTTAACGCCAATAACAAGTTGATTTGTTTGTCCCATAACGCATACGGCTACAGCCTCTGCTATAGATGGCACACGAAGATGTGTTGCCCATCCCATTTGAAGCGTACCAAAGTCACGGCTAAGGTCAATCTTAATTAAACCAGATGAATATGTGCTATCGCCATTGTCAATATAGTCAGAGATGGTTACATAGGCATAACGATCATTAAAGGTAAGACTGCGGCAAGCGTAGCCAGACAGTATTGTTCCGCTGGCTGGGTCATAGCCATTAGTAATAACGATCAATGGACCATAAGTAATATAACCGTTAGATACAAAACCCGATGTATCAATGGTACCAATGCGAATACCTTTGTTTGTGCCAAGCACAATAAATTTACCAAGGTATGCACCCATGCAGTAAATCTGTTCACCTGTAGGCATAATGGCTGCCTCAAGGCTACGGGTAAGTAGTGGAATATTTCCTGTTGTTGTATCTAATGCTAAACGAAAAATAGATGAATAAGATCCAGCGTAACCTGATACATAAATGTTGTTTGGACCTTCGCAAACTGCTGACCATTTCCATGATGGATTTGGATGTACATAGATAGGAAGATTGTTATTGCTTGCCAATTGCACAGTACCTGTGGCAGAAGCATTGGTAGATACTGCAGCATTGTTAACAAAAAAAGTAAATTTTGTTTGGCTTGGTACGCTAGTAACGGTAAAGGTACCGTTGTATGGTGAACCTACGCCAGAAAGCGTAACCTCTGAACCAACAACAAAGTTGTGATTACTTGCAGTAGTAATGTTGGCATTAAAAGCACCATCTACATATGTGGTTGCCACGTTAACTGAAACAATACTATTTATTTCAAACAAACCGTTTTGAATACCAGCAATAAGACGCTGTTTAACCCAGCCAAGTACGCCTGTGGTTACAGTGCCGAGGAATGATGGATTGGTAAAAATCAATGTGCCGCTAGTAGCACCAGTTAAAGGTCCTTTGTATACACCAGCCGCTGCAAGAACATAGTAATTGGCACCGTCTTGAGCAAGAGCCAAGATTGAAGTTGAGCCGCCCCATGTAAGGGTTGATGTGCCGCTGGTTGTTGTCAACTGTAAAGTTGAGCCAGTTGCTGTCAAGTATAGATCTACGCCATTGGCATCTGTGCCACCAACCATAATTGGTGTAACACCAGAAGATACTGTAATGCTTGTATTCTTTGCCACATCTGGGAGTAGTGTTACTCGACCAATGTTAAATACATCTACACCAGCAGACTTGTTAAAACGATAACCAACAGTCTCACCTTCAACTGGTTCTTCGTAACGAATACCAGCGCCGTAATGAAATGAGGATTGGCTACGAAGCCACCAACCTGTGAGCGTCTGCTCACCTGGTTCCTTCTGTTGGTCAATCTGTTGCTTGCGATACTGCGCAGTCTCACGCTTGTATGGATGTTCTTTGCTAATACCAAGGAAGAACGGCAGACCTGCAATAGCGCAGTCGTAATTATTAGCCGTGTTGTAGTAGGTATTTCCAGAGTTAGCAGGTAAGCCAACTGGATCAACGGGACGTTCCGCAATGTGCTTATAGCCGCCTATAGCCACCTATACTCCTTAGTTTAAGTCCAATAAAAAAGCCCCCTTGCGGGGGCTGGGTAATGCTGGGTGTTACTTAGATAGAGCCGCAATCTCATCGGCTGTTAGGCCAAGAGCCGCTAGTTTAGCCTGAGCCGCAGCCTTGTCTGCTGCAACCTTTGCTGCTTCTGCTTCTGCCGCAGCCTGTTGGTCTGCTGCTGCTTGAGCCGCAACTGCCTGTGCTGCAATTTCGTCTGGGGTTAAATCACGAGTGGTGACAACACCTGTCTCACAATTTACTTCAACTGCCTGTGGGTTATCTGCCATTTGTTTCTCCTTAGTTATGAGTTTTTAATACCGTAAAGGTAAAAGGTTGAGTATTGAACAAAGTTATAACCGCTACCAGGAAAAATTGTTATTGAATTTATTGCGGCTGTTGAAGACCATAAATCTGCAATCATAGATAAATCTGAATCAGTTGTGTTATTTTCAGAAACACCATCTTGTGAAAAAGATTTGTTATTAGAACTAGCATAATTTGGAATATAAAGTTCAGAATTTCCAAATGTATTTGCTGTTGCATTTGCTCCTGGTGAAGTTATGGCAAAAGCAAAATTATTGGCACTATCCGTAGATGAAAAAGTTAACATAGGGCTACCATTTGCAAAAAGCAATCTGTCTGAATAAATACTGCTTGCATCACTATTAAAACGAACCGCACCAATAAGGTAATTTACGGCACCAGAAGCGCGAGTTGATGCAACCAACTTCAAATCCGTATAAGTTGCAGGGATAGATGAGAAGGTAATGCTAGATACACCGCCTGCACCTACAAGATTAGAAGCAATAAGAGTCATTGTTGGATTAGCCATTAGTTATATCTCCTATGCCGCGGCAATGCCGTAGAGGGTGAAAGTGCTACCAGCAGTAAACGTTCCAGTTGAAGTAAGAGTTAAAGATGTAATAGCAGCAGTGCTGCGCCACAAACCAACAATAAGGTCTACTCCATATCCAGCATTGTTTGCTCTTGAAATTGCATTTTTGTAAGTTGTTGTGTTTGTATAATTCATAATGTTAATTACATATGTGGCAGCATTTGCCGTTGTTGAAGTTCCAGAATATGTATCTAAACCAATAAATGCGCTAGTTGTATCACGAGTAGAAAATGCGCTAGTGCCGTTTCCGCTTAAACCAGTTTTGCTATAATTGGTTGCACTATCTCCATTAAAAGTTAATCTAACGGCTTGGTTACCGCTGGTATTAGCAGCGTTTAAAATCAAAACCAAATCAGTATACGTAGATGGAATACTTGAAAAAGTATATGAAGCAGCGGCACTACCTAAAGTAGTAGTAGCAATAGGTACGTATGTTTGACCAGCGGCCATATTATTTCACCCCATAAAGTGCAAAGGAAGAGTATTGAACAAAACTTGGAGAACCAGAAGATAATGTTATTGATGTTACTGCTCCAGTATTTCGCCACAAGCCTGAAGTTAATTCTATAATTGCTTGACCTGAACCATTTGAATCTGTACCTGTCAAAGTTCTAACAGTTTTGTATTTGTTGGTATTTGCGTAATCTAAAATATCTGTTACACCAACGCCAAAACCATAAGATGAGTTAGGTAATCCTGAACTTCCTATACTTTCAGCAGTAAACATAGAAGAAGAAGAAGAACCTGCGTATCCTATAGCACTTGTTCCATTTCCTCTTAAACCGTGATAAGAATAATTTGTTGCACTATCTCCGTTAAATTGAAGAGCAGCAGTCCAGTTACTTCCAGTTGTATCATTTGTTTTTTGTAATATTCTAATCTGTAAATGTGTATAAGTGCTAGGAATAGAACTGAATGTAATACTGCTTGCCCCACCTGAGCCGACTGTTACGGTTTGAATAGATGAATAAGCAAATTTACTTGCTGTTTGTGCTGAAGCATAAATACCAAGTATCGGTGACATTAGACAATATCTCCTATCACAAGCCAAGCGTTAGCGGCAGTCTGAATTGCGCTAGCACCTGAGTATTGTACGCGTAGTTTAGGCGCAGCCGCAGTACCGCCATTGGATGTAATTGTTACACCAGAACCAGCGGCAAATGTAACCGCACCAGCACCAGTCTGTGCCACGTTCAACACAGTACCTACTGGAAAAGCAACCGATGAGTTAGGTGGAATAGTCAGCGTAATTGCTGAAGCGTTAGCAAGGGTAACAAGTACGTTGTTTTGGTCGGCAGCAGCAAAGGTATATGTGGTACCTGTCTGTGCGTTTATACCAACAGTATTTGTTGTACCCGTATTGAGCATAAAGGAAACGGCCATTAAAGCGTCACTCCTGTCGCAATAAAATCGGTGCTACCAACGGTAGAGTATACAGAGATTATATCACCTGTTGCCAATGTCCACCCAGGTGTTTCACTGATGTTGGAATAGGCTGGCAAAGTAAGGTTGTAGTAAACAAAGTATGCAGAACCACCTGACTTGGTGATGCTGACACGGATTGTGTCGCTTGATGCGCTGCGGTTGCAGGCGCTGAAAGAGCCTACGATAGAGCCGTTAGTTGACCCTGTAACGAGGGTAGAAGTACCCGCTGCTGAAGGCGTTACGTTTCCTAATACGACATATGCTGTAGCCATTACGCAATATCTCCAATCAATGTGAAGGTATTGGTTCCTGTGCAAACAATGGTGGCTGCACTGTACTGTGTGCGTAACTTAGTTCCAGTCCCTGTAAAGGTAGACGTTCCATCTCCCTGTACGGTTACCTGTCCTGCGCCAATTTGCTGGATGTTGATCGCTTGGCCAGTAGTAAATGTAGCCGATGGGATGGTCAAGGTTATTGCAGATGAGTTACTTAAGGTAACCAGTTTGTTTAAGTCGCTAGATACGAGGGTGTAGGTTGTACCAGTCTGAGGATTGAGAACAAGGTTAGTTGTTGCTGGTGTTACCCAAGCAATACCAGTTGCTGTTGATGAAAGATATTGACCTGAAGAACCAGTAGAACCACTGGCAGCGATAGTTCCTGTAATAACTGGACTGTTAATTGTTGGACCAGTTGCAAAAACAAGTGAACCTGAACCAGTCTCATCGGTAACTACTGCGGCTAGGTTAGCCGATGTTGGCGCACCAAGGAATGTGGCTAGTGAGCCAGTTACTCCATGCGCACCATCAGTTAATGCAGTATTGTAATGCGTTTGAGTATCTGTTAAATCTTGGGCTGTAATAACGTGACGTATTACTGCACCCACTGCGTGAGATTGTGGCGTTGATCCGTTAAAACCACGAGTAATGCTAATAGTTGTACCAGATACTGCCGTTACCAATACAAGTTCTTCTGTTGCTGCGTTGTAGTCAATCGCCAACACAAATGGAAAACTGCTTGGATAACCAATCGGGGATGTATTGAGTGTTGCTGTTGTAGAACCGCTGGTTATTGCTGAACCAAGGGTATTGTCTACAGCAACTGCTGAGTAGTATCTTGTCACTGATTATCCTAACTTGTGTAGTGCGTGCGGGGTGGGAACTGGGCTTCAAGACGACGAATCTCAATTTGTAAACGCGCTTGATAAAGATTTTGAATTGCACGGCCAATGTTGACTGCTGAACCAATTGGGTTAGATTGACTCATTGCATCTGCTTCTGCGGTTAGTGCTGGTACACGACCAAAATCAAGATACATGGCAGTACGATATGCGGCTCCAAGGACAATGACTTCACGTGCTGAATCTGATAAACCAGTCATAGAAAAATCATCGTTATCATATTGAATAACAGTTGGCTTTTTTGTATAAGTTACCATGACGGGACGACCAGGAATAATACCCTCACGGATAGAAATAGTCTTACCACTGTTCCATACCAATGGGTTAGCAGTACGATCTACACGATAATGGCGAATAGGCAACCATTCTTTAGAAGGTCCAATGGTGCGCCATGAGGCAGCCAATACATCTATACATTCATCTGGCAGAACATAAGTTGTTACTGCTGCTTGAAAGTTAAAAATTGTGTAATAGGTACCAAACAAATCTGGATATACAGCATCAATTGCTTGTTGCAAATTGCGACGAATTACTGAGCGTGGGAACGACGGAGTAATTGTGACTCGTGTACCAGCCGTATGAACTGCAGCGGTTGTATCACGAAAGCCACGACCATATGCTGGAATAGTGGCTGTGTTAGTTGTACGGTCAAATGAGTCAACCCAAATCAATTCATCATCAATTTCAACCAAACCACGAGTTAGTACTGTTCCATCGGCAACTGTAAAGGTTAGGTCGGTTGCTGTCATTGGAGCGGTTAGGTAGGTTGCTTGATCCTGGCGATTGGTATAACCAGTAAGTGATAAAGCAGTTTCGTCAATAAGGTCTACAAATAAAGTCATGATGCTATCAACGATGCTGCTAGATTTTCGCCAAGACCATATGTGCCAGCCAATGAATTTAAAATTCCTGGCAAATCAATATTGTAGTTTGACTTAGTAAAACGTTTTCCGTAAAGGTAGTTAAGCGCACCCTCAGTATCTAAAGGGGTTGTGGTACCAGCCCAAACATTTGCAGCACCTTGTGTATCAAGGGTTGGTACGCCATTAACTAATGTACCTGCCAAACGATTCATACTGTACTGCAGACTTGGGGGCGTCGTCATTTACTTACCTTTCGTTGGATGTGTCTTGTGCCATTTCTTAACAGCGGCTACGCCGCCAGCAATGGTTTTAACATCTGCCTTCTTAGTTAAATCAATTTTCTTAAATGTTGTTTTCTTTGAGTTAGGATGGTTGACAACAATGTCACCATTGCTGGCTTTGGTAATTACATGCTTTTGATTGCCAATTGTAATTGTGTCAGTAACCGCTTGCTTTGCAGCACCGCGTGTTTTGACTACTTTGTTGGCCATGTAATTGTGCCGCCGACGCCTTCATACTCACCATAAGGTGTTTCAGTTGGCTTGCCGTCTAGTTTGCCAGTTGCCTTAACTGCATTGTTATTGCATCCACATGAAGCGCACATATTATTTACCACCTTTTTTCTGAGGCATTGCTACCTTCTTTAGATTTGGATTTGCTTTCTTTGCTGCTGGTGAAGCCTTACGAGTTGAAGATGCAAGGATTGCTCCTGCTGACTTCATTGATACGCCAGACTTTTTAGCGATTGACTTTTGAGCGGCTGCGAAGCCCATACCCTTTTTTGCTGCTGCCATTTACTTGCCTTTCTTGATCTTGGCTACAAGTGCTTTATCCATTTTCATATCAGCCTTAGCAGATGGCTTCTTCTTATCCATCGCAGCATCGGCTTTTTTAAAGGCTGCCTTTTGTGCTGGCTTTAATCCTTTAGTAACTTTTGCGTCTTGCTTTTTATCATTCATAGCCATTAGATAACTCCAGTTTCTTTCATTACAGAAGCGGTTTGCTTAGTAATCTTTTGTGCCGCAGGCATAACTCCAGCATCAAATGCTGCGCCTAGTTTGTCGCTTGCTTCCTTGGCTTCAGCAACTGCTTTCATTGTTGTACCAGCGGGTTGTATGCCCTGTGAGCGAGCATCTGCATAAGCGTTTAGTTCAGCATCCCACTTCTTTTGAGACATAGAATCAGAACGTCCAGCGTCACCAGTGTTAAGTTCTAATGTCCTAATCTTGCAAGCAAAACACCCGTCAATATAATCATTATGCTGACTATGATCCGATGGTGTTTCTGGATAAACTGGTAATTCGGTATACGTTTCATGACATTCGGCACAGCCGTATTTAGAAGGAATGCTATTGTATTTTTCATCAAAGCCCCATTCAAGAACTTTGCTTGTGTGTTGATGATTCATTCTTCACCTGTCTAAAAAAATCTAAGTTGCGTTGAATACGATCTGTTTCTGGACCGTTGCCTATTACCGCTTGTGTAGCGAAGGCTATTGCTTCATCAATATGCTTGAGGTTGTAAGCAGCGATTGATGCAAGGTCATAGGCTTTCCAGTCCCAGATTGCTGATTCGTAGCAATAGTGGGTTGAACGAGTACGTTCCATAACGTTAATAGAAGCATCTAAACATCTGCTCCAATTTTGATTACGGTAAGCATGAATTGCTACTCCATACCATGGTTCGCCTTGTGTGGGAAGAATTTGTACACCTTTGTCATACCAATCTCTGGCATCATCTTCTTTGCCAAGTTGGTGACTAGCCTCACCTGCCCATCGGCAGACAGCGGCTTGTTCTACATCCCAGCCATTGAGTGGTAATTGTTTTTGAGCGGCGTCAATAACATCTTGCCATCGTTGGTGGAAATAATATTCTCTGCACATGTAAGTCCACATGCGCGGATCATGCGGCAATTCTTTGACTGCCATTTCAAGTAAATTTAAATATAATCCTCTGGATTTGCTTTCATCGGGAAGATGCTTAATAACTGCTCCCCTGATGTCACAATCTTTAACTTCATCTTTGCCGTAGTAGATTTGAACTTCATGACATGGATATTTCCAATGCCACCCAAAGCGCGAATGAAGCCTGTCCCTTTCCCACTTTTGCCCAGTATCCATACTGATCCATCCCAGATGTACACCTGGCTTCCAGCCACGTCGTACTTTCTGGAAAAAATTTTCTTCAGGTACTTCATCCATATCAAGAATAAGGCAAACATCGGCATCTTCTGGAACAAGTGATAAGGCTGTGTTGCGAGCCACATCAAAGCGAAACGGATCTAAATGTATTTGATAAACGGTTATACCCAATTCACGCATTTTATCTTGGCTACCATCGGTAGATCCAGTATCAACTACAATGCGATAATCCGCATCTTTTGTAGCCTCTGCGTAACGCTCAATATGTTTAATCTCATTTTTACAAATGGAATAAACGGCTATCTTGGGCATACGCTATTCTATCACATAGCCCCAAGCCAAAGCATATCAACTAACGCCGATGCACTTGGGCCTGTTGCTCCCGTGCTTCCCGTAGAACCAGTTGCCCCTGTTTGTCCAGTAGCCCCCGTCGCTCCAGTCTGACCATTGCTTCCAGTATTACCTGTCGGCCCTGTTGGTCCAGTTGGGCCAGTCGCTCCCGTAGATCCATTCGTACCTGTGGCTCCTGTGGCACCCGTTGCTCCCGTCGGTCCAAGTATGGTGTACATAATTTGTTCAACGTGAAGATTTACGCTTGGAGATGCAGGACGAGTCGGAGATGAACCAGCAGCAACTGCTAGTAATTCCATATAGGTGTTTTGTGATGACCAGTAGAACTGGATGTAGTCACCAGCATTAACTGTTACCAAGTCTTCAATGTTTGCAAGGACTTGGTTGTTAACGCCAGAGGTTGTAAAGACTGCGGTTGATTGAGTCACAGCAGTTCCGTTAAGAGCATACCAAACGTTTACTTGGTAGTTGCTTCCACCGCCAGTGGTGATGAATTGACCCAAAAAGTTTACTGAGTAAGTACCAGCATAGGCAAAAGTAATTTGGCTAGATGAGACGATGCTTACGCCACTTGAGCCAGAATCGGTGTTAATAGTAATAAGGTTGGCGCTAGTAGCGCCTGCATTGGTCTGAGTGGTAGTATCGTAAAAGTTACCGTAATGGCCTAGCGTACCGCCTGCACCAGTGGCACCAGTTGCACCTGTTACGCCTGCACCAGTATTACCTGTTGCGCCAGTTGGACCTGTATTACCAGTTAATCCTGTTGGGCCTGTTGGACCAGTCGTTCCAGTTGAGCCTGTGTTTCCCGTAGCACCCGTTGGTCCTGTAGACCCTGTGTTACCAATAGCGCCAGTGGCACCAGTGGAACCAGTAGGACCAGTATTGCCGATAGCACCTGTTGCACCCGTGTTTCCCTGAGAACCTGTATTGCCTTGAGAGCCTGTCGCTCCAGTAGCCCCTGTAGGCCCTGTGTTGCCCTGTGAGCCTGTATTACCCATTGCCCCAGTATTACCTGTGGCTCCAGTGTTTCCTACCGCTCCAGTAGGTCCTGTTGGACCTGTTTGCCCTTGCGAACCAGTACTGCCAGTAGAGCCAGTAGGGCCAGTGTTACCAGTGCTACCCGTGTTACCTTGCGCACCAGTTACTCCTGTTGACCCAGTGGATCCAGTAGACCCTGTGCTGCCAGTACTACCTGTAGATCCAGTAGAACCTGTGGATCCTGTTGAGCCTGTAGAGCCTGTGCTTCCTGTACTGCCTGTGGAGCCAGTTGAGCCAGTCTGTCCTTGGCTGCCTGTAGCGCCTGTGGATCCTGTAATACTTGGGCCTGTAGGTCCTGTTGCACCGCTTGCTCCTTGAATACCTTGAGGACCAACTGGTCCTAATTCAATAACTTGATTTTCTTGAATAGCCACATTGTAAACATTTGTGGTTGTAGGAATTAAAACTGTTGAAATACTATTTACCGTGCTAGCCATTATTGTACCACGCTTGCCTGTACGATAAATGCTCCTTGAAGAATTTGATACACATTATTTGCTGAATCTGTGTAGTTAATTGCATAAAAATAATTACCAGCGGCTAGCGCTGTTGTCTGAGCAGGGGTTAGTGTAAAAGTTACTTGGCCAAGACCAGGGGCAATTGTTGCCCGTCCATTGGCTACAGACATTTCTGTAATAAGGTTGTTGCTTACATCGCGTACTTGCATATCAGCACTGTAACCTGTCAGGTTTACAGCAAGGTTATCAATATTCCAAATAGGAGCAAGTGTAAAAGTTGTACCTTTAATAACAGTAATATTATATCTGCCTGGTGTCACTTTATCTCCTATGCCGTTGTGGTTATGCAGTAGCCATAACCGCCGTTTGTTAAAATATCAACTTCAGTTTGAGTGATGACATATTCATGTCCACCCAAATAGCAGTAGTCTGCTGCTTGTGTTTCATCAACGCCAGGTGTACGCTCACGTACAATGGCTGTGCCATAGACAAGAATGCTGTCTCCGCGTGCAATTTTGTAACGCCAAAACAAACGACTAAAACCCGCTGGTGATTCATCAACCGTTGGGGCTTTAAAAATGTATGTCATGGCTTCCTTTCGTAAGCGTTGCCGCCTGCCCCCACGTGCGAGGGCAGGACAACAACTAGTTCAATTATGAACTGTGGATGCTTGAAGTTGATTCCAAACGAACCAATGCAGCGTCACGGTAACGGCTCCAGCCGAGTACACCGTACCAACCGATTGGACGGAAACGCATCAACTTGTCAACAATTGGTCCGAAGATAACGTGTGGTTCTTCGGCAACTGCTTCTGCAAGTGCTTGCTTACCAGCAACAAGTGTACGGAATACGCGTACTCCGCCTGTGCCGTATGTGTAACCAGATGTACCGAAGGTACCTGTGTTACCTGTTGCGCCTGTACCATCAGTTGTGTTGAACAAACGTGGTGATTCTACGAACATAGAACCTTCGTAAGTTCCGATGGTGCCTGGCCAGAATTCTGACGCACCATTCTCTGCATACTTATGGTCATCGCGCCATCCGCCTGCTCCAGTTTCGGAGCGAAGGTCATATGAAACTTCTGGGTGGATACCAGTCCAGTAGTATTCTCCTTGGCGTGGAACAGCCTTGTTCGCACGTAGTTTTGCAACTGCTGTACGAATCATTGCTGCTGAAATAACGTCTGTATTCTTGACAAGAGCCTGTGTGGTTCCGTTTGTGTATGAACCTGCATAGGTAGATACAATTGCGCCGTTTACCTTTGCAATTGCATTTGGTCCACCAACAAGGACGTTCAAAACGTTTGTGTCAAGTGAGTCAGCCATGTTGAAGGCGATGATGTCAGCAATTGCTGGATCAACGTCTGAGAGTGAGAACAACTCCAACTTACGTGTAGCAAGTGAAGCGTTTCCATATTCATTCAGGGAAACGGTGATAGGTGTTGTGTTGCCTAGGGCTACAGCATCTGGATCAACGTCTTCTGAAAGTGGTGCTGTTACCTGTGATAGGTCTGTGTAAATCTGGAATACTACAGACGAACCAGGCATAGCCTGTTGTACTGGGCGCTTGTCCGCAACGTCGCGGATAAGAGGCACAGCACGGAGAGCGAATTCAACATAACGATCATAGGCTGTTTGTACTAGAGAAGTACCAAGGGAACCAGATGATGTATCTGTATATGCGTTGCTCATGTGTCACCTTCTTTCTTTAGGGTTTTCGTGCGATGGATAGAATTAACTACCGACGGCGTTGGCTCAAATTTCCTGTTAACGCATTTAAATCGTCTACAGACTTTGCACCAGCGACTTTGGCCATAAGGTCTGCGTCGCGTGTAGGTGCTGCTGCGTTTTGAGTAGCGGCATTGATTCGTTGATACGATGCCTGATTTGCTGCCTTCTCTGGATCGGTAGGAGCAGATTCACCTGCGGGTGCAAGGCCGAATACATCGGCATTTTCTGCAAGCCATGAGTCAATCTGTTCTGGCGTACTGACGTCGCCTGGTATGAACTTGGCTACCTTGTCAGGTACGCCTTTCGTTGCCAATACTTCCTTTACGGAACGACTGCGAAGATCTGATTGGATCTGAGCAAGTTGTTCAGATAGTTCTTTCTTTTCACGCTCTGCTCTTTTCAAAGCCTTGCGTAGATTGGCAGGACCATCTGATTGAACTTCTTGTTCAATATCTAGATCGTCTTCTTCGTCTTCATATTGGTTTGCCATATGGCACTCCCTTTCGTTGTCGGATGCGTAAGCCTCAACTTCACCCAGGGGAAGGTTGGTTGGCTCTTACTACCAGTCTTAATACGCGTCATCTATGCTGGTCTTTAGTGACGGATTTTATTTATTGCAGTCCGCTTGTATCTCGTGGACCTAGGCTGCCAGTAACAGCACCTGCTGAACCGCTGAATGCTGATGTTTCAGCAGTCTTAAGTAAATTAATTTGTTGCTGCGCTGCAGCGGCACCTGTGGTGTTAAAGGTTGCTGCCGTGAGTGCTTGACCGATGTTTGCTGGGCCAGTAATACCTGCCCCGTAACGACCAGCGATTGATTCAAGTGCTGGTTGTTGCGCTGCAATGGCCTGAAAGCCTTGTTGTGCCTGAGATTGTGTAACACCTTGTGCAGCCAATTGCATTTGAAGTGAATTGTTATTAAGCAATCCGCCACCTTGTACATTGCCGCCAGTATTACCAACTGTAATTGCCACACCAGCACGAGCCGCTTCTGCAGCAATCGTGGCTGCGTTATATTCCTGTTGAATAACAGGTACAGATACTGTTGGGTCAAGAAGGTGTGAAAGAATTGATGATTGGCTAAGTCCATATTGGCTTTGCAATTGAGCAATAACCATTGGATCTTCATTTTGAATAGCAGATGTTGCTGTAGATACACGCTGTTGTACTTCTGCTGGAGAAACATCTTGTGCCATTAAATTGCCGAGATATGATGTTTGCATTAATGGGCTGCTTGCTGGAATACCAGCCATTGTCATTACTTGCTTATATGCAGTCTCATTGGCAATATATGTTGCAGGATCAATTGGGTTAAGACCAGCAGCAATACGAGCCTGATTGCCAGGAAAACGAGCCTGCCATGATGTAATAAGTTGGTTGGCTGCTGTTAGTTGTGAGCCTTGTAGTCCAAGAGCAGTAATTGCAGTGGTTGGATTTGGGGCATCTAAAATGCTGGTAATGGTTGTAGAGTCAAGACCATTTTGAGCAAGGGCTGTAATACCAGCACCTATGTCTGCAGATAAACCATAAGATTCAAGTAATGCTGTAGCCTGTGCTGCAGCATTTGCTTGATTTGTTTTGTTTACTAATTGCTGTGCAGCAAGAGCGTCGCTGGCTGCTGTTGTTGCTGTTGGTGTGCCAGATATAGATGTTGTTGTTGTTTGCCCACCTTTACCATCTGCAACAACTGTTGTAATTGTAAAAGTACCATCAGCGTTTGGTGACGCAGATTGAGAAATCGGTGTGCCAGCAGGTGGATATGTTGGTGATGTAGTAACAGTTCCACCAGCATCTGAAACAACTTGATTAAACCCAGCAGCGCTAGTAGTATTTGAAGCCGCTACTGCTGCTGATGCTGCCTTGGCTGGTGAGACGCCAAGGTTAATCATCCGTTCAACGGAAATATCTGAAACAGCCATTAGCCAAGTCCCATCTTCTGAATAATCGAATTAGCATTGCCAAGCAATGTTGATTGAGCATTTTTTGTATTAAGCCATTCAGGTTGAGAACGAACGGTATTGGCAAATGAAAGTGGATCAATAGCGGTTGTGCCATCACCCATCATGGCTTTTGATACCATTGCACCATAACCTGTTGTAGCACCAAGTTGTACATCACTTGGTGATACTTCAAGAAGGTTTTGAATTGTATTAACATAAGGATCTGCAAGGCTTGAAACGGTAGCACCAGCGGCAATTTGATTAGCAAATGGCTTGTAAATATTCATAGCATTTTGCTTTTGTTGTTCCATAAAAGTATTTACATCGTAGCCTTGTGTACCAGCGGCAACATTGGCTGCATATGAATTAAGCATTCCTTGATTGTAAAGTCCACTTTGTCCGTATTGCTGAGCAATACTAGCCAATGATTGAGCGGTATTAAATATTGTTCCGCCTGTAGTTGCACTTACCGCACCTGAATTAAGCATTGCTTTAGCCATATGCTGTTGAATTTCAGCATCTGTGGCGTTTGGATTTTGCATCATCCAAGTAGTAATGTCTGCTTTACCTGCCGTAACAGCGGCTTGATCAAATTTAGTTGCATCTGCATTGTTAATATTTGCAGCATCAATTTGTGAACCAATTAGGCTTGAATCAAAATTAGCGCCTAATTCATTTGCCAGTTGCTGAGCATGTGCTTGTTGTCTATTGTAAGCAATATTGTATCCAGAAGGATCTGAAAGGCGTTGTAGTTCTGCAGTTCCAATAGAACCAGGGTGTTGTTTTGCCCATGTAGTATTAAGAAATGCTGCGCCATATTGATCTTTGGTATAATTACTTTTAACTGCTTGTGTAACAAGTGTTGAAAGTTCTGGTACTGCAAGAACTGCTGCTGCCTGTGCGCCATAGTTCTTGATAAAATCATTCTTAATGTCTGCATCAGATTGCAGTTTACCCTTGACATAATAATTATTAGTCTTTGGATCTAAACCAGTGTAAGCCTTGCCGTTGTAGGTAAATACACCTTTAACCATTTTAAAATCATTGGTTGGTGTTTTAGGTGTTGGTGGTGTACCACTATCAACAACTGGAGTTGTTATTGGATTAATAGTAGTAGTTTGAATACCCGCATTAGGCGTGGCAGTAGTAATGGGAACTTGATTTGTTACTTCTGGTGATTTAGGTGCTAATGATTCACGAGCCGCAGCAACTTCTTTTTGCATTTCGGCAACACTTGGACCAGAGGTTGCAGCAGGTGCTGCATTGGCTGCAGTAGTTGGAGATAATTTGTCTTCAATTTGACTTGCTAATGCAAGAGATTTAATATTGGCTCTTGTTTCATGGCCAGATTGAATTTGATTTTTCCAGTAATCAACAGCAGCCTGTGCTTGCTCAATAGTTGTAATTTGATCAAAACTTGTTGTTGCAGGATCATAAATGGATTTTTTTGTAGTTGCCATTAAATGTTCTCCTGACTTTGCAATGCTTGTTGCATTGCTGAAAAGTAACTAGTTGCTAGTTTGTATGATTGCGCATCGGCGCTACCACCGATAAGGCTTTGAAGAAAACCTTGTGCATCTATACCACTGGATACTTGTCCACCTGTAATATCGGCACGCTTACCAGTAGGACCATAAGTAGTTTGTTCATTAAATGTGCCAAAATTAGATTTTTCAGCCGCAAGCAATTCAGCACCATATGTTTGCAATTCTTGAGGAGTAGCATTACGACCAACCATTGATTGCATTGTTGCGTTTATCAAAGCCTCAACATCTTGTGGTGATGTTTGAGTTGTGCTTGTTGTATCTGTAAACGTCTTCATATTGGCGTAAAGATTTGAGCCGCCAGCCGCCGCTAAAAGCGCAGCAACTTCAGCAGAAGTTGGCGCAGCGGAACTACCACCAGGATTTGGAATTGCTGGTGTTGTTGGAGTAGCCATTATACAGCCCTTCTAAATACGCTTGTTATTACGCTTTGCAAACGAGGATTTGATACAGCCAAATTATCCACATAGGTATACCAAACATCCATCAAGGTTGAGTAACCTGGAAGATGTTGGCCATTGATTGTATTAGCCAATAAACCATTGTGATAATACTGATAATTTGCAAGCAAGTCTTTAATGCCATTGCCCTCAGGCGTATTCGGCAACAAACCTTTTTGGTTCATAGTCTGAAATTGGCTAATTACTTTTGCTGACTGAACAGGACGAGTTGGATCATTATAGTTTGCAAACCATACTGGATTACTTTGACCATAATTTGCCGTTATTTGTTTCCATGCTTGACCAATATTATATTCTGCTTGGCGATTGTTAGATTTACGAGCATCCGTCAAAACAGTTTGATAAGCAGCATAACTTGACGCAAGATCTTGCCAACCTTGCTTAACATAAAGCGAGGTAAGAAATTGTTGCGAAGTTACCTTTGATCTGAAATGATCAAGTAACAACTTGTTTTCAACAGCCAAAGCATCTGCACTATCTGCTACCTGCGGGATAAGATATGGCGAAGCAGATGAATATGCTGGATTATTAAGCAACTTTTGATTGCCATCAATCCAACTAATTGTTGAATCAGCCAAAGGAACATAAGCACCGCTTGAACCATTTTGGGTACGGGCTACTGTGTAAGCCAACGCACGATTAGGATTGCTAGGTGAACCTGTTTCTTGAAGAAACTTGTTTAAAGCACCAGCGGCTGTGTAGTTAGCACCCGTGCTTGGATCCTTGGTATTAAGCAAGTTTAGATACTCAGAGCGTAGCGTCTGCATATCTTTAGTGTAATAATCATTGCTTACCGTTGGAGACAATGGCAAGAAGAATGCAAACAAGCCTTTGATAAGCAAGTTTGATTTGGCGTTGTTTTCAATCTTAGCCAAAATCTGTGCTTGCTGAAACGCTGGCAAAGATGTGTAGTTTTCTGGCAAATCACCATGGTAATAAGCAGCGGCAATTGCAGACAACTTTGAGTTGTAAACTGTTGACTCACGATCATCCATGTTCATTGCGTTAAACAAATCACGCATGGTTGAAGATGGCATAAATGTGTCAATCCAATTATTTGACAAATAGCCGCCAGTTGTTGCGTTGGCTGCTTTGGTAGTCCAAGGAAACTTTTGCGAAATTTCACTTGCAGCAAAGTTGACAAATGGGCTTACGCCAGGTGTTTTAATTTCTGGCAAAACTGTCAATAGCGACGCCGTATTACCAGTAATAGATGTTGGCAAACCAGAGAACTGGGTCATGCCTAAAGAATTTAAACCACGAGAAAGGGCATTGCCAAATTCACCAAGCATTGGATAAACAATGTACTTTTGACCATTGGCATCAGTATGTACAAAACCAGGGTTGTTTAGACCCTGTTGTACAATCTGAAAATCACGAAACGCCTGTGGGTTTGTCATTAGCAAACGGCCAGTACGACGCATAGCCTGCTCTTGAGCAAAGTAAAACGGTAGCAAATTACGGTGCATAATCGCCCATTGGCTACGAATAGCAGGGCTGTGAATTGTTGGAATCATCTCACGTGTAGCCTGCATCGCAGTCATGCGTACTGCTTCATCTTCGCTAAGAAGACCCATATCAATCAAAGGCTGGTTAGTTAATAAACGACGAGTAAAGAAGTCCGCAAACAAAGGCTGACGAGAAATGTAATCCATAACTGGAGTAACAAACTTACGGTATCCCATTTGCTCTACACGTTGAAGTGAATCAGAAATTGTAGGCATATGCAGACGGCCAAGTACCTTGATTGGTAACGCCGCTTGTGGCAATGACTTTAATTCTTTCTCAGTAACGCCTTCGCCTTTAGCAATTTTCTGAAGTGCGTCAATGTCAATTTTGTTATTTGCCCCATGAACAAGACCTTGTAAATGATCAATTTGAGTCTTAGCAAAAGACTCTGGAACATATTTTGTATATCCATCCATAGATGAACGATAAGCCTGATACATATTAGGATTACGAATACGAGCCGCTTGAGCATCTACTAGGCTTGCAAATTGTTGATCTGGGCTTAAAGCCTTAAACTCAGGATCTTTTAAACTTTTAAGATAGTCACGAGCAATATCACGTTGAGCCAAATCCGCTGCAGCGTTAGTACGGTTTTTAGCCAAGTACATGCGGTAGTGAGGATCCTCAGTTGTTAGGCCAGCAAGTTCTTGACCAGGTACCGATCCATAACCTTTTTCTTTGGCAAATACATCAATGGATTCTTTAGCCGCAAGTTCTTGACTTGCTTGGTGAGCGGCAGAAACACCAGCCGTTGGTCCACGACTGCCGTATACATCTTGAAAACGATCCATTGCACGAATCTTGTCTTTGACAAAGTAAGGCAAAAGTTCAGATTTAGCAAATTGATTGGCAAGATAGCCCAATGGCATAATCTTAAATCGTGCTGCACGAGCAGCGTTTACGCCATTGTTCCAAGCCTGCTTGCTTGTTAATGAGTCATCAAGACCTTTAAAGGTTTTGCGGATTGTTTCGCTACGAGAATGAATTTCTTTAGTAACTTCATTTTCTGTAATTTGTACTGGTTTGCCAGTGGCTTGTTCAGTTTCGATAGCATTTTTATCTGTATCTGTAAATGACATAGCAGAACGATCTAAATGCCATGCTTTGTATTTATTATCCAAATTGCCAATGGTGCTTGCTAATACGTTGGTAAGATAATTTGGCAATCCACGACGGATTACTTGGTGTAATGCCTCACCAGCAGATACACGAAGACCAAAAGCAGGAGAAAGCAAAGCCAGCGGAGCAAAAATAGCGTTTGTGTAATGAGTAAAAAAATCATCTACAGGATTATACAAAGCACCGTAGGCTTTAGCAGCCCTAAGTTCTTGACGTGCTTTTTTAAAATCAATCATTGCACCTTGAAAACGTTGGCTTTGAGTGATAGCAACTGATTTAGTTCCGCCACCATACTCAGGTTTTATTTCAGTTCCACCAACATCTTGCCCTTGATTAACTCCATAAACAGCATGGTCATAGCCATTGCCTTCGCTGGCATCTTTAAGCGAACTAAATAATTGGCTAGATTGAGTATCGGCAATACCAAGGTTTTTAAGCACTTCTTGCTGAAGCACGCGAAAGCGAGCAAGACGTTCGCCATCATCAGTTGCAAGCATGATGTTTCCAGCATGTTCAACGGCAAGACGATTTGGCATGGAAAGATAAGCCATTTTAAGAGCAGTATCTGCTGCACCTGGATCTGCAGGATCGAATCTTTCGGAAGACAAAGCCAATTGATTTGTGTCAAAAGACAAAGGACGTTTACCTGTAAAACTGCGCACTTTGCCAGCAAGAGCATTCATAATAGCACCATTGCCAGGCTTAAATAATGCAGGAGCGTTGATCTTAAATATCTGCTCTTGTTTAGCATTGCCCTTTGCATCGTAAACTGTTTTGGTTTTTGGTTGCATCTTTGGTTGATTGTTGGCATCCAAAGCAGGCGTGCCATCTTCGTTAAGGACAGGCTCCATTACTGCACTCTTACGAGGCAGAAGAAGGTTTACCTGATCATTAAAATTGGTTGCTTGGTCGCTATTGCGAATAGCATCTGGGCCAATCTTCTCGCTAAGTAGTTTACCTACAGTGCGTGAAGGAAGACGCAACTCACTTGTTGCTGTACCAGCATCTGCTAATTCTTTGGAATACAAAGATTGCTTGAAAATTTGATCTGCTTCAAAACGATTAGAAACATTAGCCAAAGCCTTCGACATGGTTGCTGACCAACCGTTAGGAATACCATATGTCGTATGAATATACCCAGCCTTAGAAGCCAATGAAGCATCTGGATTAGATGCTACAGAAACAATGTCGTTAACAGCACGATTTTGTGCTGCACGAAGTGGGTTAGCCATTACCTGATCGTATTGATCTGCGGTAATGATCTTGGTTGACATTCCTGAAAGAAAGTTGGTCAAACCAGTGGCAGATGATGCAAACGGCAATGTATTACGGATGATTGGCTTGCCAGTATCTGGGTCAATCTTTGTGCGTTGTAAGCCAGTAGCAGGATCTACTTCAGTTGCTACAGCAATGTTGTTGCCTTTTTTAAGTGCGCCGTTAAGTTTGCCTGCAGTTGCCAAAGGATCTGCTTCAAAGTCAAATGAAGCGTCAGCGATGCCTGATACAACCTGTCCAAGGCCAGTGTTTGTATTGCCTAAAGTGCCAAAACCAGGAATGTTAGAAAGCCCATGAGCAATATCTCTACCAAAAGATACAAGGTAGTTAGGATCATTAGACTTGTCAAAAGAATTTTGATAGGTCGGAACTACACGACCAAGAATGTTACGGGTTAATGCTGCACCAATGCCAGCACCAAGCACTGTACCTTCACCTGGAAGGATGGAACCAATGGCTCCGCCTGCAAGTACGCCAAATGTGCCAAGTAAACCAGCACCAAAACCATGATCCGCGTAAAGGCTATGAATAAATTTGTAATCTTTTTGTACTTCTTGCAAAGGTTTATTAGCCCATGACATAGCAGTACCAATTGCTTTACCAACTACTGGAAGGCTAGTAACTGCTTTAACTGCTTCGCCTGGTAGGTTTTTAATATCGTTAAAAAATCCACCTTGAGACGGTGCAGGAGTTGGTGCAGGGGCTGCTGGTAGCGGTTGAATATTACTCACTGAACCGCCCTACTCGCTTGTAATGTTTCAATCATATTTGGAACAAGTGCAGATGATACATCTGGCACAGATTTTAAAGCGTTACGCATCCATGCAGCAGAATTGTATGTGGCAATATGATCATCTAAAGCATTAGCAATCGCAATCATGTGCGAAGTCGCAGCAAGTGTATTAAAAGTATCTTGACTTCCAGATGCAACACCAACGGCTGCTAATGCTGGATTTTGCTTAACAAACATTTGATTGCCTTGAACCATGTCATTTGCTGTATTAACATTTGGTCCACCAGCAATATTTGCCTGAGCAGTAGGTTGCACTTGTGGCATCGGTTGCATTGATGACATTAATTACTTCCCTAATTTAGCGGCAAGGGCCTGCAATTCAGGAGAAGCGTCACGATTTGAAGCAAGAGCCTGCACAAGATTTTTTGCAGATTGTCCACCTTGTGTAACCTGACCTGGCATAATGCCAATGGCTTCTGGACCTGCTCCAGCACCGAGTGGTGAACCTGTAGTTACTGGCTCATTTGGGCGTTGAGTAGGTGCAGATAAAGGTGTAACTGGTTGTTGTGGTTGTGCTTGTTGTTGCTGTGGCTGTCCACCTTGTTGAGCCATTTGCGCCATGGCGCTAGGTGAAGGTGGATTGCTGCCGATGCGTGTTTGGGACATTGGTGCTTGTGCTTGCAGGTTCATTAAGTCTTGGCCATCACCATAACTAGGCATACCAGAGATATAACGTTGTGCTTGCTTTGATGCTGGTCCACCATCGGTGCGTCGGCTTAAAGCCCCTGGGCCTGATGACATTGCTGGCTTATTTGCCTGTGGCATAGTCAGTCTCCCTCGTTTAGTGTCTCAATGGTTCGAGCGGCATACTCGTGAAAGTGTTTTTCATCTTCCACGAAACTTGCTTCTGTATCAAACATACCTGTTAGAGCATTTGCAAAATTAGCAAAGGCTATAAAAATATTAGAAATTAGATCAGCAAAAAGGGCAAACATGTCCCACTTGTTAAAACGAGTAGGAATCCGCTCGCCCTCTTGCATGAAGGTTACTTAGCGCCTGGGTTTGTTCCGCGTGTTGCAGAAGGCTGTACTGTGTACTTAATGTCAGACTTTCCAGTTGACTTAATTGAAGGAGCATCTTGGATGCTTGTCTTTTGTGTTGTTGCTTCTGATGAGCCATGTCCACCTTGCATAGCAACCTTAACAGGTGCTGATTGCAGGCTAGACTTAAAGGCTGGTGCTACTTTTGCCATTTATTTTCTCCTATAGGTTTTGTTTTTCTCACTCGTAACGTTAGGCGGGTGAGCGTCTGGCTACATTCGCAGATAATTGCGGTGAGCCAGAAGACGAAAGTCCTGCAAGTAGATTTTGCAGTGCAGATGATTTTGCACCTTGCGGTGGTTGTGGCATACCTTGCGGCATTCCTTGTGGAGTAGATTCCCCGCCAGGAGCCTCGCCTGGTTGACCAGGGGCTGCAACTTGCGGGGAGACTTGTTGTGCAAAGGCTTGAGCCAAAACATCTTCAATAGCATCGCCATTTTGACGACCTTTAATTGCGGCAGCGAGTGCTACAATTGCTTTTGTTGGATCTTGTCCTTGCATTGCCATTTGAGGAATTGCATTTGCGTATGATGCAACTGCTTGCATGAGTGAATCACGCAGTTCTTCAACTTCAACTTTTTCTTCTTCTTGGGTAACGTTCATATCCCAAGGCATCTGACGACGCAAAAAGTCGCGGCTAATTAACTTATCTCCACGAGCCTGTAAACCAAATACTAATGCGCGGTTTGGATCTAGACCCGCCATCATTCCGTAACTTACATCACACCAGTAATCACCATCAATATCTTTTTTAGGTGTGTAGGTAATTTCGTAAGGTGCGCCAGCGGTTACGCCGCGTACTTCCTTTTCAACATCACCAAATAATTGTTCATCCATTTTAAAGCATAGGCGCATGACATGACGGAATGTGTCAGCCAATACTGCTTGTGCTGTTTTGACTTGTGTGTCAAAGCCGCCCATAAGTGCTTCTACACCACGGCCTGTAACGATAGAACCTGATTGCTGTCCTAGACGACCTTGTGGGTAACGTGAGCCTACACGAAGTTCTTGATCTAATTCGCTAGTCTCTTGAAATATTCCATTAGGAATCTCAAGACCAACACGACGAATCTTTTCTGGATTGGCAGAGCGGATAGTTGCATCTGGACCAATCTCAATAACGTTTACATCTGAAGGCAAAGCAAAAGGAGCCTGTACAGACTTTTGTGCCGCTTCAAGTTGAAATGTTGCCATACGTGCGCGAGCAACTTGTACCCACATGATGTCGTCAAATTGTCCACGTTGGTTTTCATCAGAGTCAACGCCAGGACGAATAGCAATAGCAATTGGTAGTTCATCAAGAAGATTCTTAGCACGCTCAAGAACAAGGTTGCCCTTTTCAGGAACAAACAAAACTAGTTCTTCTTTGTCCTGATAGCGATAAACTTCAAGGATACGCTCAGAATTGCGACTCTCGTATTGTGTACGGATTTGTGATTCGTACTCAGGAAAATCATTGATAAGTTCGCGTACTGTTTTTTGGTAGCGCTTGGTGTATGAGAGCAACTTGCCAAAACGGTCAAATTCAGGATAGGCATTCATTGGGTTGTCAATGCGAATCATTGGACGATTGTTTTCATAATCAGGCTCAATGATGAAAGGCAACATACCAAAGGTAAGGTAACGATCAGCACCTGTATACATCATGGTCTGAAGGTTGCAAGAGTCGCGGTAGCCAGCAACAATCATGGTGCGCTTATCGGCACGCTTTCTTGCACGATCTGAAATAGAATCTGTTGTGTCGCAGTTAAATGCTGGAAGCGGAGCAATAACTTCTGCTACATCGCGGGCAGCCACATCAATAAAGTTTGCCACCATAGGCTTTGGATATTCTTCGGAGAATGCGCCAGGAAATACCTGTTGAATGTCGCCTTGGCGAATAGCCATAAGGTCAGAGTAGCGAGCGTCACGAGTATGGAATCTATCTCGTAACTTGCGCACCTTGACGCTAAGTACATCAATATCTATTGCCACTTATGTATCCCCCGTTAGCCGCAAGTTTTTCTTGCGTGCGTTGCCATTCTTCTAAGTTAATAACCTTGCGGTTCATTGTCTGATAGCGTGAAGCAAATGGATTCTTCACGAATGATCCGCCGTAAGCGCCTGACTGATTGATATAGTCACGCATCTGAGTCTCTGCAAACCAGAGGGCCATTGGACCGTCTTGCTTATTCTTTGTTCCTGCTGACCAAGTAATCAATTGCTCAATCAGCGCCTTGATATGTTCGTTGTCGGCTCGTGGCAATTCCAGAAGATTATTCTTCATGTATTTGCCCTGGTTGTCGCACGAGCCGAATAGTGGCGCCATAGAGGCAACACCGAATTCAAGATCCATTTTGTTGGAACCTGTATAGTGCTGCACGAGGCGAATACCGCGTGTTGCTAAAAAGTTGTTGATTTGTTCGTCTTGAGTCAAGAATAACTGGAAAGCATTCTTCTCAATAACCCAGACCTTTGGATTGTATTTCTCAGTCCAAGTAAAAATTAAGTCACGAATCTGTTGAGGCGTAGGTGCTGGCATCCGTGATGCCTCTAGTAAGTAACGCTTGCCTGTGGTTCTATCTCCTGAGATAATGACAGAGAAGGTGTCACCAGACATGGCTGGATCCATAGCAGCGACAATATATTGCGATTGGATATTGCCAGGATGTCCTGGTGCGCCAGGGATGATAGGGCCGATAGCACGCATACCGCTGACAGAACCGCGTACACATTCAGGTGAGAAGATGGCAGTAGACTCAACATCTTGCTGCTGATAAACCATTGCCCATGTCTTTGGGTCAATCAAGCCGCGACGGCGGCGAAGATGCGGTCCACTCCAGCGAGGATATAATCCGTCTTCATCTGCTGGGGTTTCATCAGTATCCCAAGGACGATCTGACTTAGGCCAGAGGGTAATCCAGTCTTTTGGATCATCTTTAAATTCTAAAACTGCTGGCATAGCCAAATATGTCCAAGGACTGACGTTATCTGGGTAACGCTCAGGGTTGCGCATTTCGCGGTAAAGATCCATTGGATCTACACGAGTACCGACAACGAGAATCTTTCCAGTAGGACCGACACGAGTCAGTACTTCCTGTTGAATCCAGCGGATCTGCTTTTCATACTCACCAGCGTTGGCAAGGGTGACGCAGTCATCCAAAATAATAAGATCGGCACGTGCGCCGTAAATCTGTCCACCAATACCAAGGGCTTGGACGGTAGGATCCTTTTCACCTGATTCACGTTCTAGGTAAATCGTGTCGGCTGTCCACTTCTCAGCGGTGGCTTTAAAACCTTCCACTGGCGCGTAGCGCCTTTGAAGTTCTGCCCATTGGGGTGATGTAAGTCTTTGCTTGATGGCGTAGAGGAATTCTTTAGCCATTGCCTGAGTCTTTGAAACCAACTTGATACGAACATTGGGATTGGTGACAATCCGATAGGTTACATAGTCAATGGAGACTGTCATGCTCTTGGCGTGTTCGGGCGGCATATTGACCAGGACGTAATTAGGAAATCCCTTTTCGTAGGTCATATTGCCGTGGAGCCAAGCAGGCTCCCCTTCTTCTAGCAACGAGGTAATGTTGCGTTGATGGGGGAAGGTCTTGCTCATCATATACTTCTCGCGAAAGTCTTCAAACGAGATTTCGGCGTCTTCAGTACTTACGACGCCTTTTCTTTTTTGGATGACCCTAGAAAGGTCAATCGCTTCTTTAAACTGAGGATCGGACGTTCTGTAATACTCGTATGACTTGACGCTTTTGCCGACTGCGCGGCAAGCGTCTTCCACCGTCACTCCATCGGCAATCAGCGCGATAAGACGCTTCTTTGCCTCTGGAGCGGATAAGGTAGCCTTTGGGGCTAACTTATACGCATTAGACTTTGGTTTAGCCATAAACCTATTTCTCCTACCGCGAAGCGTTGCCTATGGGCAACACTTGGGTTATCTTTAGGGGGCGCCTGCAGCGCCTAACCCTATGGGTTAAAGGCAGCCCGTAAAGGCTGCCATTGGGTAGTTAGTAGTTCGTCTCAGCGGCAACCTCGCTGTGAGGCTCGGTGTGCCTAGAGCCGAACGTAACCTGTGTAGATTATTTATATCCCTATATATACTAAGGCGGGATAAAGTCGGTTTATCCCTACTTGGGGTGTGTGATGTTCGTCACACTGTCTAAAGTCAGTATTTTATGCCTACTTTGTAAAAAAGATTTTTGTCACACTGCCCGTTTTGGGTGCCTATATTTAGAAAAAATACTTTGGTGGATAGTAATAGTGATACACCCCCGCAGTTAATAACCCTGGGGTTGAATGTCCGCTTTTACCGCTTTGGAATTGTAGATTTAACGCCAGCGCAACCGCACGGCATAAGACGGCAAGAATTAGCGGGCGATTAACGGGACTTTGATTGTCTTCTATAGGGTTTTGAGTGGCATAATCGGGCGAACTTGGGGCATTGCGGGGCGTTGTGAGGTGAATGCGGGGGGACTATGGATAAGCCCCAAACCCTCCTCAAACCCTCCTCAAACCTCAATCCCTAACCCTCAAACCGTTTCACAAGTGGTTCAACCCTTGCCCTTTTGGCTCTCAAATCGTTAT
>Ga0208739_1000067_pt1 | contig 41260 bp, 43 predicted proteins | sample CryBogCBE27Jul09_FD_184566 | JGI IMG/M metagenome (GOLD analysis project Ga0208739, IMG submission 184566) | Freshwater microbial communities from Crystal Bog, Wisconsin, USA - CBE27Jul09 (SPAdes) (version 2) | ecosystem: Environmental > Aquatic > Freshwater > Lake | place: Crystal Bog... | reverse complement strand
GGGTCCCACGGGTCCCGCTGGACTTCCGGGTTCGGCAACCTACACGGGATCCACAGGTAGAACGGGACCCATGGGTGTCATGGGACCCACTGGACCCACTGGTAACACGGGGCCCACGGGAAAAACAGGACCCACTGGTGCGACGGGAGCCGTGGGAGCCACAGGGCCTACGGGCGCCACAGGTGCGACTGGCCCAACTGGATATCCGGGTGCTGTTGGACCCGATGGTGCAATCGGTCCTATGGGCCCTACCGGAGGGACGGGCACAACGGGACCCACGGGATACACGGGCAACACGGGAAAAACAGGACCCACTGGACCCACTGGACCCACAGGTTGGACTGGGCCGACTGGACCCACCGGACCCACAGGTTGGACTGGACCCACAGGTTGGACTGGGCCTACGGGTGTCACGGGATCCACCGGACCTACTGGACCCACGGGTTGGACGGGACCTACGGGTTGGACTGGCCCCACGGGACCTACAGGACCCACGGGTTGGACTGGACCTACGGGACCTACAGGGCCCACAGGCAACACCGGATTTACCGGACCCACAGGACCCACAGGTTGGACGGGACCCACAGGCAACACGGGAATGACGGGCATGACAGGATTCACGGGCTGGACAGGTCCCACGGGTTGGACTGGACCTACAGGTATGACTGGACCTACAGGTTGGACAGGACCGACTGGCTGGACAGGACCTACGGGCAATACGGGATTTACTGGACCCACAGGACCGACTGGTTGGACTGGACCCACGGGTTGGACGGGACCCACGGGACCCACAGGACCCACGGGTTGGACGGGACCGACCGGCTGGACGGGACCGACCGGCTGGACGGGACCTACAGGTAACACGGGGTGGACGGGAAACACGGGTTGGACTGGTAACACTGGTCCGACCGGCAACACTGGATGGACTGGTTGGACGGGACCCACGGGTAACACAGGACCCACAGGGTTCACAGGTTGGACGGGCAACACGGGATGGACTGGTTGGACGGGACCCACGGGTATGACTGGACCTACAGGTAACACGGGCCCTACAGGTTGGACGGGACCCACGGGTGTCACAGGTCCCACTGGACCCACTGGACCCACAGGAACTACGGGACCCACAGGCAATACTGGTCCCACCGGCAATACGGGACCCACTGGTTGGACGGGACCTACGGGGTGGACGGGGTGGACCGGTAACACGGGTCCCACCGGCAATACGGGCTCCACAGGTTGGACAGGACCTACGGGCGTCACGGGGTGGACAGGTTGGACGGGGCCGACCGGCTGGACGGGGTGGACAGGTTGGACGGGACCCACAGGTTGGACGGGACCCACAGGTTGGACGGGACCCACGGGACCCACGGGGTGGACCGGTAACACGGGTCCCACAGGATGGACGGGTCCTACAGGTTGGACAGGACCCACTGGTTGGACGGGGTGGACTGGTTGGACGGGACCTACGGGTTGGACTGGACCCACAGGACCCACTGGACCGACAGGACCCACGGGTTGGACGGGATGGACGGGCCCTACAGGTTGGACGGGACCTACAGGTTCGACCGGACCCACAGGTGTCACGGGGTGGACAGGTTGGACGGGACCCGCGGGGAGTGTAGGACCTGCAGGTCCGGCCGGGGTTCAGGGTTCAGCAGGAGCAAACGGTTCAGCAGGAGTACAGGGGAATGCCGGTCCAACAGGACCAGATGGCCCGGCAAGTATTGGGTCTCCAGGAAACCCTGTAACCATGACCCTATACACCGGGAGTATATCGTTCTCAAGTTTGTCCGCAAATACTTCAGCGTCTGTCGTCATGACGCAGTCAAACGTGCTAAACACGAAAACGATCGTCATCCAAGGTGCGCAATGCAGTGTCGCAAATATTCAATATGTATCAGGAATTGTTGCCCTCTATCCGACACAGGGCACAACCTACTGGAACATTAATATGACTGTTCTTGGAGCTGGCACAAGTGGTAGTGCGATATACACGATATATTATTACGGTCTCTCCTAAAGTATAATGTACGTGTCCTACTCGCCACGGTCGTCCACGGCCTGTACTCCACCCGTTCGCTACATTACGGGTGCAACGATTGGCGCTACGGGGCTGATCGGCGCGACTGGCGCAGCTGGCGGGTCGATTGCGGGCGGCAGGGGTCCTCAGGGACAAGCGTCTGTATATGGAGCAACTGGAGTCACAGGACCGATAGGGACTACGAATCCGATGGGCCCAACCGGGAATACAGGACCCATTGGACCGACAGGATCAATCGGGTATGTCGGACAAATTGGCAGCACCGGCCCAATGGGCGCGATTGGTATCAATTCGTCCATCGGAGCAACAGGTCCTGCTGGTGCTGCTGGTCCCATAGGTCCGCGCGGTCCCACGGGCATTGCTTCACCAACCGGAGCAACTGGAAGTGTGGGTCCCACGGGCGCAACCGGGCCCACTGGAATCGGATACATTGGCGCCACCGGAGTACCTGGATCCACAGGGAAAGCAGGAGCCACCGGAGCAACAGGATCTGCGCCAACGGGTCCTCAAGGTCCAGTAGGTCCTCAAGGCTCAAAGGGGCTCATTGCAGGCGGAACGGGCAGAACGGGATATACTGGATCACAAGGATTTACGGGCAGTATCGGAGTCACCGGGCCTACGGGACCCACGGGCTGGACGGGTTGGACGGGACCCACTGGCAATACGGGCTTTACTGGATTTACGGGACCCACGGGCTGGACGGGCAACACCGGCAACACCGGACCCACTGGACCCACAGGACCCACAGGCTGGACCGGCAACACCGGATTCACAGGGAAAACAGGACCGACCGGCTGGACGGGCTGGACCGGCAACACGGGATTTACGGGCATGACTGGACCCACTGGCTGGACTGGACCTACGGGGTGGACTGGACCGGCCGGCAACACTGGATTTACTGGTATGACCGGACCGACTGGCTGGACTGGACCTACTGGCTGGACAGGACCCACGGGTAACACGGGATTTACGGGTATGACTGGACCCACTGGAAACACCGGGTTTACGGGCAATACAGGGCCGACTGGACCGATAGGACCCACGGGTTGGACGGGATCCACGGGCAACACAGGATTCACAGGTTGGACTGGGTGGACAGGTTGGACGGGACCCACTGGATGGACAGGGCTCACGGGCAACACAGGATTCACAGGTTGGACGGGACCCACGGGTTGGACGGGACCCACGGGTTGGACGGGACCCACGGGACCCACGGGACCCACCGGACCCACGGGGTGGATTGGTTGGACGGGACCCACAGGTTGGACGGGACCCACAGGTTGGACGGGACCCACAGGTTGGACGGGACCCACAGGTTGGACGGGACCCACGGGTTGGACAGGACCCGCGGGTTGGACGGGAATTGGACCCACTGGACCTACTGGCAGCACGGGTCCAACAGGTAACACGGGACCTACTGGGTTCGTTGGAGTTGGGTTTGGTGGATTCACAGGTCCTACAGGAATCACTGGTCCTGCAGGGAATACCGGGCCCATCGGAAATACTGGGCCTACGGGACCCACTGGACCTACGGGACCCACTGGCAACACGGGACCCACTGGCAACACGGGACCCACTGGCCACACGGGACCCACTGGCAACACGGGACCCACTGGCAACACGGGACCCACCGGACCTACGGGTCGGACTGGACCTACGGGACCTACTGGCAACACGGGACCCACGGGTAATACGGGTCCCACCGGACCTACGGGCCCCACTGGCAACACGGGTCCCACCGGACCTACGGGCCCCACTGGCAACACGGGACCCACCGGACCTACGGGTCGGACTGGACCTACGGGACCTACTGGCCCTACGGGTCGAATGGGTAACACTGGGTCGACCGGCTGGACCGGTAACACCGGACCTACGGGCCGAACTGGACCTAAGGGACCCACTGGACTTACGGGCACTACTGGTCCTACCGGTCCTCTTGGACCCACTGGTGCAACTGGAGTTGCAGGATCCGTTGGACCCGACGGCGCCGCTGGACCTGCAGGGGCCGTTGGACCCACTGGGCCTACGGGATCCACTGGACCCATTGGCATAACTGGCGCCAACGCAGGAGGCGTATATATGGGAACTGGTTCGGCATCTGTGGTCTCTGTGAACGCCAATAGTGTTGTGGCATCCGGAGGCGCAACTGGACTCTCGGGCGAATATATGCTGCGTATGTTCACATCAAGCGGTACCTTTACATTGACATCAAATCCGAACAATCTGCCAATTGACGTGCTCGTGGTTGGCGGGGGTGGTGGAGGTGGTGGCAATGGTGGCGGGGGTGGTGGAGGGCATGTGGTACTTGCGCGATTCACCTCACTACCTGTTGGGTCGTATTCTATTACAGTTGGATACGGTGGTGGTGGAGGATCCGGTAGTAGTAGCGGATCCAATGGCGGAAATTCAACATTTAACACAATAATAACCGCGCCCGGAGGTGGAGGAGGTGGAGGTAGTTCTGTGAACGGGCTATCCGGCGGATGTGGTGGCGGTGGTGGCAGCCCACACTCTGGAGGAGCTCCAACTTCATCGACGATTACATCCGGTACTATCTTGGAGGATGGAGGATACTCTGGTGGATCAGGAGGAAGTAGCTCGTCTGGAGGCGGAGGAGGTTCTTTAAGTATAGGTGCTAATGGTAGTGGAACTACCGGTGGCTACGGCGGCACTGGGTATCTATACGCGTACCCTGTAGCAACACGATATGGATCGGGCGGAGGAGGATACGGATCTAGCACCGGTGGTGTAGGCGGCGCAGGTGGGAGCGCCTACGGCGGCGGCGGCAACGGCGGCAACGCAACGACTGCCGCTACCAGTGGAGCTGGATATGGAAATGGAGGCGGTGGTGGCGCAACGCTGAACGACGGTGGCGTTCTCGCTAACCCGGCGGGATCGGGCTCAACGGGCATCGTGATTATTTCGTACTCGACGAGCGGACAATACTGTTCAACATTTACACCACCTGCGCCGGCAACGAATCTGTGGATCAGCGGTATTCAGCCCTCCTTTTCAAACTATTGTTTTCAGAGCTTGTACGTGTCTGGGAGTGGACCATCGTCCTGGAATCTGAATGCGGCATACGCTTCTTCGGGTACAGTCGGAGGAACCGTGACATTCTATTATGGATACACGGCTATCGATCCCGCAGGCGTCGTCACCACAATTGCAGGTAATAGTACCCCTGGATATGCCGACGGCACGGGTAGTGCAGCTAGCTTCAACAATCCAGCCGGCGTCACCACATTTACTCCCGTACCCAACTTAGTTCTTATAGCCGACCCTGGTAACAATCGCATTCGTTATACGTTTGCAGACACCGGTGTAGTTGGGACGTATGCTGGCAGCGGAACCCCAGGATTTGCCGATGGTGTCGGCACATCCGCAAGCTTCAACTCCCCAGTTGGAGTCGCCTTTATCCCCTCAAGTAATGTAACCATCGTAGCCGACACAAACAACCACAGCATCCGAGTCATATCGTCGGCAAGCGCCGTGACCACGCTTGCCGGTAACGGCTCTCCTGGATTCGCTGATGGCACGGGCGCGGCCGCGAGCTTTAACAGTCCATACGGAGTCGCTGTTCTTTCCGATGGAACCATTGTGGTTGCTGACACGGGCAATCATGCAATCCGGCTCGTGACGTCGGGGGGTGTTGTCACCACGCTTGCGGGCAATGGCTCTTCTGGATATGCCGATGGCATAGGGACGGCTGCGATCTTTAACAGCCCTGGCGCTGTCGCAGTCCTTTCAAACGGGGATATAGTGGTTGCCGACACTGGCAATAACCGCATTCGACTTGTTACTCTGACGGGCATTGTTGCGACGCTCGCAGGCGGCAGTTTCAATTTGGGGGCCCCAGATGGTACGGGCGCCGGCGCGACCTTCAACGGGCCGATCGGGGTTGTCGTGCATCAATCTGGAAACATTATTGTATCCGAGCTGTATCTCATCAGGCTCGTGACCCCGGGGGGTGTCGTCACTACACTTGCAGGCAGCGGAACTCCTGGATACGCAGATGGCACGGGCGTGGCTGCGAGCTTCATCTTCCCGTTCGGACTGGCGGTGCTTTCAAGCGGCAGCGTAGTTTTGGCCGACTTGCAGAATAACCGTATTCGTCTAATCGTATAGTAAATATAAGCACATGGACTACTACCTCACACTGGAACACTGGAATTCCATTGTCCGCAGGATGAAGGATGAGGAGCGAGAGAATGACATTCCGGCACAGGAAACGAGTGACCTTGCCAAGGACATTCTGCGCCACATACGCTCGGCTCGCTTTCGTCAGGGACTGCTCTTCAAGCAAAGACGAGGCGAAGAATACGAGGAGTTTGTTGAGATGCTGAACAAAACCTATGAACCGGGTCTGGTCGGGCGCATGCTGGACAATGACGAGTTTTGGGAGGTCTGCTTTTCTCTTCGGTAGTCACAATGCAGTTTCGGGCCGCAGTGGCCGATTTTATTCAACATGGATTTCTCTTGATGGGCGCAGTCTTCACGTGGTGTGCGTATCTTCTCACGCATCCATGTGATCCACTCTACCTGCTAAGCGGTGTTGTCTTCATGCCGATGTGGTTGTACTGGTCGCATCGGACCCTGCATCTCATTCCAAAGGATTCGGTGTTGTTGTATCCCGTGGTCCACATTTGGTCCCATCACGGCACGCCAAAGCCCATTGCAAACAGGTCTCTTGAACTTGCAGCCGAGACGGCATGGGAGCTGTTCTTTTGGACATTTCTGCCCATTTGGCTTCAGGCTGTAACTGGCTTTCACTTCATTCCCACCAGCATTGTTCTGCTGGGATCCTTCATGTGGATTTCTATTCACATGATCAACTATTCCATCCTGGGGTCCGAAACCCATTCCCGGCACCACATGGATACGACCGTGAATTACGGACCTGACGTACTGGATCACCTGTACGGCACCAACTACGACCATACGCACGAGGATACAACCTATTATGTGATCAATGCTATGGGATCGGCAATTGCGGTCCTCTATCTCAAACACTTTCTGCAGTATACTGAGTAATGGAAGCGTGGGCAGTTGAACACTGGGAGTGGGCCGTTCACAAGGTGCTCTTTTGGGAAACGGACGATGCGCAAAAGGGGAAAATTCTCCGCATCGTGCACTATTTTCTGGGATATGCGCTGATCTTTTTGGTTGCCTTTTCTCATTTGGTCTACCCCGCCTTTTGGCTTCAGACAGTGACGCTGTTTCTGGTTACATGCGTATGGCTCCAGCACATTACCTGCAATGGTTGTGTGAGTTCAAAGGTGGAGCAGAAACTCATTGGTGATTCCACCAGTTTCATTGACCCGGTGTTGCAGCTCTTCAAACTGGAGCCGTCACAGGAGCTGACGATCTTTACACTCATCGTGATCAGCACACTGTCTACAAACATTCTGTGGCTAGAGTGGATTGCCCGAGTGCACCACAAGCTGTTCCCGGTGGTCAATCATTTGCAGATGGTTGCTCTTCAACACGTGTTGTAAACAAAACGGAATAGTCTTCACACAAGAGTAAGAGGTATTAACCATGGGTGATACTATCGTAGGCGTTCAGTTCGGCATTGCCAACCCCGAGAACCTGCTCAAGCGCTCCGTCGTCGAAGTCCTCACCGATAAGACCTATCAGAACAATCAGCCTATTGCAAATGGTGTCTTTGATGCTCGCTTCGGCGTCATTGAGAATGGCAAGGTCTGCCCCACCTGCAAGCAGACAAACCAGTATTGCCCCGGCCACTTTGGTCACATCCGCTTGGCCCGTCCGGTCTACCTCTATCAGTTCTTTGACATGGTGGAGAAGCTGGCCAATGTGATTTGCTTGAACTGCTCCAAGATCCTGGCCTCGATCGAGGACATTAATACTCTGAAGTCCACGGGCCTGTCTCGCTTCAAGGAGGTGCGTGACATGCGCCCGACGCCCAAGAAGGATGAGCCGTTTGAGTGCCCGCACTGCGAGACGCCCATCTTCAAGAAGATTGCCAAGGTCATGGGCAAGGCGGCGACCCTTGAGGGACAGCTGGTGGATGCAAACACCGAGCCGGTGAACATTCAACCTGAGATGATCCTTCGGGCATTCCAGCGCATCACGGATGATGATTGTCGCAAGATTGGTCTCAATCCTGAGTTTGCTCGCCCGGAGTGGATGATGTGCACGGTCTTGGCCGTTCCGCCGCTGACGGTTCGCCCGTCGGTGGTCATGGATGACAATCAGCGCATGGAGGATGACCTGACGCACGTGCTAATCAACATTCTGCGGGCCAACGACAAGATCCGTGAGAAGATTGACAAGGAGGAGTCGGCAGATGTGCTGGACAAGTACACGGCGCTTCTGCAGTATCACGTGGCCACCTATGTGGACAATGACATCAAGGGCATGGATCCTTCGGCTCAGCGCTCGGGCCGTCCGCTGCGCACACTGAAGTCTCGGTTTGGTGCCAAGACCGGCCGTGTCCGTGGCAACCTGATGGGAAAGCGTGTGGATTTCTCGGCTCGTTCGGTCATTACGCCAGATGCGAACATTGAGCTGGATGAGCTCGGTGTGCCGGAGGAGATTGCCACAAACCTGACCTTTCCCGAGATTGTCAGCCCTTACAACCGCGATCGCCTGCTGAGCTACGTCAAGAATGGACCGGACAAGCATCCGGGCGCCAAGTCGGTCTACCTCAAGGCTGACGATCGCACGGTCAGCTTGCGATATGTCAATCCGGATACGATTGATATTCGCGAGGGTGACGTGGTCCACCGTCACCTGATTAACGGAGACATTGTGCTGTTTAATCGTCAGCCGTCTCTTCACAAGGCCTCCATGATGGCTCACCGCATCGTGGTTCTGCCGTACAGCACGTTCCGTCTGAACGTCTCTGCCACTCGTCCCTATAACGCTGACTTTGATGGTGATGAGATGAATATGCACGTGCCGCAGAGTATTGCGTCGGCCACGGAGCTGCGCTACATTGCATCCGTGCTGCGGAACATCATCAGCCCCCGCACGAACAGTCCGATCATTCAGCTGTTTCAGGACACGATGACGGGCGCCTACCGCATCTCGCAGCCGGGTGTTCGGGTGCCGGAGCCGATTGCCATGAATATCCTTGCTCGCCTGCGCCTGCCCTTTGTTCGCAAGAATGGGCCTTGGACGGGCGCTGAGCTGATCTCGGCTGCCTTTCCCATGATGAACTACAAGGGGCGGATCACGCTCAAGAATGGACAGCTTGCGGAGGGCAATATTCTTCAGAAGGGCGGTGTCGGCGGTCTCCTTCACGTGGTCTATGCCGACTTTGGCCCCCAGCGCGCAGGCCAGCTGATCAATGATATCCAGTCGATTGTCACGCAGTACAACCTGTATACCGGTTTCTCGGTGGGCACGTCGGATCTGATTGCCAATGCAGCGACCCGCGAGTTCGTGGCCGAGGAGCTGGCCAAGGGGCGTGACAAGGTGGCCAAGATCCTTTCGGCGGTTCACGCCGGACAGTTTGAGAACCTGATGGGTCTGTCGGATGGCGAGCAGCTGGAGGATGACATTTCGTCGGCCTTGAAGGAGGTTGCAGCGTCCATCAACACCAAGGTGATTGGATCGCTGGACAAGACCAACCGTATCGTGCAGATGGTTGACTCGGGGTCCAAGGGAGGTGAGCAGAATATCACCCAGATGGTCGCTCTGCTGGGTCAGCAGCTCATTGAGGGCAAGCGTGTTCAGTATACGCTTCAGGATCGTACTCTGCCGCACTTTGCAAGGTATGACGATGGTGTGGAGTCTCGTGGTTTCGTTCAGCACTCCTTTGTGGATGGTCTGATGCCGGCAGAGTTCTTCTACCACGCACAGGCCGGTCGTGAGGGTCTGATTGATACCGCTGTCAAGACCTCAGACACGGGATACATTCAGCGTCGTTTGATGAAGTCCATGGAGGACCAGCACGTGGAGCATGATGGCACGGTTCGCAATGTGACGGGATCTGTCATTCAGTTCAACTACGGTGAGGATGGTGTGGATACCGTGGCTGTGGAGTCGCAGACGTGCGAGCTGCCTATCATGACCCTGGAGAACATTTACCGCGACTATGCGCTGTCGCTTGATGATGTCAATCCCTTTCTGACAGAGGCGGTGGAGGAGGCGCCGGATATGGTGGAGGAGATTGTTGCGGATCGGGAGATGTTTGTCAAGTCCGTGTTCCGCTACCGCAAGAATGACACGGTGCTTGCTCCGGTTCATCTGAAGCGTCTGCTGACAAAGTATACGAACACCTACTCTACCAAGACGGATTTGACGCCCACCCACGTGGTCTCGGCGCTGACCCGGTTTGTCAAGGAGTTTCCCTATAACAAGGTATTCCATGCGCTTCTGCGGTTCTACCTGGCGCCCAAGAAGGCCATTGTTGTTCACCGCCTCAGTCTGGCGCTGTTTGATGAGCTGATGCGGGACATTCGGTTCCGCTACATCAAGAGCCTGGTCCACGCAGGGGAGATGGTGGGCGCTCTTGCCGCGCAGTCCATCGGGGAGCCCACGACGCAGCTGACTCTGAATACCTTCCACAGCGCCGGTACGGCCAAGGCCAACGCTACCTCCGGTGTGCCTCGTCTGGAGGAGATCCTGTCGGCCTCGGCCAATCCCAAGCGCCCGGGCAATACGGTGTACTTGACGCCCGAGTTTGCGTATGACCAGGATGCCGTGATTTCCAAGATGAAGGAGATCCAGCGCACGACCCTGCGCGACATTACCAAGTCTGTGCGCATCTACTACGATCCGCCCTCAAATGGCACCGTGGTGGAAGAGGATGCCGAGATCCTGGCACTGTATCAGGAGTTCACAGTGGCCAATGTCGCCTCGTGCGCCTCTCCTTGGATCATGCGCCTGGAGCTGAATGACTTGGAGATGGCCTCGCGCAACATTCTGGATCTGACGGAGGTCCAGGCCAAGCTGCGGAACTCGCCCCTGAAGATTCTGGAGTGCATGCATTCCATCGGCGATGGAAAGAGCGTCAAGGCTGAGGCGGTCCTGTCCAATGCCGAGGCGTCCAAGCTCATTCTCCGCCTAACCTTTGACGAGAATGTGGTCAAGACGCCCACGCAGCTGCGGTTTCTGGAGGACAAGATCCTGGATACGGTGCTGACTGGCGTGGATGGAGTGGGAGGCGTTCATCTGCGCAAGGTGAAGAATGAGCTGATTTACGATGAGAAGGTGGCCGGATACACGCAGAAGGAGCAGTATGTTCTGGATGTGGATGGCACGAACATGTACCAGCTCATGGTGTTTCCGGGTGCCGATGGAACCCGCACCTTCTCCAATGACATTCACGAGATCAATGATGTCTTTGGAATTGAGGCGGCACGACTGGCCATCTTTGAGGAGTGTTCCGAGGTCTTCGTTCAGGAAAAGGTGAATTACCATCACCTGAGCGTGCTGGTGGACAGCATGACGTTCAGCGGCCGTATCGTTGCTGTCAACCGCTTCGGCATGAACAAGAATGAGACGGGTGTTCTGGCTCGGTCCTCGTTTGAGGAGACCAGCAAGAACATGTTTAATGCAGCCATGGGCGCCGAGTATGATACGATGCGCGGCGTGTCAGCGAACATCATGTTTGGTCAGAAGCCCCCGTGCGGAACGGGCTTTGTGGATATTCTGGTGGATGAGTCTCGTCTGCCCGACGGCCCCGACGAGGAGCCGGAGGACAATACCCTGCAGGAAGTCAATCAGCGACTAGCCGCTGTGCCCGAGACCGAGTGCCGCCTGGAAGATATCTTGATGGCATGGTAGGCCTCTACCACAGCTTCATACGCCGACGGCTGCCGCCCATCATGGTCGGCGCAGGTGTGTTCAGAACCAGGGCGTAATAGGGATAGTAAAAGGTCGCAAAGAAAAAGTCAAGGATCGCCCATCCAATAGACCCATATTTTGCATAAGACAGACTGGCGGCGCCGAAGCTCCACACAAAGAACCAAATGGCAGCAAAGACCGTAGCTACGATCGCGCCAGTCGGCATGGAGGACGACTTGGGAGTTGTATCAGGCGAAGGAGGAGGCTCGGGAGGCGAGGAAGGCATCTTTGGTAAATAATAGGGAAACAAAGTAATGGTCAACTTGACACATCCTGAACTTGCAGAAATCCAAACGCCGTCTCTGCCCGCTGCAAGTCTGGATGCCCTCCATTCCCTGCGGACAAAGATGTGTAACACGTCAGGAAAGGAGTATGCGCTTCAGCCCCTTCAGCGGCTACTGCGTCGTGTCATGTCGCCTGATGCTCCGACCCGCAATTTGCTCATGGTTCACGGCACAGGATCAGGTAAGACGTGCACTGCAATTCAAATTGCCGAGGAGTACATTCTGCGCCCCGAGTTTCAGGACAAGAAAGTGCTGGTCATTGCGTCTCGTGCGGTTCAAGAGAACTTTCGGACACAGATTTTTGACATGAGCCGCGTCTATCTGGATGCCGCGAGCGACACGCTCAGCTCCAAGCAGTGCACGGGTCGCCGGTATTTGGATATGCTTCTGCGCATTGAAGCCGAGCCAAAGAACTGGGCCAATCCCGAGGTGCGCGACCGTCTGGAAAAGACCTCCGACCGCATCATTAACGAGTTTTACGAATTCCAGGCATACAATTCCTTCGGCACTCGGCTTAACGAGAAACTCACGGGCACCGAAGCCGACATTGACGAAGCGTGGGTCCATGAGAACTTTGACAATCGGCTCATCATCATTGACGAGGCCCACAACATTACGACCGAGGAGACAGCAGTGGCGCTTGGATTGGAGCGGCTGGTCAAGATTGCCGACGGTCTTGTGCTGGTGCTCCTGACAGCCACGCCAATGTACGACACCTACGAAGAGATTGTCTTTTTCATGAACCTGTTTCTGTGGAACGAGCGCAAGCAGCCGTTTGACAAAACCCTGACTGCATCTGACTTTTTTACAGCTGATGCCGAACTGAAAAAGGGCGATCCTGAAACCAAATTTCGTGACTGGTGCCAGACCTACGTATCCTATGCAAAGGGCGAGAGTCCATTCACATTTCCGTTCCGTCTGCCGCCGCCTGTGATTGCCGACAAGGATGCCATGCGGCTCGGGTTCAATAACCGTGAAATTGCAGCCAAGGACCGCACGAGGTATCTCAGTCTGGTTGCATCTCAGCCGGCTGGAGAACAGCTGACTGTTCTGACCACAGGTGCGCGAGATGTGGATGATACTCGGCGCGCGGCCATGATGTCTCCAACTCTCTCCGTGTTCCCGGGAAACAAGACCTTTGGGCAGACCTTCAAGGTCAATAAGGAACAATTCACGTATGTCGGCGAACCCTTTCTGACACCCGAAACCCTTCCGAATTACTCGTCTAAATTCGTCAGCACGCTCAAGTCCATTGAAAGCTCCAGTGGCGTGTGCATGGTCTATTCAAACTATGTGGAGCGTGGAGCTCGTCTCTTTGCAATGGCGCTGGAGGAGCATGGATATACGCCGTATCGGGGCAACACACTCTTCAAGAAGCCGAGCTACACGGGTCCGTCCAAGGGAAAGTATATTCTGATCTCCTCGGCAGCAACAGACGCCGAAATCAGCGTCATGCTGGATGCCGTCAAGAACCGATCCAATTCAGGTGGAAAGAATGTCAAGGTTGTTGTGACCAGTCCGCTGGCGGCCGAAGGTATTGACTTTCGCTTCATTCGGCAGGTGCATATTCTGGACCCCTGGTGGAACATGAGCCGCATTGAGCAGGTGGTGGGCCGTGCTCTCCGCACATGCAGTCACCAGGATCTCCCTGAAAAGGAGCAGAACTGCACCGTCTATCTTCACATTGTCCGCCCCGAAGCCGAGCGTGAGGCCTTTGATGAGTACACCTATCGCACCCGCGTGGAGCCAAAGGGTATGCGCATCGCCAAGGTTCGGAAAGTCATGGCCGAGTCCGCGATGGACTGTCCTATTCAGTTGGCTCTTCCTGCAGATTGGAGAGAGCTGGAAGTTCCTCAGATCCGCGATGAAGGACACGAAGCCGTTGTCTATCGCCTGAAGGGAATGATGGCACCGGCCTTTGATGAATCGCCCGATGTAGAGCAATGCAAGATAACACCTGCCGTTCCCGATCCGGATCATGTTCGTCCCCTGTCAACGTACTTGGACTCCCGCGATGAACTCCTAACCAAACTCGGAAAGCTCTTTATTGACAAGTCAATTTGGGATCGCGAGCAGCTGTTCTCGGCCCTCCGTCCCTTCAGTCGTGATGTCGTAGTGTATACGCTCCAGCAAGCCATCAGCACCTCGTTTCGCTTTGTGGATTCCTTCAATCGCCCAAGTCTTCTTGAGTCCAAGGGGGATTTGTATGCCCTGGCCCCGATTGGCGTTCCGAACGGCACTGTCGTGGAGCGCACACGTCGTCAAGTCAAGCCGGTTGACATTGAGTTGCCCGAGCCCGAACCCGAAGCCGCGGGGCCGCCGCCGGCGCTGGAAGATGATGTGCTTGACAAGAGACGTAACGCCTATGCGTGGCCGAGCGATGCCGCTGCTCGGTTCTCAGAGGAGGTGAAGAATGGCTATATCTTTGATCACGAGTTCACGGCACTTGAAAAGAAGGCGTACCTGGAGACGAACCCCGACCTTCCCTTTCTTGATCGCCTGCGCATTCCCGATACCAGCCTGTTTGTCACGGATCCTGAGATGGAGCTGGCTGGAGGAGATTTGACAAAGTACTCCGAGTGGACGGATGCGCTCATCAAGCGGTTCGTGGATCAAAAAGACGTTCTCTTTGCATCCGTATCTGCCAAGGGGGTGCTCACGATCTCGCCATCCACCATCACGGATGGAGTTCCCAGACGCGCTCTTGCCGAAAAGTCCTTTGCACCCACTGCGTGCGGCACCGGACAGAATTCTGTGGCTAATATGAAGGTCCTTGCAAAGTTCATTGACAAGAATGGTGTCGGACTTCCGGCGGGTCTGGCAGGTGGACCACTCTGCACCTACTCTGAGCTTCTGGCCCGCGAGGAACATAACTGTGTCTGGTACACGCCCGAAGAAATTGCCGTTCTCAGCATCAAGAATGACAAGATAGACAATAAGACACGAGTTCTCAAGGCCCTCAAGGCTGCGAAGTAGTTCAAAACGAAAACTCTTCATTCAAACACACAAGAGGACACAATGAATCTTTATGAACGTCGTGAGCTCACTCGGAACGTTCATGTGGATGCCCGGTTCCTTCAGCGCAACATCCTGGCCAGTCTGGTCGCTCAGCTGCGGCACAAGTATGAAGGGATCTGCCTGCCGGAGGGATATGTTCAGCCCCGTAGCATTACGGTGGTTGAGCACTCCTTTGGTCGCACAAACATTCTGAAGGGTGGTTTGGATTACAGTGTTCGCTTTCAGGCCGATCTGTGCCTTCCTCACGCCGGTCAGGTGTTCAGGGCGCCCGTGGTCCTCAAGAGCAAGATCGGTCTCCATGCCGAGCTTTCTCCTATCAAGGTTCTGCTTCCTCGTGATTTGCATATCGGAAATGCCGACTTTGATCAGGCCGATATCGGTCAGGATATTGAGTTTGATGTCGTAGGCACTCGCTTTCAGCAGGGCGACCAGACCATTGTGGTACTGGGAAAGCTTCGGGAGGTCATTCGTCCCGATACGCGCAAGGCCGAGGCAGAGCCCGAGGCGCCTGATGTGATCGCGGCCCCGGTGGGTGAGGGCGACAAGGAGAAGCGGGTGGTCACGGTGGATGTCTCCAAGACCAAGGCACCTGGAGAGGTGCGTAGGAAGAAGATGGTAAAGACTGTTGCCCCAGCACAAGATGAACAGAAGCCGGAAGGAAGCGCTGAAGGAAAGACTGGATCGGCTTGATGCAAATGAACACGCACAGATCTTTAACATTATCAAGAAATATACGGATAGTTTCACCAAGACGCAGAATGGTGTTTTGGTCTCCTCGGATGTTCTTCCAGATACCTGCCTGGAAGAGATGGAACGAATGGTCGCTTTTTACCTTGATCAGCATAAGCAGATGGAAGCAGACGAAGCAGAACGCAAGACCTATGAGCGAAGGTAAAAAATGGATGCTTTTCATTCAAGCCTAAAGATAAGGAACCATGGATACCCTTCTTTCCGATACGGCACTTGCCAGCCTCAAGGAGTTTGCAGATCTTCTCAAGAAGGACAAGCATGCAGAACTTGAGTGCAAGCTTCTCGCCAATCAAATTCACACAAAGGACGTTGCCGATCGCATCTCGGACAGTCTTCAGCTCTACTCTCGCGGTGAGCCCGTTCACGAGCACCGGGCAACCTTCTGCTATTCTGACGGGCTTCGGGCGGTTGTCGTGGGCGCCGAGAACATTCTCAAGGTGTGCTCAACCGGAAGCTTTCGGGGTGTTCCGCTCAATGTTGAGCGAAAGCGCCGCTACTTTGATGTCGTGACGGCACTCAAGGGCAAGTCGGACACAATTGATGTCCCTGAGGCTGGCGTCCGAATCACCCTTCGGCACGAGGAGCACTTGCGCAAGGACTTCTCGGGCACTCCGATGGATTCTGCCAGTCACGTGCGGATCATTCACCGGAAGTCCTGGACCAGTCTGGACGGCATTGTCCGCTACGACTTCTCGCAGTGCAAGTCCAAGACCAAGCAGACAAAGACCTTTGCGGATATTCTGAAGCAGACGCCGGCCTATGAGCTGGAGCTGGAGGTAATTGACCGGACCAAGACGGAGGCGGAGATTGTCGCCTCGCTTCTTCGCCACATGACGCCTGTGATTGCCGCCTTCCAGGGCTCGCAGTTCATTCTGTCCTCCTCAGACATTCAGCGCTACCAAATGGAGTTTGAGATGACGCGGATGCCCTTTGTCAATCCCGTGACCATGGAGCGCCGTCACCTGCTCGCGGATCGCCCGAATAATATTCTGTCCGGATACACGGTCACGAACAAGGCAGATGGCGAGCGGTGCTTCCTCGTTGTCATGCGAGACCGCCGTGTTCTGCGGATTACGCCGAGTTCCGTGATCACTTGGACCGGTTTGACTGCAACCAAGGATGTTCATATTGGCACGGTGATTGACGGCGAGTACCTGGCTGAACGCAATCAGTTCTGTATCTTTGATGTCTATTGGTATCGCGGCCGTGATGTGCGGCGCCTTCCTCTGTTCGTGTCCGAGGATGACATGACAAAGTCTCGTCTGGGCTGTGCGCGCTCGTTCGTGGCCGACATTCCTACGGACTTTACGTCTCAAATGGGATCCAAGCCTCTGCGCGTGACCACCAAGCTGTTCCTGGCGGGCGAGGGGACGGCCATGGAAGAGGCTATTCGCAAGATCCTTGACACAAAGTTTGAGTACCCGACGGACGGTCTGGTGTTTACGCCTCGGGCATCGCCGGTGGCCCCGGTTGCCGATCGTCGGGGAAAGTCGTGGCTCACTGTCTACAAGTGGAAGCCGGCCTCGCACAACAGCATTGACTTTCTGATCAAGATGAAGCATGGCGAGAGCTTTGATACGACGCTGGGCAAGCGGGTTGTCAAGGGAACCCTGTATGTCTCTCGTACTCCGGGCGACATCATTCATCCCTGCGAGACCATGACGGGCGAGTATGCGGTGCCTGACATTTCGCCGGAGGAGCGGGTGCTGGCCGACAGTCGCGACCGTGTTCCGTCGCCGTTTCAGCCCTCGGTCCCTCGGTCTCCGGATGCGCACGTGATCGCGGTGCCCGTGAATGACCGTGGAGTGCCGGTGGATGCCGAGGGAAACCCCGTGCAGGACAATACGATTATTGAGTGCTCGTATGACACGGACATTGGGCGCTGGACCATTATGCGGACCCGCTACGACAAGACGCACCAGTACCGTGTTCTGGGTCGCCCGCAGTTCGGCAATGACATTGCCGTGGCCGATGCGATCTGGACCAATATGCACGTGCCGATTACCGAGGAGATGATCCGGAACTTGGTGGCAAATCCGCCGGATGCGACGTTTGAGGATGACCTCTACTACCGGGACAATCTGGATGCGCGTGACCGTATTCTGCGCGATGTCTACGGATTTCACAATCGCATCAAGGACGATCTGTACCGCTCCTCCATCAAGAATGGGGATTCTCTGCTGGAGCTGGCCGTCGGCCGAGCGGGAGATCTCCTGAAGTGGAAGCGGACAAAGCCGTCCATGGTGGTGGGCATTGATGCATCCATGTCCTGCATCACATCTCCCCGTCAGGGAGCCTGTGTGCGCTACCTGAAGGAAAAGGCAGCAAACCCGACCGAGTATATTCCTCCGGTCCTCTTTATCTGTGGAGACATGACCAAGCCGCTGTTTGAGGGTGACAATACGTATGCCAATATCATTACAGGCGCCACTCCGCCCACCACGGCCTACCTGAGCACCTTTGCCGGACACACGGAGTTTGATGTGATCTCCTGTCAGATGGCCGTTCATTATGCCTGTGCGTCAGACGAGGCCTTTGAGACCTTTGCGACCAATCTGGAGACGCATGGAACTGGTCTGTTCTTCGGCACCTGCCTGGATGGCGCATCGGTCTATTCTCTGCTAATGGGGAAGCAGAGCCACATGTTCCGGTCGGGGACGCAGGTGTTTGGCGAGTTTGTCAAGGAGTATGATGACAAGCAGGGGTGGACGGAGGAGTTCGGCCAGGCAGTCTCGGTTCATCTGGAGAGCTTTGAGCAGCCGCAGAAGGAGTATCTGGTGCCCTTTGCCAAGATGACGGAGGTTCTGAAGGAGCATGGGTATGACCTGGTGGGGAGCACGATGTTTGCTGACCACTATGCCGATCAGAATACGGTCTTGCTGACGCAGGAGCACCAGGCATTCAGCTTTCTCCACCGCAGCTTCGTCTTTGAGAGGACCCGGAAGCCTAAGAAGAGCGAGAAGCAGGAGGCGGTGATCCCGGTGGTTGAGCCCGAGGTCAAGGATGAACGGTCTGAGCAGGCCAAGCCCGAGGCCGCCGCCACCGCACCGAAGCCCAAGAAGAAGATTGTCAAGGTGGTGGCAGAGAGCAAGGAGGATCCCGTGCTGTTCTTTGGTGCGGATGAGGGCAAGGGTGAGTGGCGGGTCTTCTCTAACATGTATGAGGCGCCCTTTCAGGTGGATTCGGTGACGTATCCCACGGTAGAGCACTACTTTCAGTGGTCCAAGGCCAAGCAGTTTGGGGATGGCGCCATTGCCGACAAGATCCTCAAGACACCCTCGCCAAAGGCGGTGAAGGCACTGGGCAGGAAGGTCAAGGACTTTGTGAAGGAGGACTGGGACAAGACGAAGGACGGTGTGATGCGCACGGCGGTCAAGGCAAAGTTTATCCAGCACCCTGATCTGAAGACCAAGCTGATGGAAACTGGGGCTCGCCCGATTGGCGAGGCGTCGGCTCGTGATAAGTATTGGGGCATCGGGACGTCGGCGGATACGTCCAAGGCGAAGGACCCGACAAAGTGGCCGGGAAAGAACGTGCTGGGTAAGATGCTGATCGAGCTGCGCACCGAGCTCAAGGAGTAGAGTTCCGGTAGAAGGACTCGTAGGTCATTGCAGGAGCCGCCTGCGCCTGCTGCTGAACGTCGGCAGGGAGGTAGCGACGATGAAGCTTCTGCCCAATGATCGCCGTTGCCTGCTCGGCGGTGATCTCACCTTTTTCAATCTTCCGCTTGAGGGCGAGCATCTCAAAAAAGGTTGTGTCCAGACGATCCTCGGCATGCATCTGAAAAAGAGCAGGGTAGTTGAAGTAGAGGATCTCGTTATCCTGCTGAAGCTTGGCCTCATACTCGGCCTTGTTAGCCTTGAGGTGTGCCCACTTCTCCTTGCTACTGTCCATGGCACGAACGAGCGCCTGAACCTGCGTGGCCGTCAGATCTTTGTCATTAATACCGCGGCGTCCAGCCTCAACTTCACTCGGAGTGAGCTCGCGTGCTGCCATTTGTATTTACCACTACCAATGGCTTTAACTGGGACATTAGTGACGCACACTCCTCATGTGTAGTCATTCCTGTCAGAATGATTTGACCCGTGCGAAAGACTTTTGCGATCCACTTGGTCTGCGGGAAATACACCTTGACCGCCGGATAGACTGCTGGTTCATACACAGTTGTCACTCCCTTTTCTCGCAGAGACGCATAGAGCGCATCCCGAGAGAGGTTTGTCGTTCCCACCAACTTTGTCTTGTAATTCATCAGCACGACCCGACGCACATTGGTCCATTCACCCGTGCAGGCAGCCGGACAGTGGGTCGTGATATGCTCTTGCAGGAGCGTCGTCACATTCCGATCATACTTTTCGTCTAGAACGCCCGTGATATGAAACACGCCGTTCTGGAAGATTTTCACTGTAATCTCCTTGCGGAGAAGAGTGCCGTCGCCATCGGACATGACGACAATGGTAATTGAGTTATGTCCAAAGCCCGTTGTGCGCTTTGGGACCGCGGTCTTTGCCCGGCGCTTGATAAGATCTCGCTTGGAGGAGCCGCGCTTGATGACGCCCTGCTTCTCCACCTTGATAATCTTGTCTGTGAGTGGAAGTTCATGAGCGAGGACATTTGTATCAAGCTTTACGTTCATCGTGTAGAGCACCACCATTGTTGTCAGTGTGGGATGGTCCATTGTTGGGGTTGATTGTGTAGACCCATTCAGTTTCGTTTTTCCACGCATGGGAGAAGGAATGCGGGAATTTAGAGACAACGATGCAGTTGAAGGTCCGAATGGCTTTGCGCATAATCACTTCTTCACACGGCGTCAACATCCAGCCATCTAGATACCCAAGCCAAAGTGTTCCTGTAGTCTGGTGATCTGAAAAGGATTTGATCGTATCTACAAAATTGTCCTCTAGCGAAAGTCGTGACATATCGTAGCAATTGGGTGGCTTGGGAATAGGATATGTGTAGATCGTCAGCATACTTACAGATCTGAAACGGTGTGTAAGCCGGCTCACGCGGCTCACGCGGCTTACGCGGCTTACGCGTTCGGCTCAATCGTGTGGGGGCGCTGGATGGCACTCTTAAGGCCCTGCGTGGCAAGAGATGCCCCCGTGCAGTTACAACCACTGGAAAACAGGACCTTATTGCAGGTCGGGCAGCAGTTGTCGTAGTATCCACGGCCAAACGACTGGCGGGCCGCTTGGATCTTGGACAACTCGGCGTCGGCAGCCAGCTTGTCATTGATCTCCGGAAGCTGGGCCGACGACAGGCACGGCATCGTATTCGTGATCTGCGACGGCTTGGCATTCTTGGGAAGAGCACCCTGCGCCACCGCCTGGCCGGCCGTGTACTCGGCATACATCGGCGCATCCTGCACATTGTGACCACCACCATGGAGAAAGCCAGCCGATCCACGGGTAGAAGGCGCATTCAGGACCAGCGCACACGCCGTGGCGGCTACGGGGGTCTCCAGATTTCCCGATGCAGCAAGACGGCGGACAATCTCGGTTTGGTGTCCAGCATCGCGGTGAGGACGGGTGTCTGTGATGGTCACCAGTCTCTGCTTGTAGCGGCCAAGGTATTCGCTGTACGACATCTTACTCTTAAGGTGAAAAAGATTTGTGTGGTATGTGCCCTGCGGAGTTAGACGCCAGGGTGCGTGAAGAAATGACGGCGACAGCACTCGCGCGTAAGGCCCAGCTCGTTCATGGCCCGACCCTCCGCGGTAACTGTTGTTGTCTTGGTGAGGTAGACCAGATCGTCCTTCTCAGGCCGACCATCCTGCTTGCGATACGTCTTGACCAAACTCAGAAATGTCTTCCACTTGCCGGCGATGGGGAGATTGCACGTATAGCACTTGATTGGAATTGGGAAATCCATGATGCCTACTCTTGTCTTCCACTCTGGAGTTCCGTTTTTCTTGTCTGCCCGAAGAACAATGAAGAAGTCAGTTCTCCTGGTCGTGGTTGTGCTTGCGGTGATTGCTGCATTTGCCTACCTTGTGGCACGTCCTACTCGCGTCCAGCAGAAGATTGCGTCAGACGTTCAAAAAGTAGCGGCTCGCTTCACGCCCTCCGAATCCATTGACCTGTCCATGGCCATGAAGATGACGACCCATGAGGCACCTCAGATGCTGAACCCGCCCAGCACGGTCCCGCCTCTGCTCCTGTTTCCTCCCAGTGCCGAGGACCTGGCGAAACTTTCGGGAGAGTAAGGAAATGAGCACATTCAAAAAGTGGCTACTTCTTGTGATTGTGGCCGTTGCGTTGTTTCATACCTTTGCGGGCGGTGCTGCGGATCTGCTGGGCGGCACAGTAACGTTTAGTGCCGCGCATGGCTGGAACGAAGGACTGATCTATATGCTGCTAGCCGTTGTGGTGGCGATTGCGGTCAAGTAACCCTACCAGAACACCTCCATCTCCTGCGTGCTCCAGAACTCGGATGTATTGTTCGGGAGCTGACGCCGAATGATATACGGCAACTTCCGCTCAGCAATCTCTTGCTTGGCAACTGTCCACACAAACATGGGGTCAGATGTCTTCAGTCCCTTCAGGTCAATCAGCGGCTTGGCACCCTCGGCAAGCTGCTGGGCACGGACCGCCATCAGCGTGGTATACTCATACTTGGTGAAGTACGGCTGCGTAATACGAGGATGCTTGATCATCTCGGCCACTTCTGCGCGAAAGACGGGCTTCACTTCGGGGTGGAGATCCATTATACTTACACTCTGTCTAGTAGTTCTTTTGTCCGTTTTATCCAAAGACGCATGCCGGTTCTTAAGACCTCTGCATCCGACTATACCGCATTTGTTCGTTCCGCCGCTGTTCTGCCCACGAATGGAAAGGCAGCAAAGTCCACCGTGACCACCGTGAATACAGCTGTTGCAGCCGTCGTGGCTACAGCATCCAAAGTCGCAGCAACGGCAACCCCGACCAAGGCCATTGTCACGGTTGCTTCCAAAGTCACAACCACGAATAAAAATACCACTCACTAATAATGCCTACCCTCTCTGCATCTGATTACACTGCGTTTATCAAGGCCCAGGCTGCGTCGCTGGCCTACCGCAACGGCGCGATCCCCAAGACAATTCAAACTAGCGCCCAGCCGTTCCCGGTGCAGTCTGCCCTGAATGCCCGTCTTCTTGCTAGCCAGGCCGCTCTGGTCGTGACACCGGGCAATGCTGCCATTACTGGTACGGCTCGTGTCCGCCCCCACACTGGAAAAGGACCCGTGAACAACCCGAAAAGTCTGTCTACTGTTCACAATTCTACGAGCACCACGCAGAGCTCGGGCAAGTTCCCTCAGGTCGGCGGTCTTCCCCTGACATCGGCCAAGTCCGATGGTGTCTATGCCCCGGTCGCCCACCTGGCCCGCGTGGATACCAAGGCGACTGGCGCGTATGCCGCTGCAATCCCCGCCACCGGATCCACTCAGCTCTACGTCCTTCAGGGCGGCAAGGCGTCGTAAGAGGGTCCACGTCCCCCAAGGGGTCCTACGGTCCACGTCCCCCAAGGGGGTCCTAGGGGCCCCGTGCGGCCTGCTTCCACGTTGCATCACACGCTGCACACTGGTACATCCAAATCACATTTTTGGCATTCAACTTAATGCCAACAATGTTAGACTCCTTGCCCCTGGTCGGACAGACAACGCTCGGGCACTTCATATTTGTGAACCGAGGCAGAGTAGGATCGTGCTTGAGATAGGGATTGATGGAATACTGGATGGACGTATCCTGCAGGAGGTCGTGGTCGTAGACAATCGGGTTCGCCTTGGTAATCGGCTCTTCATACTCACACTGCCGACAGGTCAGAAATGCGGCTCCGGCGCGCTCCTCAATGCTATACATCATATTGTCACACTTGATACAGAACTTCATTGTGATTAGGTCTGCTTACTCTTTAACGCTTCCGTTTTTTTCAGCGTGCATCCGCGTTCAAAATGGACGACCAGCCACAAAGTAATCGGCCTTAATAGTATCCAGAATGCTCAAGTCCAAGCTCAAAGACTTTCTCGACGGCACCGGGAAGGAGACCGACAGCGATAAGAAGAAGACTGGGCGGGGATCCAAGGGAGAGAACACCACGCACAACGGCATGTCAGGGGGCGCATGGTGCATTCCTGATGACGATATCGCGGAGTTCTATAAGCTCTACTGCGATTACCTGCGAGACAATGGCCCCCTTCACATGACAGAGAAGAGTACGCGGATCGGTGCAATGCGTATTGATCTGGACTTCATCTATTCGGGCGCAAAGGAGAACCACTTGCACACACAGGACCAGGTGGTCGAGTTCACAAAGGCGTACATGGACGAAGTGAAGAAGTTTGTACGGATTCCCGAGGCAGTGGAGATCTTCGTGTCAGAGAAGCCGGAGCCAACGTATTATAAGGATAAAGACCGGTCCAAGTCCGGGCTTCACCTTGTCGTCCCTGCAATCAAGACGAACCGGTTTGTGGAGGAGGCGATTCGCATGAACCTGCTAAGTCGCATGCCGGAGTTCTTCCCTGATCTCCCCCTTGCGGATGAGTGGCGAAAGGTCTATGATCCGTCTCCACTGACACACACGAATAACTGGACCCTGCTCGGGTCAAAGAAGAAGGAGGGAACGCCGTATCAGATCAAGTATATCTTGGATTGGGATCCCGCCACGGGCGAGATGAGCATTGACAATGATGTTCCGCTAATGACGACCCCGGATCTGCTTAGAAAGATGTCGGTCCGGTCTCCGCCGTCTGAAGAGACCGCGATGACAGACTACGCATTGGAGTTGCTGAAGAATCGCATGCAGAATGCCGAGGATGCGAAGGTCTCTGGAGGCAATGCCCTTCAGCCGACCCGCGGTCGCCAGGCCGTTCGCGGCGATATGAACTCTCGCGGTTCGTCTCCGGATAACACTGCATACCGTCAGTCATTGACACCTGATATCCTGAAGTATCTGACGGATCACGTGTTTAACCTTGCCGAGTTCCGATTCAAGGAATATAAGGATTGGATTGATGTGGGTATTTGCTTGAAGAATATTCACCCTGAACTTGAGAGCGTCTTTCTAGAGTTCAGCAAACAGGATCCGCGCGCCAATGATCGCGAGATTACCGCAAAGTGGAATTCCTTTGGGTGGCGCTCGGATGGAGCGCGTCTGGAGCTGCGAAATCTGCTGAAGTGGTCGAAGATGGATAACTTCACGGGATATGAGGCAATTGAGAAGACGAATATTGGTCGGCTTGTGAAGGAGGCAGCCGAAGCAGGCACGGAACATGACGTTGCGCAGGTTGTCTATGCAATGTTCCGCGACAGCTTCAAGTGCGCCAAGTATGGAAATAATACGTGGTATCGGTTTGACGGAAACAAGTGGTGCGAGACTGATCATGGCGTGGCTCTACTGAAGCTGCTGTCTGAGGATGTCCGCAAGCAGTTTCGCGAGGGCGAGAAGGCTATGATTATTGCGATGGAGAATGCAGGCGCTTGCATTTGCGAAGGGAAGGAGACGAACCCAAATTGCGATTCGTGTAAGCACGAGAAGGAGAAGATGAAGTACGTTGCAATGCAGATCAAACTGAAGACGGTCAAGTTCACGGAGAATGTGATGAAAATGAGCCGTCTGCTCTTCCTGGACGAGGAGTTTGGCAAGAAGCTGGATGAGAACAAGAACTTGATTGCATTTGCGAATGGTGTCTTTGATGCAACGACGATGGAGTTTCGTCAGGGGCGTCCGGATGACTGCATCAGCTTCTCTACGAAGATTAACTACGATCCCGATCGCGAGTACTCGACATACGAGTGCTGGGCGGAGATTGACAAGTTCCTGCGCGACGTCCAGCCAGATACCGAGGTGCGAAACTACCTGGTCCGACGTCTGGCTACGTGCTTGCGAGGTGGTAACGATGCACAGAAGTTCCACATTCTCACGGGTGATGGTTCAAACGGTAAGTCCATGCTGACAAATCTGATGAGTCTGACGTTTGGTGATTACGCTGGCAAGGTCCCTATCTCTCTACTGACGCAGGGCCGTGCCAAGTCGGCTGCGGCGGCACCCGAGGTTCTTCATATGAAGGGTCGTCGATTTGTTACGACGCAGGAGCCCGATGAGGCTGTGCCCCTGAATACCGGACTTATGAAGGAGTTTGCCTCGTGCGAAAAGATGGCGTACCGCGGTCTCTACAAGGACATTACGGAGTTTGAGATGCAGGCACAGATGTTCTTGAGTTGTAACGAGATGCCAAAGGTGGGTGCAACAGATGGCGGTACCTGGCGCCGTCTCTGCGTGGTGCACTGGCCGTCCAAGTTTGTTGCGAATCCGACGGAGCCCCATCATAAGCCACTTGACGAGTCAATCCAGCAGAAGGTCATGAGTGAGGAGTGGGCAACGTGCTTTCTGGCGTATCTCGTGGCGCTGTATCGTGAGGGTAATGGTTGGCGTAAGCTCCCTGCTCCGAGCAAGGTTATGGCCTACACGAATGATTATCAGGAGGACTCGGACGCGATCGCCCGGTTCATCCGTGAGTATGTCGCGCCTCTCCCAGCAGGAGAGGTGGGTGATGCTGTGACGACTGGAATGATTTATGCTGAGTTTCAGCAGTGGAAGCGCACAAATGAGGTCACGAAGGGTTCAACGGTTGAGCTCAAGAAGCGGCTGGAGGCTACGTATGGACCTCACCCTAGGAACGGGTGGACTTCCTTCCGCTTCGGCTCTTCTTAGATCCCTTGTGTCCGCGACGGTGTGTCTTGCGACGGCGACCACCCATGGGCGGCGCGGGTGTTGCGCCCACAACCGGCGGCTCCATCACGGCAGATGCCTGCGGTACGGACTGTTGCTGACCCCAGCTAAAAGGATTATACCAGACCATTTATCTTGACGCGTTATTTTTTACCGTTTACGAGCGGGCAGCGCCGATGCGGGAGAGGACATAGGTGCGGAGGAGGCCGATCGTGAAGATGACCAGCACGAAGGAGATCACCAGGTTGACAAAGGCGGACAGCACGTCACCGACCTTGAGCGTCACGCCACCGATCGTCACCGTGAAGGACGAGACACCCTTGCCGGCCGCCGCGGCGGGGGCGAGGAGCGGCGTCAGGATGTCATCGGACAGGGCCGAGAAGAACTTGCCAACGACACTGCCAAGGTAGAACGATGCGGTAAGTATGATAATATCGCGGGTGTCCAACATGTTTGTTTGGTTAATCTCTTAGATTGTTTTTTGGGCGGCTCTCTTTTCCTTTGCGCGTTCATTGGCTCGGCGACGCTGCTCGGCGAACTTCTCTGGATTGTTTAGGCGCCATTGTCTTACACGAGCGCGCTCTTCGTCTCCTTTCCTCTCTCGCCGAAGTTTTCCGTATTCCTTGTCCATCTGCTTCTTCTCCTCCGGTGTCCGGAGCGGAGTTGCCTTATTCAAGCAGTTGGGGTCGGCAATGGCTGCGCATATCTCGGCCTTCTCCATTCCAAGTAGATCTGTATCGGATACATCTTCAAGTTCGGATAGGAGTTCGATCTGAGCATGGATCCATCCTACTCGATTGAAGTAGACATATAGAGGCGTCTTCTGTCTTACGGGGTCCTTCGACTTGGAACGGTGGTTCTTCAACCGCATAGCAAGCGACTGTCTAGTCGAACCAATATAGAAGCTTTGGTCGGTGGTGCTGACGATCTTGTAAAGACGACCAATCATTATATAGTGTAGTATATAACTGTCTATATGGATACTAGATTTTTTGGACCGAGCGCATGGCAGTTATTTCACTTGATTGCCTTTCGGTCCGAGCACCCCGACGACGTACTGAACCAAATGAAAGACGTACTTCCTTGCAAGTTCTGCCGTGCGTCTACCACAGAGTTTGTCCATAAGCACCCGCTCCAACCTTCGGGTTCCGGCACCCTCCGCGGCGACCCGGGTCACTGGCTCTACGACATTCACAACATGGTGAACCATAAGCTGCGGTCCCAGTGCAAGGACGACCCGGCGGTTGTCAATCCTGGACCCGATCCCTCGTTTGAGGAGGTCAAGGCACACTACATGGGGTTGAAGCCCAAGGCGGTACCTGGTGCCGATTTTCTGGGATCCATCGCGGCGAACTATCCGGATGACCCCGAATCCGAGCAAATGGCAACTCAGCGTACCTTCTTGCATGCGCTGCATCACGCCTACCCGTTTCCTGAATTGAGAAAAGTGTATGCTGCCTATATCACCGAACATGAACCTGAGTTGCAGTCTCGCAAAGCGTACATGAAGTGGATGCATGGTCTGTTGAGCGCCCTGTCAAAAAAGGTAGGGCGGCCGATCCAGTCCTTCAAGGGCTGGGCACATCATCTTGCGTATTTCAAGAGCGGTTGCTCTAAAAAGACGTATCATGGAAAAACATGTCGTAAGACAGCTGGAGGTCGCACGAAGGACCGCGATCATCGGCGTACATTCAGAATTGTTCATCGCAGGTTACTTATAACTTAATCTCTTGAGTTACACAATGGGGCTCGTGCTGGAACCGGAGGAAGAGGCTGCGTTGTTTCTGTATATTATAGACGGCTGTAAGATCGAAAAACCCGATTGGACGGTCAGAAACTATTTGAACTATCTCGACGAGTACGATCGCAGCGGATGTAAGGTGACAATCCCTGCGATCATTGAAAAGTATGGTAAGGTTGTCAATGACATGACCTATTATCGTGGTCATGGTAAATTCAGCTTTGAGCAGACCCAACGAGATGCGGATCGCATAATCGCACCCGGAATGGCAAGCAAAAAGTTCTTTTCTGTTTCATGGGACATTGGCTCTGCAAAGACATTTACCGGAAGGGGTTGCTGTCTTTTTGAGATCACTCTCAAGAATGCCAAACTCTTGCAGCTTGATACCGTTTCGTTTGAACGAAGTTTTAAGGGAGGACTGTATCCTTCAGAAAAGGCTGATGAAGTTGGCAAGGAGAGAGCCCGTCGTAATGAGAACTTGATGTACTTACTCAACTACGATCATGAGGTCCTTGTGTTAGGAGGTGGGGACTTCACACCCCTAGGAAAGCCCATAATGAGGGGAACGATGGAAACGTATGTAACGACCTATACAGGTAAAACGATGGGTGGTCGGAGGCGGCGCACGTATCGTAGAAAGATGAGCCGGAAGAGGAAGACTACTTCATCTTAGGCTTGGGGTTTGCTTGGGTATGAACGTGTATTCGGGCATGCCGTGCAGAGTAGACGTCGGCCTTCTTCTCCTTGGCGGTCTTCTTGAGCTCACGACGTGTCTTGGGCGGATCCATTGTAAGATCTGCTTACTTTATCGCCTGACTTCCGTTTTAATACATCTTGCCACCGCGACGCGTCTTGCGGCTACGGCGGGAGCGACGACGGCCGCCTACGGGGGCGTAGTCACGGAGCATACCAGCCGGGGGGCTGGCCGCCGACGGGCCGGAAAACGCGAGGTCCTGGCTCTCGCTGAACGGCTGAACGTCGCCATCGGCACCACCCGACATCTTGCCCTTCTTGTAGGTCTTCTTCGCCATCTTCAGCACGTCGCCGAAGCTCTTTCCCTTGTGGGCCTTCATTGTCGCCTTAACGTGAGAAAGCCACTTGTTCGCCATTTTGTTTATTCGGCGAGAAGTTATTGTAATCCCACCGGTTTTTCAACGAACCCCGGGGCGACCCCTGCTCCAGAAAAGAGGAGCCATTGGCATCCATACGCAGTCGCGATACGAGGGTCCAGCGTCTCCTTGCCAAAGTTGGGGTCAGGGGCGACAATTGAGATTGCATTGCGATTGTAGGCTACGAGCTCGGTCTGATCCCGAGGGTGCATGGCTTGTCCATACAGAAGGCGACGCACCGTAGACTCTCCCCACGACAGGTTGACCAGATCTCCCAGCTCATTTCCCTGCGCGCTATCCGACACAAGGATAAGTCTGTTCTTCAGGTCGTCCAGGGGGGTTGTCACGGTGACATGGTCTACCAGGTGACGATGAACGGTAGTCTTGAGGCAGTGCGCGGCCTTGTTGAGGGTGACGGTGTTGGATGTATGGAGCACAATGGAGAGAATGAAGGGATCGGTGCTTGCCTGCCAAGCCTGGATCAGGTCAGTACACACCGAATCAAACGTCCAATAGTCCACAGTATAATCGTATCCAGGGTTCAACGGGGCCTTGGCTACAATTGGCTTTCCATTCTCATCCGCATAGAGATGGACCTCAAGCAGACGCCGTCCCGAAGAAATCACTGTCGCCGGATCCTCAAAGACACCACCGGCAACATAGTAATCGCAGAGCCTCTTGCGACCAGCGGCTGCATTGTCTTCGGCGTCAATTCCCTCGTGCCAAATCGTGTAGCCCAGAATACCGATCAGTGCGGCGCCAATTGCAAGCTCCATTACTTCTTCCCAGTTTCTATTTTTGGAGGAGTAAACAAGATCTGCCGAAATCCATTCATTACATCATCCGGAATACGGGCCTGCATGGGAATTTCCATCAGACACGCATAGTGGAAGTACAGGCAATACATTCCACATTCCGAATCCTTGAACTGGTGCCGAGTGGAGTTGAAGCTCATCTTCATTGGCTTCTTGTGGATACCCGTTGCATCCCACTGTGCCTTCCAGCGACGCATGAGCACCTTGATCTCCTTCTCGGGTTCATGGGCGTACGAATCAAAGTACGTCACGCGGGGATACTCAAGGTCAGAGCGCACATCGCAGAACAGAGCAATCCAGTGCTCACCAGGTCCATCGTGAGGGTCTGTATTGAAGACAATGCCAATCTGTTCATGGCCTTTTTTGACCAGCTCAGGCAACTTCATACTGCAGAGCGAGCTGACGACACATTGCTGAGTCTCGCTGCGAAGATCAAAATCAATGGGAATGGATCCGACATAGAAGTACTTTGCAAAGAGTTTGGTGTAGCTCTTTTCTACTTTGTCAATGTCATCCGACGACAGCCACTCATCTCGTTTCACCGTCCATTCCTTCGGAGTCTTGGGTCGCTGCATGAGGGAGGCAACGATGCACTCGGCCGATCCCGTGGAGCACTTGTCAGCAAGGCGATGCTGAATGTTTGTCCATACCTCCTCAGGGGTTCCCTTCGGCACAGGGTCTTCCTTCGGGTGCTCCTTGTTGTAGACGGTGCGCAGACGCTCAATCTCCTCGGTATCTAACCAGGACATTCCTTGTTCTAAAACGGATACTATTAAGTCAGAGGGAGAACAAAACAAATGGAGTCCCTCAAGCCAATCCTCTCTGCATATGCCGGCGTTCAGCGTCAGATCAACGAGATCAACGTTCAGGCCAATCATCTTCGCGACGAGCGTCGCACAATTGAGTTGGACCTTGCTGCAGTCTACGCAACGTCTCGGGAGGAACTCCCCGACAAGATTAATCTTGCAACTTCGGGGATGACCTTTTCGGTGAAACGACCTAATCAATGGAAGAAGGGATGGTCATTGTCTAAGAAGGAGCTGAAGTCCTATTTGGATGAGCTACTGCCTTCGCAGGCAGAGACTATCATGACAGAGATTGTCAGACGGCAAGAGGAGAAGATGGTAGAGACAGACTACGGGTTTGAGCTGAAGATGAAGAACTAGACACTGCGAGATCCGCCTCAATCTCTCTCAGTGTGTCCTGGATCTCAGCAAGATGCCGCTTGGCCTGCTCGATATTCTCGCGTGGAAGGAAACCACCCCGGATACGAGTAAGATTACACACAAGATGACCATTGGTGCTCAGCAGACGGGTAGCCAGGATGATTCGGGCCTTGACCATCAACGTGATATGAATATCACACACATATTATTTTTAAGTGCCATCATCTTCCCGATTGGCAAAGTAGGCCGCCAGCTTTTCAGATAAACCCTTGGTGCTGAACTCAAAGACGCCAGTCCAGTTCGGGTGCATAACTTTCCGAATGTCCTTGATTCCATCTAGAATGGCATGGCGATCCACATATCGGCGATTGACGTGGGTTCCGTGCCACATGTGAAAGACGGGCCCCGATGTGCAGGTAATTCGCGGCTTGGGCAGCTTGTCAAATTCCGTGTAGGCTGGGACCAGCGCGGGCTTGAGGTAGGTGGCGGGAAACTTGACGCCCAACCACGCAGCGGCCGACAAGGTATCTCCGCTTCCCGTAACACCGTATCTGAAGAAGCCCACCTTGCGGAACCACGACCGACGGAAAGCCCAAGCAAATCCAGGATGGAGCTTATGGTCAAAGGTTTTTTCCCTGTTCATGTAGATCACTGATTCGCGGATCTGCGTGGCCTTTGTGTAGGTAATATCCATCCACACTGCCGTGGTAAAGGGCTGAACGACATCGTGATCGGACAGGGCATCCGAGACCTCGGAATACCAATTCGGGTTGCCAAAGACAATATCGGCATCCAAAAAGAGGACCTTGGAATAATACCAGGGGATCTTTCGCTCCAGCAGCTCGCAGAGGTTCTCCTTGTGAAACATGATGGACTTGGCGTAGACGTGAAAGGCATCCTTGATCTCCGGCTCTTGCCGGTTGAACACGAGCTCCAGCGTATAGACCGGAATACCTGCCAACTTCAGTTTTTCAAGAGTATAAAAGTAGTTCATGAGCATTCGCTTGGACTTTGCTGGATTGAAAAAGACAAGGCCGACAGCCATATCACGCTTCCAGGGCGACTTGTATCGGACATTGGCGATCTCAATCATGGACCCGGGGTCCTGCTTTGGGGGAGTATCGGGTAGCTCGGTATAAGTCATTGACTGAGCGGCCCCCATTGTGTAGGAAAATGGATAAAAGTTTCATCTGGAAATGACAACGCAGATGACCGACACGTACTCTCCCTACAATGCCCGTAACCGCTTCTTCACCGAGAAGGATATTCATGCAATTCTACACCGTCATGGGCTACCCCATTACCGTGTAGCAAATGCACGTGTCTTCCAAACTGCAATGGTTCACACCACCTACGTCAAACGATCAGATTATGTCACGCCCGATGGACGACCGGCATCTCTTGCTCCGTGTCCTTCTGGCGTTATGCCCCTGCAGGATGAATCGTATGAATGCCTTGAGTTTGAGGGTGATTCGGTCTTGGGCGTCTGTGTAGCAACGTATTTGCGCCGCAAGTATCCGGAGAAGAAGCAGGGGTTTCTCACAGATGCTCGCAAGGAGCTGGTGAACAATGAGCGCATTGGAGCTCTGTGCCAGCATGTCGGACTAGATGCCTTCTATGTCATTTCTCGTCATAATGAAGAGTCGGTGGCCATCAACGGGCGTCGGAATATTCAGAAGCTCGGTGATATCTTTGAGGCCTTTATTGGCGCCTTGTGGACGGATTGTGGAAATCGGTTCAATATCGTCTATGCATTTGTGACGACCGTCATTGAGGCATACATTGACGTTCAGGATGCCGTGACCACCGTGACAAACTACAAGGATATCTTTCAAAAGTACTGTCAGCGCGAGTTCGGGTGCACGCCAACCTACATGATGCTGAGCCCAATGAAGGACAGCAAGGACATTCGGGTTCTCGTCATGGACGGGCCTTCCATTCACGGGCGAGGACAGGGACCGACGCGCAAGAAGGCTGAGCAAATGGCCGCTAAGGAGGCACTTGAGAAGTTCAACGTCCCCCAGGGGGTCCTTACGCACGCTTTGCCTTCTGCGTAACGACTCGCCCCTTCCTGCCACAGCTGAATTTCTTCAGCGTCCGCCCCTTCTTCTGCAGAACCGACTTGACGCAGATTGCAATCGGTCCCTTTTCATTTTTGACCGTCTTGCGCACCTTCTTTATGCAGCTACAAAAGCGTCGGGTGAGACTCTTCATTGTGTCAAAGGCAGAAGAATATATCCTCGCAAAGAATAAACTAAATGGGCGGTGGTCTTCTTCAGCTCGTTGCTTATGGTGCGCAGGATGCCTACATCACTGGAAATCCCCACATCACCTTCTGGAAGGTGCTCTACAAGCGTCATACGAACTTTGCCATGGAGGCGTTTCGCGTGAACTTCACTGGCTCGCCTCACTACGGACAGCGTATGGTGGCGGTCGTCAACCGCAACGCCGACCTGATGTACAAGACGTACCTGGAGGTGACGCTTCCTGATACGTCTGCATCGGCGGTCCAGGGTGGTGTGGCGGTGACGTGGACGGGTGATGTGCAGCGCCGTCTGGGATACACCCTCCTCAAGAAGATTGAGGTTGAGATTGGCGGTCAGATCATCGACACCCACTATGGCGAGTGGCTTTTCCTCTGGGAGAACCTGACGTCGAGCTATGACAACTCGATGAAGCTCGATGCGATGGTTGGCGGAAACCTTGGTGGCTCGGTCACGACGGCGCAGTCTTGCGGTGGTCGCCCGGGCATCCTCTACATCCCTCTGCAATTCTGGTTCTGCCGTAATCCGGGTCTGGCTCTGCCGCTCATCGCCCTCCAGTACCATGAGGTTCGCCTGAACGTCACTCTGGGTGCCGCGACAGACCTGGTGACGTCGACGGGCTACAGCTCGGTCGCCGCCGCCGCTGCCGCTCTGCCCCAGCTGAAGGATATGGCACTCTACATCGACTATGTATACCTGGATGTGGATGAGCGCCGTCGCTTTGCTCAGCAGTCGCACGAGTACCTGATTGACCAGCTCCAGTATGGTCTTCAGCAGACGCTGACGAATGCCAACACCCGCATCGACCTGACGCTGAACCACCCGGTGAAGGAGCTGGTGTGGGTCTTCCAGGATGCGCGCAAGACGGACTGCGGCTCTACGCTGACGGCGAACGTGGGATACACAACTCCGTTCAGCTACGATGATATCGCCGACCGTTGCCGTCTGCAGATCAACGGACAGGATCGTTTCGACGAGCGCTATGGTGACTACTTCTGGAAGGTCCAGCCCTACCAGCACCACTCGGGTGGCGCCTTCTGGCCCACTCGTCTTGCGTCGACGGCTGGTTCGTACAACAACCCGGCTGCGACTGTGGTTTCGTCGGCGACGTGCTACATCCAGGGTAACCTGCTGCTCGTGCCCTCGGCGGTTACCTTCGCGGCGGTCGTGGGCGCTGCGCCGGCGTCTTTCCTGCTTGCACCTCTTCAGGATAACTGCCTGATCACGTCGGTTGTGAACGGTGTACCTCTGGAGACGACGATCTTGTCTGCCGGACAGCCTGTTACGTCGACCGCGAGCGGTTCGTCGGTGACCTACGGTGCGGGCACGGGCGGTACGGGTGTGTACGTCCTCAGTGAGAATGTTGGCAACAGCACGACACTCACTCTCTCCACCATCTATGTGACGCAGCCGAACAACATCAGCTTCCCGAGTTCCTTCAACCCTATCAACGTGTACTCGTTTGCGCTGCAGCCCGAGGAGCACCAGCCGTCCGGGACGTGTAACTTCTCGCGCATCGACACGACCACGCTCGTGTTTGACAGCATCCGTACGGCGGGCTCCACGTACCCGACCAAGTCGACGCCGTTCAACTTCCGCATCTATGCCGTGAACTACAACATCTTCCGCGTGATGAGTGGTATGGGTGGTCTGGCGTACAGCAACTAAAGTCGCTTCCTTTCACCAACTAAGGATTTTATTGCGGAATAGCAAATGCCTTCGTTTATATTTACGTTCCCTGCTACAAGCCCGAGTGGGAAGCCGACGCCCACTAAGGAACAGCTAGCTACCACCGAGAGGGTGCTGGGTAGACTCATTGGTGCAACTACGTTATCTCTTAGCCTTGCCAACAATGGTGACGATACGGGTGTATTCACCGCGACCGGAACCACAGATAACCTCGGAGATTTGGAAGAGAAGGTAGACGAAGCGCTTGACGATCTTGCTCCGATTGCCGGTTGGGTTGCCAGCGGTCCGATGGAGGCGTTTGGTCAGCCCGGTGACCCCGAGGCTCCTGATGGTGGACGCCGTCGTCGCTCATCGTCCAAACGCGTCCGGAAGGTCACCCGTCGGCACCGTCACCGGAAGGGTTCTCGCAAGCTCCGTTCTAAGCTTCTCTAGATACAGAATCGCATCCATGTGCTCCTCTTGCGCATGCACAATCCACTCAAGTATAGAAAGATCCTTACGATCAAGGTTCGTTCCATACTTTGCTTGCCCAAACTCCGACCGTTGCTTGAACTTCTCAATCACGGCGGTTACAATGCTGTCCATTTTTATAAGTAGAGGTGTCAATGCTGAAAGTGTTTCTCGTTTGCTTGGTGGTTGCCTGTGTGTTGATTGTCCTTTCCAATCCAGTTACCTATTTCCGGAAGGAAGCCCCGACGACACGTTTGTATTCGGAAGGCACCCGTGAAGTCCTAAGGTCTGCTGGACCATTATCGGTGCCGGTTGACCCGGGCCAGGGCATTTTGCGTGGTCTCGACCAAGGATATGTCCCATTTCGTGTGAGATGACATACTGACGGTATCCATCCAAATTCTGACCGCTTCTCTTTGCCCCGTGGCGCCATCGCTGCTCGTTGATATGCATCTGCTTGCCGCCCAACTCGGCACAGGACAGAGTATGATCGCATCCGGCTGCCACCAGTCCCTTCAGAGACGACAGATGGATTGTCACGTGCGGCCTGGACTTTACTTGAACAAAGCGATATCCTTGCGACTCCCATCCGTCCGGATCGGCGAGGCAGATGGCGACCTCTTGCGCAAAGTCTTTCAAGGGAAAGTTCACATCGGGATCTACGACCACTGTATACGTGACCGTCTTCATTAAAAATGAATGCGATTTTATAACGGTAGCTGGAGGTAGAATGGCCAAGTGTTCTCATTGCAAGAAGAAGACCCATCTGGAGTTCAAGTGTCCCTGCTCAACAGAAAAAGTGTTCTGCGTCAAATGCCGTGCGACAGAAACGCATCAGTGCACAGTTGTGTACACCCCACTTGAGTTGGTCAAGGTTGTCGCTGAGAAGGTTGAGAAGATCTAGTCACCTCCGGGCGGAGCAATGGGCATGAACTCCATGAGAGCATCCATCACGCGGGTTACCCTTGCAGTGGTCAGATTGAAACGGTTCATCACGGATGCGACGACACCGCCATCCCGCTCAAGAAACTCTACCTCAAGCACTCCCTCGGTATTGTAGATTTTTGCGTGCCATGCATCAGGGCTAGATACGAAGTGGGCTTGGAATGGAGTACGGCTCAGCTCCACCTCCAGGTTGTAGTTGAAGTCGGCGTTGATCTTCGTGATTGCGTTGCGAATGTTGGTGTCCATCTTAGCAATGTAAATCCCCAAGCAAAAAATCAAATCCGTTTTGAATACAAATGTACTTTCTTCTTGAGGCTCTTCTCGTTGGCCTTTTTCTGCTGCCGGTGTACTGGGTCGCCGAGAAGGCGGGGTTCTCCAAGTGGGTAACCGTCTTTCTTGCAGGCGCGCTGTTTCACATCACAGCGGAACTCACGGGTCTGAACAAGGCTTATGTCTTGACAAAGGGCTGAGCGATGTACGATGCAATCACATCGTAGGGTGCCACGCACTCCCCCGTAAAGTAGAGCGCAAACCGATCAAGGTACTCTGTGTCCTGGAGACAGTACTGAATGACTCGAATGGCATGCTCCATTGTGATATCTTCCAACGGGGTCGTGTCCCACGAGTAGTATGGGTAACAATAGTTCAGCCGAGTTCGGGACGGGCAGTTGTAGGGAGTGCACTTGTCAAATGCGTCACGCAGCATACGAATGGAGATCATTTGCTTCGGGAGCTGCTCGAGAGTGACGTTGCGGTGTGCCATGGTGACCACTGTATTCATAGTTGCATATTTTGAGATCCGTTTTTCGTCACAGTTTAAAACGGAAGTTCTGACATCAAGACATATATCTACAAATGCTTCCGTTAATCAAGTGGAGTGGTGGCAAGCGCGACGAACTCACGCACATCTCTCCCCATATCCCCGAGTTTACCCGCTACATTGAGCCATTCATTGGTGGAGGCGCACTCTACTTTCATCTTGCACCTCAATCTGCAGTGATTGCCGATGTCCATCCAGACCTGATTGCCCTGTACCGCTCAGTTGGAGCTGGACATGGCAAGGACATTCACGAGTTCATGGCAGCTCATCCGAATGATAACGAGGAGTATTATCGTGTTCGCGACGGCCCCGAGCCCACGAATGATCTCGAGCGCGCTTGCAAGTTCTACTATGAGCGCAAGACCTGTTACCGTGGGATGCTGCGATACAACAAAAAGGGTAAGTTCAATATCCCCTTTGGCCGTTACAAGAGTGTGAACTACGAGGACCTTGTCGATCCCAAGTATGAGGAGCTGTTGAAGCGAACAGACATTCGACTAGGCGGGTTCGAAGAGATCTTTCGCGACTTCGATGATCCGGGAAACTTTGTCTTCCTCGATCCACCGTATGACAGCACTTTCACTGACTATGGGTACTGCACATTCGGACGCGAGCACCATCAGCGCCTCGCAGAGTGCTTCAAGACCACAAAGAACAAGTGCCTGATGATCATTGGCAAGACCCCGTTTATCGAGGAGCTGTATGCCGGCTACATTCGGGGTGAGTTTGCAAAGAAGTACGCCTTCAAGCTCCACTCGGGTCGTGTGGGCGACGAGATCAACACGGTGCATCTCATCATCAAGAACTACTGACCGTCCAAAACGGATTTGGTGAGACCAAAAAAAATGAGAGGCAGGTCTCCAACACACACTCTAAAATGGCAACCAACTCATTCCTCCGCTCTGCGCTCGTCCGCACCTACATCTCCAGCCTGAAGTCCAAGAGCACTGAGGACGCGTCGAGCCTGTGCTCGCTCCTCACTCGCAAGGTCTCGCAGTCCACAAATATTCGGCTCGGAAACGAGTTGGAGTCAATCCTCAACCTGTATGCCACGAGGCATATCAATGCCGAAGATCTGCGTCCCAAGAAGGCCAAGAAGGGCGAGCACCAGCGCGATTGGCTGCGCAGGATGGCACGGGCCATCATCTACGGTGAGTTCAAGTCCAACATTAATTTGGATACTGAGAAGCGCAAGGCCACGATTGCCAAGGTCATTGCAGTGAATGAGGAACTCGTGGAGGCCTACCCGGAGAACGCGGTGCGGCCCTTCTTAGTGTCGCTGCGCTACCTGCGCGTGGGCGACATCCCGCCGCTCATGGCCAAGTCGTACGGTGATGTTAGGCTCATCGGGGTTGCAGAATTCTTTGAGGACGTTCTTGAACATCCGATGGATGAACTCAAGAGCTACCCTGCCTACACCGAGTTCCTGATGGCGATCGTGGATCAACTCGAGCCGGCCGTCTGAAACCCGTGACACATGTCACAACCCAAAAATCTTTTTACATCGTCTAAAATGGATTTGATCTGACCAAACAAGACCGTCTTAGGTCTATCACAACAACGATATACCTACCGCCTTCAACTTTCCTCTACAAACCGAATCAGCCACCTTCCTACACTCTCTACATCATCAAGATGCCTGCTCTCTACGACATTGACACACTCTACGAAATGTGCGAGCTCGAGCAGACTTCATTCGACTCGGTGCTGGATGAGCTCGTCGAGCTCGGTCACGTGCAAGAGGAGACCACGACTGATGGCGCAACCTACTACAAGTCCCGACAGGGGCTCTCGTGGTCGGATGTGGTCCATATCGACTCTCCTGCCAAGAAGGAGATCCTCCTCTGCCTGATTGACAACCCCAAGACGTTCTTCGTGCTGTACAACACCCAGAAGGGAAAGCTGCGCATTGCGGCGCAGGAGATTCACTCGTGGGCTGCCGTTCCGGACAGGCGGGTCGTTGCGTTCCTCATGGTGGACAATGACAAGACGCTCGCCGACCAGTCTGCGGAGGGGCTCTTTGACCTGATCGGACCTGTCGGCAAGAAGTTTCTGCTGAGCAGCAACACGGCAGACAATGTTGACGCCATCAAGTCAAAGGTTGACTCGTACGCAGCATTTGGAGGAGAGATGCCGGTGATTGTGTTCCTTAACAACTCGAAGCAGATCGAAAAGGTTAAGACTCTGATGAAGCACATCCATGATCGCATGACAACTGGCCAGGCACCCGGACTCCGCTACGGAATAGTGTTTGACGAGGCCGACAAGGTCTACCCGCCCTGCCGCGGGCGCTTTGCGGACCTCCTCGTGAATGACGATCGCGCCCTCCACCGCTTGGGCTTTGTAACTGCTACGGAGGGGGACCTGCTGGATGCAGAGTACCCCGAGTGCGCAAACGCCTACATGTACCCGGTCCCAGCCGGGCACTCTGGCTACCGGGCATTCCACACTGAGGATGCGGAGATCAAGAAGGTTGTCCACCGGACCAAGGACAACAATGACGCATATGCGGAGAGCATCCTAGAGACCAACCAAGAGCACTTCAGTGGAACGGTCACGCTCAAGAACGGCACGCAGGGGTTCCGCAAGGTAATTGTCAATAGCGCGGCAAAGCGCTCGTCAATGACAGAGTTCGCGCGCCGCCGCAACGCCGCGGGCGCCTACGCGGTGACGGTCAACATGAATGGGATCTGCGTCTACCGCCCGGGACACGAGATGAAGAAGTACTCAGCCAAGGGGCAGAAGTTCGGACAGCTACTGTTTACCGTCTACGTTGAACTTGGCCTCCACGACAAGCCCCTCTTCTGCATCGGTCGGCGCAAGGTTGACCGCGGACTTGGTTTCCACTGGGCTCCTCGTGACGGAAGCGCTGGGCTCATCTGGACGGACATGATCTTGGGGCGCATTGACGACAAGAACTCCGCTGTGCAGAAGGCTGGCCGCCTCGCCGGAGTTGTGGAGCAGTGTCCGCAGTACCCGGGGAAGCTGACGTGGTGGACTGATGAGAAGACTGCTGCCCTCATTGTTCGTCACAACAACATCGTTGATGGCGCGGGCGAGAAGCGTGGTTGCTCCGCGCTGCAGGCTGTCAGCCGCGCTGACGCGGAGGAGCCCGTCCTTCGCGTTGCGAATGAGGAAGACAACTACACGGTTGTTTGGCGAGAGTTCGCAACATTCGCCGAGGCTAAGGCATATGCTCCCCGAGTCCGCCAGCCGAAGGCCGATGCAGATGGGTTCCTGCTGTCAGCCCTGACCAATAAGGCGGCGCGGTTGTCGTACAACGATGTGATGGGAGTGAAGACCTGGAAGAAGACGGCTGGCTTCTGTATCTCGGACAAGCTGCAGGTTGGCGGCAGCACGTTCACGATGTATACGTGCTATCGCAACTCGGCTGACAAGACGACGGTTGTCTTTGTGGTGGGCAAGCTCACTCGCACCGTCTAAACATAATATACACTCACTACTCTCACCAATTACTCAATCTTTTTACATCCCCTACACATCCCCCAACAACGCCAAACATCGTCCAAAATGGATTTGAACCCACCAATAAACAACATCTTAGGCGCCCACAACCACACCACACCACCCCCACACTCCACAACCACCCCCGAAAAATGACCCCTGAGGAGCGTTCGGCCGC
>Ga0208739_1000066_pt1 | contig 41408 bp, 41 predicted proteins | sample CryBogCBE27Jul09_FD_184566 | JGI IMG/M metagenome (GOLD analysis project Ga0208739, IMG submission 184566) | Freshwater microbial communities from Crystal Bog, Wisconsin, USA - CBE27Jul09 (SPAdes) (version 2) | ecosystem: Environmental > Aquatic > Freshwater > Lake | place: Crystal Bog... | reverse complement strand
GGCAAGGCGAGGAATTCGCCTGCGCCAACTGGTGGAAGACTAGCTGGACAGACAGAGGCTGGGAGCCAGTCATGCTCAACAGGAGCCACGCTCTAGGAAGTCCGCTCTACAACAAACTCCAGCAAAAACTCATGGCTACCGCGATGGGTCTACATCCTGAACTACTCAACAAGTTTGACTGGATTGTCGCGCGCTTCATCCGTTGGTGCGCTCTCTATGCCGCAGGTGGTGGATGGATGAGCGACTACGATGTGGTAAACAAGAAATTCACCCCAGAGATAGCAAAATCTTATGAAGATCATGGAACTCTCCACATAAATAGCGGTGAGCCTGCATATATCTTTTATGCGACCAAAGAGCATTGCGCTAACGCGATAAAGAAATTTGTTCAAGAGCCACTTGTAGAAGGTAATAAAATAATTAACGAGTCTGAAGTTCTTGGAATTGAAAATACTTTGGATGAAATTCTAAAATTAATTCACCATGCAAAGTGTTCTACGCTTGAAGTCAGGTCACAGGTTATGTTGAATACGCTCTCTGATGAGAAGCCCATTTGAGAAGCGTCAAACTTTCATGCATACAGGTCACATAGGTGACATTATTGCATTTCTACCTGTATTTCAGGGGATGGGTGGCACTACTATGGTTATTCGTGACGAGCCTTGGATGGCTCCAATGAGCGGATATAAATACGACTCACTTAAACCATTACTTGAAAGCCAAAACATTGAAGTATTGTGGAACGATGGCAGGTACGGAATTGATCACGATGTTTCAGGATGGCGCGAGTGCTATGAACACCATGTTTCCCTAACTGATTGCCAAGCAAGATACCTTAATTATGTACCAAGAGGTCATGGTCATGTTGAAATAACAGAGCCTTGGCTAAAGGTAGACGCAGACGAAAATACTAAAGGAAAAGTAATTTTTAATCGCACTCCGCGATACATGAATCCAAACTTCCCTTGGAAACCTGTGTACGACAGGTATATAAATAGAGCGGTGTTTATTGGAACTGAGGAAGAACACGCAAAATTCTCGCACGAAGTAGGAGCTATTGAATACTACAAGACAGAAAGCTGTCTGGATGTTGCCAAGGCAATTGCAGGGTGTGACTTCTTTGTCGGAAATCAATCTAGTTCGTTCTGGATTGCCGCTGGACTTCGTAAACCATTACTTCAAGAAATGGATCTAGTAGTTACCAATAGCGTAATAAGATACGATGGGGCGCACTATCCGTATGATTGCAAGATAGATTTTGATAGCCTGCCAGAATGAAAACTCTTCTCTTTTGCACAGCATACGCGCAAAACCAAGATGTTTGGAACGGCAGGTACAAGTCATGGTTTGAATACTATAAGTCTTCTGGAATAAATCACGACAAGCTGATGATATTTGACGACGCATCTCCAGAGCGTCCAGAGTTTTGCCCAGCAGAAAACTACTATAGGTTTGACGAGCATCTTGGTCGTCAGGGTCACCTTGACTACGGAGGATGGTATAGGAGCTTTGCTATAGCAGTCAGATATGCCAAGAACAATGGTTTCGATAAGATAATTCACGCAGAATCAGATGCGTATTTGCTTTCAAGGTCTATCAAAGACTTTGTTAATTCACTTAACTCAGGGTGGCATACATTCTGGTGTCCACGCCACAACCTTCACGAATCATCATTACAGGTTATCTGTCCAGACAAGATTGATACCTACTACGATTTTACAGATCATCCTTACGACCATTATAGAAACCAATTGATCGACAATATGTTCCCATACACAGAAGTATATAAGTTTTTCAAAGGAGATAGATACGGAGAATACATGGATCAAATACCATTTGATGCAGACTTTTGTTGTCAAACTTCTCCTGAGATGATCAGGGACTACTTAGCCAGATCGTGAAAGTTCAGGTAGTTTCCATCTTTACTGATAACTTTAGAGGGATGGCGGAACTTGTGTCGCCAATATCACAAAAATATTGTGACACGCATGGATTTAACTACAGATTAGTAGAAGTATATCCTACGCAAGAAAAACCAGCGTCATGGCATAAAATACCATGCATGAAAGAAGCGTTCTCCAGTGGTAATGATTGGGTTGTGTCGGTAGACATTGATGCGTTCTTTTACAATCATGCAATTTCATTACTTGAATTTTTAGATACCGACAAAGACATAGTAATATCCAAGGATGACAATGGTTATAACTGCGGTGTGATGGCATTGAGAAACTGCCGCGATAATATTGATACACTAGACAAGATGTGGTCGATGGATGAATACAACCATCACGGCTGGTGGGAACAAGCGGCATTCCATCACTTAACAAATGAAAATTGGAATGGTATCAACAATAGAATATTAGAAGTTCCACACAATCGTTTTAACTCATGGGAGCATGATCTAAGCCGTGACTCGCTTGTGTTCCATGCCTGTGGTGGAGATAAAATAGAAAGAATTAAAAAAATACTATTGACGACTAATCATTGATTTAGTAATAGTCACTCAACTCGGTGTGTTCCCTCCGCATGGGAATGGCTTGGTGGAAGCCGCAAACATTCACTAATACAGGCCGCAAACAAAAGCTAGAGCGTGCCGCTAGCGATAACCAAACCAAACTTCGTATCGATTTCGCACGCGAAATCCGTACACCCTTGGGGTTGTCGCTACCACAATTGGTTGTGACTCCTTCAAGTCAACCAAACCAAATAATATGGCTAGTACAGGAACTGGGGTAAGTAATTCTGCTGTTGCAAACAGCGGTTACATCCCCAACACAGATACGGCTCCAGTCAATTACTCCAATCTTGGAGCTAGCACGACCGCGAGCGCAAACTTCAGCAATTGTATTCCTCTTGCTACGATCCAGAACTTCGCTTCCAAGGATGTTTCGCGCATCATCGGACAGATCGCAAAAGTTCTCGCTCGTAAGTCTCCCTACATCAACTCCATCGACGGCGGAACTATTCCCAATGTCTCGGATGTTGTCCGTAGCGTAGTCGAGGAAATGGCAGTGCCTGCCGCTTCTCTTGCCGCCCCAACCTTCGTCGATGACACTACGCTTTGCGGCGTCGGTGCTACTCCTGACCAAGTTGGTTCGACTGAGTACCAGTTCAGCTTGCAGACCCTTCGCGGCGCAGGCCCTCGTATTTGCGTCAAGCAAGCTCGCACAGCGTTTAAGGGTTCTTACCTTCAGGCTCAAGTCAGCCTTGAGAAGAGCATCCTCCAGATCATCAACGCTGACATCCGTTATCAGTATCTCATCCAGTCTGGTGTGAAGTATGTGGTCAATTCGACCCAGTCCTTCACTGCCAACCTCACTGGTGATATGCAACAGATCAACACCAAGTTCGCTCAGATTCTTCCTGACTCTGCTCTGAACTTCAAGACGCTCTATCGCATCGGAACCTTCCTTCGTGAAGAGATGCTTGCAGAGCCTTTTGCCTCCAAAGAGGGTGAGTTCTTCCAAGTCATGCTCTCCGCTGACGCCATCGAAAACATCCGCAACGACGCAGATGTCAAAGAGGATCTCCTCTATTTGACCGCTGGTTCGTTCAAGCTGGGTGAGGACAGCATCAGTGGCTATCAGTTCCAAGGCTATCGCGGTTTCGCTTTTGGTATCGACCAACAGCCTCTGCGCGCCTCTGGTTTTGACGGCAACGGAAACCTTGTCCTGATCAACCCTATCGTTAGCTCGGCTGTCACAAACGGCTTTGCTCAACGCCGTAACCCAGCATGGGTTGCCGCGAACTACGAAGTTGGTTTCGTCATCGCTGGTGACGCATTCAAGCGTCTCGTCCCAGAGCAGTATGTTGGTGAGGGAACATTCCGTTTCGCTCCTCAACTCGCTATGGGTGAGCTTGAGTGGACTTACTTCCGAGACAACGATTGCAATCTCTACGGAGATTTCGGTCAGCACATCTATCAGATCCAACGCGCTATCCAGCCAGTTCGACCACAGAATGTGGTTCCTGTCTTGTACAAGCGTTGCCCATTTGATGGTGCGCCTCTTCCTTGCTCGACCTCTTCGACTGGTCTGTAATAGGTAGTTAGTTATCGGTGATCGATGCAGGATAAAACTTGCATCGGTCACCTCAACTGATTAGCTTTCACAAAACCTTACTACGATGACGCCACAAGAATATTCCCTTCAAACTAACCTAGCCGCAGGTGCTCCCACATGGAGGCACTACAAGCAATCTTTGTTGAACAATCCTTCTGTGGTGAACAGCATTAACTTTGGTGCGTTCTTTGATACCACAACTCAAGGCAGTGGTGGACTGACTACGGCAAACCTTGTTGGCATAAACTCAACTGACTATGCAAATGGAATTTCAGTTATTAATGGAAGTCAAATTACTTTTTCTAACGCAGGAAACTACTACATAGATTTCCAAGGTCAGTTTTTATTCAGTGGTGGAACAACCAACTACGACATTACTAATTGGTATGCAGTAAACGGAGTCAATGCACCGAATTCCAGTTATACATTTACGATTGGTAGCGCACAAAGATCTCAAACTCTCACAAATGTTACTGACATCAATTATTTCCATGCTGGTGATTATATTCAATTCTACTGGTGGTCAGACATCAGTCCATCGGCAATAGCATTAACACCCACTGCCGCAGGAACATTACCAACACGACCATTTGCTCCTAGCGTAAATGTAAATATCATCCAACTCGCCTAACCTATGTCGCAATTCCCTGAAATCACATCAAATCTTTCCACTGCTAACTGGAGGGCAAGCGTCCTCACAATGCTTAAAGGTCTTTCAGACTCTTCATATTCTGATGCTGTTAAGATTATAGGAACATCTCCCACTGGAACTGCAATACCAGTACAAACTGATGCACAGGGTGTTCTTTCAATAAACCCTGCCAAGCGCGACAAAGATGTTTTAGGAAGACTAAAGGTTTCAGTTCACCAAAATGTGTACGAAGCTGACTTTGAATATGGAAAGCAACCTCTTCGATGGGATGAGATTGTTATTCCTGCCGTCAATGGCGGAGGATCAAATATCACCCACCTCCCTGCTTATGGTGGTGTTGCAATGACAATTTCTGCTGTTGCAGGTGATGTAACTATCAGACAATCAAGACCATATCACAGGTATCAACCTGGTAAGACAATGTTTATGGCTACTGCCTTAAATTTTGGAACTACAAATTTAGGGCAGTTCCAGCGCGTTGGATTCTTTGATGATGCTAACGGAGTATTCTTCCAGCAGACTGGCGCACAAGGAGCAAACCCTGCAAACCCTTATGGAATGAGCGTTGTCTATCGCTCTGATGTTCCTTCAAATGGAAGCCTAGTTATAGGATCAACTCCTGCTGATGTTGTTGTTGATTACGCACAATGGAGTGATCCTCAAAATATCAAGTCATCTATTAACTGGGCTGACATTCAAATGTATTGGATCGAATTTGCTTGGTATGGTGCTGGAGCAGTCCGCTGGGGCGTTTTCCTTAACGGAGAACCATACATTCTCCATGAAGTTGGTTTTGGAAACAATGCCGCATCTAGCGTAACACTTGGATCTCCTCTTTCAAATGGATCAAATGTCCCTCAATACGCTTCAACTGCCGCTGGACAACAACAACTTCCTTGGGCAAGGACTGGAAATCTTCCTGTTCGTTATGAACAAAGAAACATAACTTCAACCACTGCAAACACCATGTTCCATTATGGTGTGTCAGTTGTTGTTGAAGGAAAGCGCGATGACCAACGAGGATTTACTTATGCATATGGAATGTCTCCCTCAGTTCCTCGTAGATATGTTTCTCCAAACACAACTCGATATCCTGTAATTTCAGTTCAGGGTCGCGCAATGGGAACGCAAGAGTATCAGTCTACTACAACTTCAGCAGGAGCAGTTGTGTCTGCCCTTTATGACTCTGCGGCAACTTGGACAACCAATCAGTGGGTTGGTCGTTGCGTAAACATCCAAGGAATTTCTCTTGGTTCAATCTCAGCGGCAACATCAGTTGCCTCTACTTACCCAAACAATTCTCTTCCGTACATTGGAACGATTACATTTGCTACTGCTCATAATCTTTCAAGCGGAAATCAAATTACTATATCTGGAGCTACTCCTACGGCATGGAATGGCACATGGGCTGTTACAAGCGTCCCTTCTTCTACTCAGGTTACAATTAATTTGACATCAAATGCTGGAACGATGACAGGTTTTGGAACTGCCACTTACAACTTGACTGCTAGGGTAAATGCAAATACCGCAACAACTCTGACTCTTCAAGATATTGTTACTGGACTTCCAATAGGAGCAGTAGTTAGTGGAAACGCAGGAACATTGATTATTCCAAGTGGAAAATCTTACACAATTGGTCAGATAAATCGTGGACAACTTCTTCCACAAACACTTCTTGTGTCATCTGACTCGCTTACGATTGTTGAGCTTATTGCTTCGACTCCATACAACCCAGTAACGCTTACTGGATCTAGCTTTACTCCTCTTTCTCAACTTGGGTCATATCAGTCATTTGGAACTAGGGATGTATCAGCCACAGCACTTTCTGGAGGTGAAGTTGTATACGCATTTACAACTCCTGCTGGTGGATCTGGACTTCAAACGATTGATTTGTCAGCATTTTTCCCTCTTTACAATACGATCAGAGGAAACGCGCCTGACATTTTAACGCTTGCTATCTCCACAAAGGCATCAACGCAACCTATGCCTCTTGTCACTTCTGCAACAATCAGCGGAACCACAGGAACAATTACATTTGCTCAACCTCATGGGCTAAATGTTAATGATTTGATCACGCTTACAGGGTTTACTCCTTCTGGATGGAACTTGAGCAATGTTCCTGTTGTTAGCACTCCAAATGCAAATACAATCACTATTACAATTGCAACTGGAACTCCTGCAACAGCAACTGCTCAAGGATCAATCACTGCTCAAATCGGCGCAAATGTCGGCGCACATTTGGTCGTTCAAGAAGCAATGTCCTAATATTAAAAAACTATGTCTAAACAACTCAATCCATCGGTTCCGTTTCAAGCAACATTTGCAACGGCAGGAACTAATTCTTCAACAGCAGGAGATTCAGCACAGCTTCTTGCTAATGCGACTACTGGAAACTTGTTGACAGATATTCGTTCTGCGGCAAGTGGAAGTGTGTTTTTTAATGATACTACTGCTCGCACAGGAACATGGTATTGCATTCAAGTTCTAGCGGCGTCAGTATTTACAACGCTTACTGATTCTACGCGCTCTGGAACCGCTATTAGCACATTTAGCTTTCCTGCTGGAACAATTTTCTTCGGAAATTTTACTGCAATTACACTAGCTAGCGGAACGATCATTGCTTACAACGCATAGTCTATGCCATTCCTTGGTTTAGCTTTAGCTTTGGATGTTAATTCAATAGCTCCTCCTGTTTTATACCCAACTGCTTATTTAATAGTTGCTGGAGGTGGTGGTGGTGGTGCATCTGATGGTGGTGGTGGTGGTGCAGGAGGGTTTTTAACAGGAAATTCAAATTTAACTCTAGGAACTTCCTATCTTATAACAATAGGAGGTGGAGGAAATGGTGGTACTACAATTGGTTCTACTGGAAGTAATACTTCGTTTGCATCGTTTGTTTCGTATGGTGGTGGAGGAGCTGGAGGAAGTGGTGCAGCAAATGGAAGTAATGGTGGATCAGGTGGTGGAGCAGGCTCTTCTTCATCTACAGGTATTGGAGGATTAGCAACTCCTTCTGGGCAAGGAAACAATGGAGGATTTTCAACGGCAACAGCAACTAACTATCCTGCCGCTGGTGGTGGTGGTGCAGGAGCAGTTGGCGGTAATGGAGGAACTCTTATTTCTGGATCTGGTGGAATTGGACTTGCTAATCCCATTACTGGATCAACGGCAGGACAACTAGTTTCCACAACATATTATCTTGCTGGTGGTGGTGGTGGTGCAAATTATAGTTCTTCAGGTACTGCTGGAACTGGAGGTAATGGTGGTGGTGGTGGTGGTGGAAAAGGTAATACCAATGCCAATGGAACTTCTGGTCTAGCTAATACAGGTGGTGGTGGTGGTGGTGCTGGAGGAGCATCAACTGGAGGTTCTGGAGGTTCTGGAATTGTTGTTTTATCCATTCCCAATGCAAATTATTCTGGAGATTCCAATATTACTACAAATGGAACAACTCCAGCAACACAAGGAACTCAATATACAAAAATTATTAATGGTTCTAATACAATTATTGCATTTTTAACATCACTTTATTACAAAGCATAATATGGCACATTTTGCTCACATTTCTGAAGGATTAGTAGATCAGGTAATTGTTGCTGAATCAGATTATATCCAATCTTTACCAAATGCTTCCGAATGGATTCAGACATCATTTAATACAAGAGGAGGAGTGCATTATGGGCAAGATGGAAATCCAGATGCAGGAATTGCGCTAAATAAAAATTATGCTGGAATTGGTTATTCTTGGGATGGAATAGGTTTTTCAGCACCACAACCTTTTCCAAGTTGGACTTTGAATCAAAATACTTACTTATGGGATTCTCCTGAACCATACCCTACTGATGGGAATATGTATTTATGGGATGAAGAAACAAAAACTTGGATTGTAATGTTAGACAATCCTGATACAACACCTACATCATAATGCACTCTTCTGGACAAACACCACTTCTCGGAGCCGCAACAAGTGCTAGCTTTTTGTTATTCTCGTTTGTCCCTGAAGTCCCTCCTCTTGCTCAATGGATCTGCCTCCTGCTATCAGCAACGGCATCTGTCCTAACGATCATCAAGCAGTCACACAAATGAAAAAGACTTGGGACGCATTACTTCCATTTCTAGGAACAATACTAATGATTCTAGGAGGTTGTACGCATGTCCCATCTTCAATTTCAGTAGCTCCAGCAGTAGACAATATTTCTGCGGTTCAGGGAAATCTTTCTGCGGTTGACAGCAAGTCAGTCGTTATCGAACAATGGCTTAAAACACAGAAATGAAAAGAATAGCATTAGCAATTTTATTTGTCATGGCAGTCGGTGTTCAAGCTACAACGATAACTAAAAATGACATTATCAAGACGATTGAACATCAGCGTCAACTAGTCCACCAAGCTCAAGATGAAGCGTCTGCCGCAAAGCAAGAACTAGAAGTAGTTCAAAATGCAGTAAACGCACAGACGGCAAAGTTGAATGAAGCAGAAAACCAACTAGACATCACTCGTAAAGAGTTGTCAGATGTTCGTCATCATTTCCACCTATTGCTATTGATCTGCTCTAGTTGCATTGGGTTCATTGTATTCGCTAGCATTCAGAGGTTTTCTTCAATTCTCCTTGCCTTCTATCCTCCTGCACTAGCCTCTGACTGGTTTATCTCTATCGGTGCTGGAATTGTAGCAGGAGGGGCGGCATGGAGCCTTCTAGGTCATCTGTAGTCAAGAACAAGCTAGAGCAAAAGCCACTTGGCTCAAAGAAAGCGATCTATGCAATCTTTGCCTCGGTTTCTGTCCTGATTGTTTTCATTGGTTCTGCGTTTTTGATACTAACCCACGCAGAGGTGGCAAAAGATATTGTGGAATTGGCGAATCTTGTAGTTCTTTTCTTCGGAGCGATAACAACAACCCTAATCACAGGACAAGCCGCAATGGATTGGAAGGCAATATCGGCACTTCAACACATGGATCAGGATTCTAATGAAAGAATAGAAAGCAATCAGGCATTGCCTCAGTACGAATCTAACACTACAGAACTTCGTCGTGATCCAAAAGACTATTTGATGTCACATGACACCTCGTTTTAAGAATTTTCTGCCATTCATATTTGAGCACGAATGCGAATTTGCAAAGGGGCATTATGGCGACTACAACTATGTCATAGCAGAAGAGGTTCAGGGTGATGCAGGCGGTGTGACTAAGTGGGGATGTGACTACCGAGAGTTCAGTCAACCGCCATTTAATCTAACCGAGGACGACATACGAAATCTCACTATGCAACAGGCCACAAACCTTTACTGGACGAACTGGAGTCGCTTGAATGTTGAGCAGTTAAGATTCCCACTAGGTGAGATATGGTTCAACTGCAAGATCGTATGTGGAAAAGCTCAAGCCAATCGAATATTGGACAGGACAGGACGAGATCCTATGGCATTTATCAAAGACCAAAAGCGCGTCAATTCTTTGATTGTTCAGAATCATCCTAACGACCAAAAATTCTTGGCTGGCTGGAATAATCGGCTCGACGACCTAGTGAAATATCTGCATATCACATAGGGTGAAACGCCCAAAACCATATAATGTAACTGCGGAAGGTTGGGAGGCTGTAAATAAGGCAATTGCTTTAATTACCGAACACTATGAAAACATGGCTCTGTTTATCAACTGGGTAGACGATAAAGGAGAGACTCAGCACTGCGAGGTGTTAGATGGAAACGGATTTGCGTTGGAAAATCACATTGACAAATGGGTAGATGGAGAGTTTCTTCCTGATGAGTTTGAAGATGATGACGACGACGATAAGCCCAAAAAGACAAAGGTATAAATAACTGCATTTAGTCTTTACAAAGAACCACCAATAATCAATATTTGCCGATATGTCATGTGGATGCAACGATAACGCTTTTGGGTACAGCCCATATGGAACTATCTGCCAACCAGATACTCCGTATCCTTCTACTTCTGCCGAATCAGTACCTTCTCTGATCAATAACCTGACTTATTCCCTGTACGGACAGATCACAAAGAGCGTATCAAATGGTCAGGTGGTTTGGACTATCCCTTGCGATCCTAATCAGACGGCTTCCATCAACGGACTAACCAGAAACACTGGTGAGGGTCTTTTGTGCTACATTCTCAGGTGCTTAAACACATCAAACACGCAGACACCTACTTACACGACGATCACTTCTGGTAATTTTATAGCTAACGGAGTAATTACAACTGCCTTATCGCAGGGTGCATTTAGTTACGGAACTCTTAGTTACTCAGATGTTGGACTGGTAGAAAGCTACACAGCCGCCATCAATGGATATATTCAAAGCGTATTGCAAAATACAAGCGCAGGAACTTCCGCATCAACAGATTTTATTGTTTCAAATAATTCTGGAACAGCAACAACATATTATGGTGATTTTGGAATAAATGGTTCTTATTTTGGAACCTTTTCTGGAACAGGAAATATTGGAACAGGCGGTGTTGCAAGCAATACGCTAACAATAACAGCCGTAACAAGTGGAACGCTTGCAGTTGGCTCTCAAATTTCAGGTAGCGGAGTAACTTCAGCGACAATCACAGCCATACTTACTGGCTCTGGTGGAGTTGGCACTTACACCATTAATGGTTCTGCACAACTTGTTCCTGCAACTACAATTAGTGGAACTCCTACTGGTTCATTATCGCTTCCGAATGCAACTTACTTGTATTCTCAAAGTGGCGACCTTTCAATTGGAACAAACACAAATAATTCTATTCACTTTGTTACAAACGGACAAACAACCGATGCCATAACTATCAACTCTGCTAATGCTGTTGGTTTTAATGGTGCATTCGGTTCCAGCGGATCAGTTTTAACAACTAGGGGTTCTAACAACACTCCACAATGGACTCCTCAAGCAAGTTTGTCAGTTGGCACTGCATCAAACATTGCAGGAGGTTCTGCTGGCGTTGTGCCTTATCAAACTGGATCTGGCACAACTTCATACAGCGCGGTTGGAACAACTGGTCAAATTCTTCTGTCTGGTGGAACTGGTGCGCCAACATGGTCATCAATTGGAATTCCTTCATATATTTATTTGTCCACCGCAGGATTATCATTTACATCAATTTCAAATTTCTTTACTGGTCAAACATTTACGCTTGCCGCAAATGGGGTTTATGAGATTGAAGCCGAGTTGGGATACATTACAACAGGAACTGGAGCAACAACATACACGCTTGTTGGAAGTCAAACTTCTGGTCTATTAAAAGTAAATGCTCAGTATTTTAATTCTCCTGCCGCTGGCGTTGGAACTGCGGCAAGTGATTTAACTGCTGGAATAAACTCATCAACTGCATCGACAAGTTTTGCTTTACCTGCTACTTCAAGTCTAAATGCGGCTACTCATGCCTGTTTGATTAAGGGAGTAATTATTAACGGAGTAAATTCAAATACATTTAATCTTTCAGCAACTACTGCGGCAACAAATATTACTCCTCAAGCTGGAAGTTATTTCAAAATCACAAGAATAGCTTAATATAAAACAAACTTATGGCATACGACGAAAAACAAACTATCCCAGAGGGATTTCACGATCTTGGCGAAGGAGACTTCGGCGGATTAACACACGAAGTAACCGACGCAAAGAATAAGACCGCAGAGGTTCACTATCCTGAGATCCACTTTCATGGCGCACACGCCGAACACCTGAAAAAGCATCTCAAGGATCATGGTACGGCTACCATTCACTACAAAAAGATTTCTGAAGGTCATCGCATGGAGGGTGGAAAGCACCATCACTCCGTAGGCATCCAGCTTCATGGCATACGAGCCGAAGCCGCAAAGGGCGACGATATGACGCGCCACGCCTCTAAAGAATCGCCGTCTGAAGATGCCATCGAAATGGGATTGGAAGCCGCCGCAAAAGAAACCTCTGAAGAATAATACTATGGCTGATAAAACTATGCCTCCTGCCGATCCAATGCCAGCCGCCGACGAAAGCGCAGGCCAAGCTCCCATGCAAGACATGGCTCCTCCAGCACCACAAGGTGGCGATGGTGGGTCTGTAATGATCTCCATGCCAAAGGAAGCCTTTGACGCAATCCATCAGCTTATTAGCCAGCTTTCAAGTGGATTTGATAACCTCGCCCAGAGCGTAGGTCAACAAGCTAGCGGTGCTGAAGAGCCTGCAATGCCTCCCCAAGGCGGAATGCCTCCACAGGCTCCTGCTGGTGGTATGCAAGGCGGTGGCGACGACGACTTCCTCAACAGCATCGCTCAAGAAGGAAACGCTCGCACCAAATAAGGAACCTAATCGATGTTCGTCTCGCAAATCATTGACGAGGCTAGCGAAATTCTTGCCACTACTGACCAAACCAAGATTTTTCGTAAGCTAACGCAGGCCGTCCAGATTCTCATGGAGTCTGGTCACTACTTCCATACCAATTCGGAAGTGGATGTCTGCACTGGCTGGGATGGACAGACGATTACCCTGCCTCGCGGAATTGAGGTTCCGCTTGGCGTCAATGTAGATGGATCTCCCCAGTATTTCAGGGGGAGGTTGTTCCAATACCATGTCAACAAGGGCGGAATGTACAACCCTGTCTCTTGGGCATGGGATGATCGCGGCTTTGTTTCTACGATCATGGACATTCGCGAGCCTAGCCAGCTTATTGCTGTTGCTGAACACCAGTCTGACGCAGGGTTAAAACTGCGAGTGGTAGGTACGGATGGTAACAACAGAGAACTGCGCTCACAGGACGATAATGGCGCAGGAATCGATGGTCTGGTAATCCCTGTCCACGCACAATCTGATTTTCCATACGGAACTATCCAGCCTGACGGCGTTACGATTGCAACACGCTCCGCTTCGGTATCTCCGATTACTGAATTTACCAGCGGATCTACGGCTCACAATTTTTCAAATGGTCAGAAAGTTCTTCTCGCGCTAGCATCTGGGCTTGTTCCATCGCCACTAATCAACGGAAATAATTATTACGCTGGAATCGTAGATAATTACACCATCCAGCTTTATCAGAGCGCACTTGATGCTCAGAACAATACCAATCCCATCGGAATGCAGAGTATTGTTGGTGCAACGGCAGGTGGAATTACGCTGACCGATTCAAGGCCGATCAATCTATTGACCTGCATCAATCTCCAGTCAGTACCTGCCATCTCGCTGTCATCTCCCAACGAGGTAACATTCTCAACGGCTACAGGAGGATCATATTCTGGTGTTCTTCCAAGCCCACTGGTAGCCAACACAACATATTTCACGCAGAACCTTGATTCCACAAACCTTCAGGTATTTGGTTCATATAGTGACGCGCTGAATAATATCAACCCTGTCTACCTGTCTGGCAATAGCGGCGAGTTCAATGTGAACCTGCGTTCACCAATGGCTCCTGTCACAACGCTGACATTCTCAATACCTCACTACTTCTCGACAGGGGATGTTGTTCAGGCATTCACGGCAGGTGGAACTCTTCCGCTTCCTCTTATTGCAGGACAAAATTATTATGTCTATGTACTTACGCCAACCTCGGTAACAATTCACACCAATCCTGCTGATGCTGTTTCAGGTGTAAACCCAATCACGCTTACTACCGCAGGTTCTGGAACGAATTCGCTCGTAAAACTCATACCTGCTACAGCAAACATTGGTCAGACCAGTAACATCACAGCATCAGGTCTTTCCGTAAACTCACCATCAGGAAGCGGCGCGGCGGCATCGGCAGTCGTTGTAGGTTCTGTTACTGGAATTACAATTACATCAGGTGGAACTGGATATACTACGCCTCCTCTTGTTCAATTTAGTCCACCACCAAACCCTCCTGTTAACACAAACCAGCAATTTAGAACAGCGACTGGGTATGCAACAATTGTTTCTGGTGCTGTAACAGCAATTACAATTACTGATGGTGGATTGGGTTATTCAGGCGCACCAACAATCTCATTTATTGGAGCAAATACAACTGGTGCAACGGCTAATGCATCTATAACTCTATCATTTGTATCTTCATTTAATATTGTTTCTGGAGGATCTGGATATACAACTCCACCAGCAGTAAAAATTACTGGCGCAGGGTCAGGAGCAACGGCTATTGCAAGCATTTCAAATGGTCAGGTCACAAGCATAAATGTTGTTACGCAAGGTTCTGGATATGCAACCGCTCCTGTTGTTTCTATCACGCCATCGACTGGCGTATTTATCCAATTCTCAAGCACAGGAACACTTCCATCTCCTTTAGTGGCAGGCACAACATACATTGCACAGCCACCTCTGAATGCCGCTAGTGGAACATTCAGTGTTGTTGATCAATTCTTTAACCCTGTCAACATTACTAGTAACGGAACTGGAACTTTTTATGTTCAACTTAGCAGGGCGTTTTCTATTGGATTTAATAATCAGTGGGAAGGGACATTTTCAGGACTAACAAATGGTCAGCTTGTTCAGTTTGGATCTGATTATTTGTTCCCAACACTAAGCCCAGCTTCTTCCAGTGGTTATATTGCTTTAATTTCTAACACGCTTGCAAAGTTCTATTCAACGCAAGCCGAAGCGACAGCAAATTTTCCAATTACAAACATAAAAGTAACTAGTGGAGGGGTTAATTATTCACTTGTTCCATCAGTTGCAATAACAGGAGGCAGTGGAACATTTACTACTGCACCAACTGCAACTATTGAGCGAACTATTACTTCCACAAATATAATTTCTGGAGGTTATGGTTATATTACTCCTCCATCAGTAACTATTACTGGAAGCGGAGCAACGGCAAAAGCTACAGCATCTGTTGGACTTATATCTACATTATCTTCTGGATACATTTCAGGAACCACTCTCCATGTAACTGCATACCCAACTCAAACAAATATTTTGTCAGTTGGTATGTCAATTATTGCGACAAACACATCTACAGGAATACCTAGTGGCACTTATATTACTGCTTTGGGAACTGGAACAGGAGGAGTTGGAACTTATACGATTAACAATTCTGTAACTTTTGCTAGTTCTGGTAGTCCTCAAGGAATAACTGGTCTTGCAAATGGAATAACTGCGGTAAATTTAGTAATTGGAAGTCAATCTGGCCCATTTGCAACTGCTCCTGTTGTAACAATTGATGCAAGTCCGAATGGAGTCACCGCAACGGCAACTTCCACAATAAATGGAAGTGGAATAATTACAGGATTTACGATTACTGGTCAGGGATCTGGATACACATCCATTCCATCTGTAACATTTATTGGAGGAGGATACACCAGCCAAGCAACTGCTGGAGCAAGTGTTCTAAATGGATCGATCAGTTCAATAGGAATGATTTTAGCTGGAGCAGGGTATACCGCCGCCCCAAGCGTGCAGATCGGTACTCCTTGGTCTGTTAATACGCAGTATTCTATTGGACAGCAGGTGTATTTTGGTTCCTATCTTTATACCTGCACAGCGGCTGGGTCTACATTGGGTTCAGGAAATGGAACTCCAACACCAGCAAATCCAAACAATGGAACAGATAGCGATCTATTCTTTTCATATGCTGGAACAATTGCAACAGCAGTTGCAAATACCTGCTATGTAAGCTCAATTTCAGTTCCAAGCGGTACTTTGGGGTATTCTACTCTACCGACAATTACTATCACGCCTGCATCTGGCGACACAACAGGAACTGGAGCCACTGCAATTGTTGTAGATAACGCGATCACAACGCTTACACTTGGCGTTGGTCAGGCTTATTACGCAGTCCAACAGCCAGCGTATGCAAAGGCGTACATCCCTGCTGGAAACCTTACGAACGGAGCCAGCTTGCTTGCGCCTTCAACTAATCAGCTACTGAATGATGGTACGCTAGTCACATTCCAGTCTAGTTCTTATGTTTCAGGGGCAACTGACTCAGGATTACCTTATCCGCTTACGCATGGAACTCAGTACCAGATCAAAAACTACGGAGCAGACATCTATCTGTACGATTCCACAGGAACAACACCGATTGTTTTTGTAAATGGAAGCATTCCAACGCTTGCCAACGGAACGCTGACGATGAATCACGCCGTCAGCTTCACGCCAGTTCCTTCTTCAACGCTTTCTGTTCCTAATTCTACCTATGACACAGGCGTTCAGGTAATGGTTCGCGCAAATACCAATGACACGCTTCCGAGCGCGCTTATTGGCGAGGCAACATCGTCCACAAATACAATCAAGGACGCATTTGTGATCAACAATATCGCTGATCTGACCAGCGCGCAGGCTTATTACACGACGCCATCAACTACATCTTGGATCAATTCCAGTGTGGTCACATTGAACAATGGCACTGCCTACTATGCTAGGTTTGTGGATGAAAACACCATTTCGTTGTATGACACACTTGCTCACGCAAATGCAGGTGGAACAACTGGACTTGTTTACTACTCAAGCACTGGATCAACGGCTACCAGCACATTCTTTATTGATTCTGTTCTCGCTCCAACGCTTGTTAAAGCGATCCTGCACATTGAGAAGCCTGCAAGTGCTGGGTACATCAGCCTGTATGCATTTGATCGTGGACGCACCAACAGCCTTGCTCTGATCGGTCAGTATCACCCATCCGAGACGAATCCAAAGTACCGCCGAATCAGGATTGGCAAAACTGCGGCATGGGCGCGCATCATCTATCGCACCAAGGCTCCTGAAATCACCAGTGTTTACGATTATATCCCTCTTGAGAATTCTCGCGCCATTCTCGCCGCTCTTCACGCCTGCGATCTTGAAGATAAGGACTTCATTGAGCAGTCTCAAAAATATTGGCAGGTTGCGATTGCCTATCTCCATAACCAGAACGAGAGCATGGAAGGACACGCAATGATGCCTCCTCAAATCAATGGTCTGACCTACGGCGACCAAACCGACCCTGTTATCGACTCAGACTTCTACGGCTACTAATGAAATCGCCCAATATAACGGCAGGAAGGAGGAATAAGGTAGGTAGCGGATGGGTGGGCGGCGCAAATAGCGTTGTAAACCCTTGGACACTTCCTCCACACCAATACAAGTGGGGCGTTAATGTGAATTGCAGGGGCGGCGTTGTTCAAACACGCAACGGATTCAAGATGCGCCTATCATTGCCTGCTGGGAACTTTCAAGGCGGCATCGTTTTCAACTCCAATAAGATTTTCCAACAACAATCGACAATCACCAACCTCTCAGGTGTCGTCATCAACACGCCAGAACAGGTATATACGCCACAAGGTACTGGAAGCACTTCAGTATACCTTTCGTATGTGATGTTCTGCGTCGATGGAAATGTTTATTACGCCCCATTCCCACTGACACAGCCTGCTGACTGGAATGAATACAAACTGACCAGCATCAAGCTAGATCCAAATGTTAAAATGGTTAACTTTGTGATCGCAACTCAGGCGGCGCAGACTGATAGCTCAAACAATGTCACGATCACTCCTTCGCACAACATCGTAATCATCCAAGACGGCATCTCACAGCCTGCTTACTGGGATGGTAGCAACACGACAGGAGCGCAGTCATCCATAATGCCAATCGGATACTGGATGGCATACTCAGGGAACCGCCTGTGGGTAGCCAATGGCAACATTGTTTCGGCATCCGATCTTAGCAATCCACTTGGGTGGACTGAGCGCACGCAGGGCGGAGGAAGAGGTGACTTTGACATCGGCGGAATTGTCACAGGAATGGCTGACTACATCGGTCAGAATGCCGCGACCTGCTTGTATGTATTTACCGACTATTCGACGATCACGCTGAAAAGCGGAATCCTCGACAGAGCGACTTGGGGCATCACTCCAAACTTTCAATCAACCCTGTACCCATCTCTAGGATGCGTTTCAGGCAATAGCATTGCATTTCAAGCTGGACTCATGTGGTGGTACTCTCAGGGTGGCCTTGTAGCCGCTGATGTTGCCAAGACCAGTAACCTTTCAAGCCAAGTCCTGTACAAGGATGTCGAAATGGCAAAGGTAAAGCGGCTCTTGTCGGCTGATCTAAGCGGAGTGTGCGCGGCGTCTTTTGAAAACTATCTTCTGTACTCAGTTCCATACCTAGAGCCAGTGAACAGCGAGACAATGGTGCTGGATTACTCCGTAGCATCCGAGCTTTCTGATGGAAAGCCGCCAGCATGGTGTGGAGTCTGGAATGGCATTAGGCCGCTGGTATGGTCTGCCGATATTATCGAAAATGAGAACCGCCTATTTGCATTCTCCATCGATTACGCGCCAACCAACGATGGTTCATTCAATCACCTGTGGGAGGCATTCATGCCAGAGCGTTATGACACCTACCTGCAAATCAATCAGGATGGAACGACGACTGACTTCGTAAACAGGATCTATTGCCAGATGGAGACCGCGCTCATGGGCGACGAAATGGATTACAAACAGATGGCATTCGGTGAAATCGACTGCTCGCAGATTGCTGGCACAACAGACGTCAGGGTTTCTTATCGCGGAACCAGAGGATACTACCAGACCATTCTTTCCACGCGCCTGCTCGCTGTAAATGATCCATACCAGTACAGCACAAGCCCAAATGCCGCTGAGATTGAAAGCCTTGGATTCCTCCAAACTCAGTATCGACGACTTACAACGGAAAATGTGCAACGAAGCACACAGGTAGCTTCATGCGAATCGAAATACACGATGGATGTGGACAAGGCGTTCAGCTTCCTAATCGAATGGTGTGGTCAGCTTGGAGTTGACGCCCTCCGTATGTACATGGATGAATGGCCTGACAAGTCTGTAGGACTTCCTAGTAGCGACGAGACTCAATGGTGCGTTGTTGGAGAGAACGGATCATCAATCGCGGTAACGCTAGCCGCGCCTCCTGAAGAAAGCGCAGGCAATGTTGTAAACACATGGTCTAGCACACAAACCGCTACAATTACATTGCCAGCAACTGGCACAAGCCCATCGGTATCCGCGACTGCTACGGCCTCCTACACTTCGTACATTTCTCCAGCCGACGCTCAGTCCAATGCGTTCACGCTAGCCCAGCAGGAGGCTACAAACGCCGCCAATCAGTATCGGAAGGCCAACCCATAAGAATATGCCAACGATCACTCAAGCCAGCGTCCCAATTACCTCATACGCAAAGCTGTTCATCAGCCCATACGGAAATGATGGAATTGTTCCGCTGTATTCTAGCATTCCACTGAACAATCAAACAACTGGAGATTGCTTACCTTGTGTATTGTGTGGTAATTCAAATGTCAGGCAGTCTGTGATCCAAACAGAGGCCGCCAACCCTCAATATCCATCAGCCAATACAATATCCTTGAACACAGGCGCATAAAATGAGACACCAAATAAATTATAAATATGTTGCACCAAATACACGCGAATTTGAACAGATGCAGACATTTGCATCTAGTTTTGACCACAGCATTATACCTGATGCTAACACCAATCTTCATGCTTTCTACAGGGGAGAAACTTGTTTTGGGTATGCAGACTCCGTTTTTGTACCTGTGGTGTACCCAGCATTTCACCCTGCTTTAACGCGACCTCAAGATGTTATTCAGGTAATGAACGACTGGCGTGCATCTACTCAGTGGGCTGGAAAACGAGGTTATATTGGAGTTCCATTTAATAATAACAACGGAAAAGGAAACTTCCCTGAAGAAACAATGAATAAGTTAGGTCTTGTCAGATTAAATAGAGAGATATACTCTCCTTTCTAATTATGGGCGGACAAACCTCAAGTTACACACCTCCAATGCCATCGAATTATGTGACGATGGCAGAGCTTGGAAATCAAGGAGCCGCAACTACTGGTGCGCTACAGGACTATAATATGCTTCTTACAACAGGAGCAAAAATTCCTTTACAGCCATTCACACCTGACATTTTTGGAGGTGGGGGAGCGGCTACTCAGGCAGGAATGATATCTGCCGTCGATGCTTTTAAGAATAAACAACTTGAACAGCAACAAAATGCGCCAGCCGCCGCCGCGCGTGAGAACCTCATGCAGGCCGCGCAAGATTACACTTCTCCTGATTACTGGAACAAGCAGATGGCGCAGTACGCCAAAACAACTGGCCTTCAAAGCCAACTTGCTTCTGGACTGGGCGACAGCACAATCGGAAAATCTGCTTTATTTGATCAAGCTACCGCCCAAGGACAGGCATTTAAGAATGCAAATCTTGGAGCCGCTCAAGGCATCATTGGAGCCGCCCCTACAGGCGGTTATATTGACCCTGCTTCAGCAATTTCTGCACAACAGGCCGCTCAAGCGCGAAATGCCCAATCCAGAGGAAAATTTGTTGGTAGCGTTCTTCAAGGGGCGCAGGCAAACCAACAATCTACCACAGATGCAATTAATCAATTGATGGGATCTACCTCTCAAGGAATTAATTCATGGCAACAAAATTGGCAAAACAACGATCAAATGAATATGAATAAATCTGCACAAAACGCCGCTGGAGCAAATGCATCAACTGGTGGTCTGGTTCAAGGTGGTTCAACAATTGCCGCCGCCGCCGCCGTAGTTGCCGCTCTATAATGAAGTTTAAGTTGGAGGGAGCGCAACGCGCTTGCTCTCCTGAAGATACAATAAGTAGGATGAAGCCATTTTTTGAGATGGCTGGCATCACTAGGGTAGGTGACATTACTGGATTAGACAGGATTGGTATACCAGTTGCCCAATGCATAAGACCTGATGCAGTATCATTGGTAGTAGATTCAGGGAAGGGTTATACCAAAATTCAGGCAAGATGCAGTGCTATTATGGAGGGATTTGAAAGACATATAGCCGAAACTGCAAACATAGAATCCATAGATACATCAGAGTCTAATTTGTTAAATTCCGAAACCAGATTTCCAATGTTTAATGGTGCGCCATACATAAAAGATGTGTCTATTAAATGGACTACTGCAAAGACCATTTATTCACAAAAAGAAACCTTCGTCCCATTGAATTGTGTAAAAATGATACCAAGGAATTCTTTGCAAAGTATGTTGTCGGCAAATTTTTCATCTAATAGCAATGGACTTTCTAGTGGAAACACACTTGAGGAGGCCATCTGCGGTGGGCTTTATGAAGTGATAGAAAGGGATCAGGTAACTAGGGTTTTCTGTAATCCTAAATTAGGATCAGTAGTCGATATTGATTTAATACAGGATGAACATCTAAACACATTGATAGAAAAAATAAAATCAAAGGATGTAAATGTAATATTATTTGATTGTACTGGTGACATTGGACTTCCAACATATATGTGTTACTTATGGGACAATGAGAGAGGTAACGCGCTGTGCAGGGGATACGCCGCGCATCTTAACCCTGTAGTAGCCCAAAGCAGGGCAATATGTGAGGCAATACAAGGAAGGGTAGTTTGGATCGCAGGTAGCCGCGATGATATTACGCACGAAAAATTTGTAGCATCTAAGAATGATGACACTATTGAAATGGTTGATTCATTGAAAAATTGGAAACCCAAAAAACATATAGAAAGATATGATATGAGCGGAAATCTATTTTCAGATGACATTGCAAAGATACTTTCATTACTGGAAAAAGCAGGCATTCCTGAACCATTGATATGCGAATTCCAGCACCAGTATCCTTGTAGCGCGGTAAGGATTATGATCCCAACACTTGAAGGGTATTACAATAACTTCATCCAGCGCGGAGCGCGTTCTGTGGCATGAAAATATTTATTGGGCCAACAGGAATCGGAATAGAAAAAGAGTTGTCTGAATTTGATGTGATGCCGCCAGCCCAGCAGGGTGACATTGCCTCTGTAGCTTTGGAAGGGGCAACAACTATAATTCTAATTGATGGATACTTTTCTCAACATCTGTCGCCTTGGCATAAAGAAGTTATATTTGCGATTGAAAAAGGTTGTAGGGTAATAGGTGCTGGGTCATTGGGGGCATTGCGAGCAGTAGAATGTGAGAGGTATGGAATGGAATTGGCTGGTGATATTGCACAATGGTACAAGGATGGAATTTGCATCGATGACTCTGATGTCGCGTTAGCTCATGCGTGCAAAGAAGATGGATACATGAATCTTTCTGTTCCTCTTGTAAATATTCTTTCTACCTGCATTTCATTAAACATTGAATATAATCAAATAATAGAAAAATGCAGGTCGATCTTTTATATGGAAAGGAGTTGGAAGCGACTTGAAATTGAACTTGGAGATGATTATTTCAAAATAAAGAAAAATTACATTAACCAGAAGCAACTTGATACATTAGAGGCCATAAAATTAGCTAAAACGCCCAAGATAGTAGATCGTGAATCACCAAAAAATCTAATGGGTAGGCATTTTATGGCAATGCTACTAAACGATGTGCCAAAAAACGGAATCAGGCCATATGAGACAGCAAAGTTAAGAAAAGAAGCCGCCGACTTCTTTTTACTTACAGAATTTGCTCTTGCATTAGGAGTTACTGCTACTAAAAACGAAATAATTGCGGCGTCTAAAGAAATGTGGATTAAGTCAGGAGTAACTTCACAAGATGAATCAATTAAATGGTTATCTGCTAATAATGTCACTGAAGAGCAGTGGAATATGTTTGCACTCAGGACAGCAATCAGGAACGCCGCCGCAAATTGGCTTGACTCTGCAAGCGGAGGTTGCGACCTTATACCTTTAACAAACCAATATCAAACTCTAACTTTTAAGAATTAATATGGGTGGTTCTCCAACAGACTACAATTCAAATAATTCTACACCTTTGCGTTTTAGCGGAGGTGGCCCTTCCCCAGTGCAATCTCAACCAACCCAACCTTGGCAGGTTCAAAGCACGCACCCAGAGGCAATTGCTCAAGGAGCCGCAACTGGTATAAGTAACGGAATTTCTCTTGGCATGGGTTTAGGTGGATCAAAAGGCGGCTCACAACAGCCAAACTCTACTGGAGGGTATGACACTCAACAGCAAGCCCAAGCCGCCGCTCCGAATGCGGCTGGATACACTAATGTTCAAGGAGTAGGATGGGTTCCACAAGCACAGGGCGTAAATTATCAGCCAGATCAAATGCAAAGAATGTATGGCTATAATTATGGCAATATGTAATCACAACCAATAACTGAATAATATTATGGGAGGAGGCTCAACAGGATCAAACCAAGCGCAATCTGACTCAGCCAATCAAATGGCTCAAGAGCAGATGTGGATAGGATATTTGCAACAACAGCAACAACAACAAGCGGCGATGCAAGCCGCCGCCATGAAAACACAACAGCAGGCGATTAAAGACGCGCAGATCAACGCTTCCCAAAGTTCACAATTGGAAGGCGCACAACGCGCACAGCAACAGCTTGGTCTTCAAAATTCATTTCAGCAGGCACAGGATGCAACTGCTATGAATAATCTAAAGACTGCTACGGCAAACGCACCTACAGGAGGTGCTTTTAACTTAAACCTTGGTCAGCAAACACAACTTTCTAACCTTGGAGCCGCTGGAGGACTTCCTCCAACCGCCGCAAATCAAGCTGGTAGCATGATGCCAACGATCAATCCTGCGGCTACTAATGCCGCAAATCTTGGCACTGGAATGAGGAACCAAATCCAAAGCCCAGCCGTAGGCAAAACTCTAGGAGGGTACTAAAATCTCATGGCTATGTCCTTAGACACAGGTGGAATAGCTTTTACGCCTGCTGTTCCAAATGATGACTCCCAAGCCGTTGCTTTAGCAGGACTTAAACCTATCTCTTTTCAACCTGTAGCATCGCCGCTTCAATTACAACCACTTGCAGGTTGGTCGATGCCATCCTCTCACCCTGAATATGTTTCTCAAGGGATTAGCGCAGGACTAAGTGCAATTGGTCAGGGAATTACCGCCGCTTTTACAGCCAAAAAATCAAAAGATAGAGAAGATAAATTGCTTAAAGATAAGTACGCACATGAAATTGAGGTTGCCAAAATTCGCAAAGGTGTAGGAGGAGCAGGTGGTAGTTCATATATTGACGACCAAGGAAACGCATCTATTCCTGCTGGTGCTACACAGCAAAACGAGAACGGAGAGTTCACTGACGACCAAGGCAATGTGATCACACCTGAACAGGCTGGTCAGATGTCAGATCCAAACGGAATTACTTCCGATCAGGTAAGTGAAGTTCGCGACAGGATGAAGGCATCAATGCCAGATTCGGAATTCCAAAAGATAAAAAACAAGTTTCAGCCCAATTTTCTTCAGGATGAAACATTCAAATACAAACCAGAATTTGGTGCTAAAAAATCCAACATCCAAGTATCTCCAAAAGCACTTGGTTCAACTGCTCCAATAAGTGAAGATAATTATGTCAGTTCAGTACGCAATCCTATTCCTGATATAAAGGCTGGGTTGGATTATGTTTCCGACAAGGCAACGCGCTTCGGAAACTTAGAAAATGCCAGCAGGATGCAATATGTTGCTGACACGCAGGCTGGAAGGACTCCGCAGAATGCAGGTGTTTTTTCCAACATCAAAGCAGTATTCTCTAAACCTGCTCCATCGTATGCTGACAGGATTACACTTGATCAATCACCTGCTCCTGTAAACCAACAATACACGACGGCAAGTAATTATGCCTCGCCACAGCCAGAGCCAACACCAAACCCATTCTATAGTGGGCCATTTGATTTCGCTCCTGCACCACAGCAAGGTCAGACATTTGGAAATGAGATTCCTGTCACAGCAAATCCACCAGAGGAAGGCAAACCACAAACCTACAACCTTGGTCACGCTGGAACACCTGAAGGAGTTCATGAAATACAAGCACAAGGCATTATGCAGGACAGGCCAAAGACTGGCCCATATAGGACGCTTGAGGCCGCTCAAAGAGAAGCCGAAAAACACTATGCAGGTTTTGAGCCTAATGGTGAGGTAACTTGGAGCAGGCTTGATCATGGCTATATTGTAAAGAGACCTCCGATCAAGCAATACCGCTTGGCTCAGATACAAAAGGCAGACATGGCTGGATTGGCTTACCAGAACGAGCAATACAACAAAGATCAGGATGTGACCAAGATCAGGTCACAGCATCGCCTCCTAAATGGATTCCTTTCCGCATATCAGTCAGGTGATCAGAACCCAGCGACTCGCAACATTTCCGACCTTGACTTGATTGACAACTATATCGCTTTCGCTCGCGGATCAGGTTCAGTTACTGGCGGCGGAGTTGCCGTAACTGAGAACCAGTACAACGAGATAAAGAAAAGCAAATCGGTTCCTCTTTCGTTGCAGGCTGGTATTGAGCGTGTATTTAACGGCGAGATGCTTACCAAGCCAGAGCGTGATACTATGCTCAAGACCATGCTTGAGGCGTACAACAATCAGGCTCGCATCGTGAACCAAGGCACAAAGCAGATGCGCGAGAGCCTGAAGTATACCAACAGGAACTTGCCAGAAGCCTTGATGCCTCACGAATTCCCATTACTCCGTAGCCAGACAGAGATTGAGCATGATAAGAACAAGAGTGCGAAGCTGGCTGATAAACTAGAGGCAGAGATTGAAAAACTTCCTGAAGGATCTCAATTAAGGCTTGAAAAAATGAGTGAATACCAGAATCTCATTCAGAACCTAAAACAATTAGGTAGGGAGCATTCTATGGTTACAAAAAACGGCGGCATTCCATTAAATCTTAGTGATCTTGAAGAGCAATCTCTTGAAAAATCTGCTGGATGGCGTCAAGGGTTATTCCCAAAGGGTGCAATCATTGGCGGTGGAGATGCCGACGAGTCTGGCTCAACTGGTGGGCAATAATTAGTCATGTCATCAGCCGCTGAAGCCGCTTTTGCAGAGGGTCAGGCAAATGCATTGCCTGCGTTTGCTCCTGATCAGTCCGCGCCTAAACCAGAAGGTGCAGAGAAGCCCAGCAAGAAGCTATCAGCCGCCGAAGCCGCATTCGCTGAAGGTCAGGGAATAGCTCCTGAACAAGAAGAGATTCCTTTTGCTGAGAAGCTCAAGACGACGCCTTATGAAAAGCTGTCTAAACTCCAGCAAGATCGACTGACTACATTCACTACTCCTGAAGAGATAGCGCAGATCCCAAAGCACATTCCCAAGACTGACGAACAACTTCGCACGCAGTTTGAGCATGAGCGTAGCCTCCCTTGGAATGAGGGAATGAGGACGCCAGAAGACTGGTACAACATTGGAAAAGAAGTTATCGGAACTGGCGTCAAGTTTGCAAAAGGAGCGAAAAAATACGCAGAAGAAAGCCTGTTCTCAGAAGCCGATAAAGATCCATCAGGATATGGTCATCCTAGCATCCAGCCGACAAAAGACCTTGTTTCCAGCGCGGTTCAGCTTCCTGAAGATGTCGCGTACTTCGGCACAAAGCTAGCTGAAGGAGGAACTGACTGGACTGATCGACTGAGCGAGAAATTCGGACTTCACGACAAGGAAAAGAGCTTTGAGAACTATAAGGCACGCTACATGGTGGACATGGCGCACGCTCAGACACTGCAAGAGACGCCTTCGGTATATGGTCGAGTATTGAAGAACGAAATGGCTAACAAAGCCTTGTCGTCAGTCATCCTGAACAGCCTCCCTGACACCAAGACCATCATGGAGCAGGATGGAATCACCGAAGAGCAGGCGAAGGCAAAACGCCAAGCGATGGCGGATCAGATCGCCCAGCAGACCACATCTCAAGCCGCCGCAGAGGAGAAAGCCGCTGACGAGGACATCGCGCTCACTGGATCATTCATAATGCCAGCAGGACTTGGTCTTGGCGAGATGGGAGCAGTTGGACTAGCCGCAGAAACGGCGATGGGACTAACTCCTAAGATCGCACAGGGTCTGAAGTACCTTGGAAAGACTGACGCCGAAATCAAGGCGATGAACGACGCCGCGCAAGCGTTGCAGAAACAGAAATTTGCGGAAAAATTAGAAAAGAGGCAACAGCCATCAATGGTTGGTCGCACCGCAGGCGCAATTGCCGAGGGTGTTGATAAGCTAAAGGCACTTGGAGAAGCCGCGCCAGAGGGACTCAAGAAAGTCCTTCCTGTTGGAGTTGGTGCTATCGCTGGGTATGAGACCGACAAGGAACACCCATTATTTGGGGCGTTGGTAGGCGGTGCTGTAGGTCATGGAGCCGCTCCATTGCTAAAACTTGGTGCGTATGCCGCCAAAGCTCCTGCATTGATCAGGGACATCGACGAGGCTCGCGCGCTAGCGGCTGGTGGTGGCAAGGGTACATTTGAAACGCTTGGATCACTACCTGATGTCAGCGAATCAACCGCTAAAATCCTGCGATTCGGCGGAAAGAATTTAGACAGCATCATCAATAATTCCGTTGAGTACGCGAAGGCTGGCATTCACCCAACATTGGTAGCACTTGCTACTGGCGCACTTGATTCAGCGTCACCAGAAGAAAGGAACCAGATGCTATCGACTGGATTGCTGTACGGAATCGGCGGTAGGGCGTTGCACCATGCCCTTGGTAAAATCACAGGCGTTGACCCTGTGGTAGAACAGCGTGAACGCCAACAGCAGGCGGTAGACGATTACAAGACATACAAGAGCCTTGATCCTGAGACCCAGAAGACCATGAACGGCCTGACTAGCTGGGACAATGTGATCAAGCGTCATGAAGGGAGGGTTTCTGAAGCGTATGCGGCTTACAACGATGCTGTCCGTTCAGGCAGTAAGGATGCAGAAAAGCTGGGTAAAGCTCTCAACGAAGAGAAGAAGACGCTGTCCGCCGTAACGCGAGCCAATGTCCAAACACGCAACGAATTTAGTCGTCAGTTCCTGACTCAGCTTACCAAGCTGAACGAACTTACCAACGGAACGCTACGCGCAGGACAGAACAATGTCGGCGTCCACATCCTAACACCTGACCAGATTTTTGCTAAGTTCAGGCAAGACCCTGCCAACAATGGCATGACCGACGCCGAGGTAATGGAAACCGCTAACCAGCAGGGATTCTATAGCACGCCAGAGGGAGCCGTAGAGTATCAGGCAGGGATGCCAATGGGTGGCGAAAAGAAGTCACTGATCTTTGATCGCACGAAGCCATCAATCGTCATCAATGCCAATCACCTGAAGGCTCGCCAGCAGATATTTGGAGAAACACCGATTGAGGCACTCACTCACGAATTCGGTCACCACATCCGTAATATCCCTGAGTTCAGGGAGGCTAATAGGGACGCCGAAGACCTGCTATTCAGCCAAGAGATCAAGGATCTAAACGGAAATGTAACGGCTACCACATCTGGTAAGTACAGCACCAAGGACTTGGTGGATATGTACCAGAACAACTACATGAGAAACAAAAGCCCAGATCAGATCGAACAGCTTTCTAAGCTGGCTGGACTTTGGGATGAAACGCGCGGTGCGCTGAATGAGCAGGCAGTAGCCGACTACATGAAGGACGAGATCGTAGCGCAACTCAACGCTGGAACGCTTTCAAACCACCTTGGTAAGGATCTGGACTCAGCAACGCTCCATTTAGTGGATCTGGCTACCATCAAGACCAAGAAAAACCTGCTCGACAGGGCGGTTCAGAAGTTCTTTGGACTGGGCGGAAAAGGCAGTCCTGTAGACCCTCTCACAGGCGCGGAGTTCTCACCAGAGGTACTAGCCGCCAATAGGCAGGCCATACGCGCTCTACAAGCCTTGCAGGGCGAGGTTTCGCCTGCGGTAAAGGCTCCAGACGCACCGAAGATCAGCAGGGCGTTGATGATCAAGAACCGCGCCATCATGGAGAAGTACGGAAAGTACAGCGGACTCTTCAAGACCAAGATGCAGGGACAGATTTACGATGCCGCAGGAAACCCTGTAGGCGCGCCTGTTGACATTACAAACCCTGCCGCCGCAGAAGGCGCATGGGCGACTGACAGACAGCTTTCTGGCTACGGACAAAAACCTGATGAGGTTCAGGGAATGACAATACCTGATGGAGGAAGGCTAGTCGTCAGCAAGGCATTCGTTACCGAGGCCGACGGCGTCACGCCTGCGATGTATACGCCTGCGGAGGCCAAGAAGCTACAAAAGGCTCGCAAGGACACCATCATGCAGGCACTGAACACGCCTGATGAGGGAACTCCTAACAGATTTCAGCCTGTAGCAGACAACTCAGAAACATGGCGCGGAACATTCACGCCGCTACAGATTCAGGCTATCAAAGACCTGCCAGAGGGCATCATTCCCAAGTCGATCAAGGATCATATTCTCAAGATCAACGACGCAATTGTCAGGGGCGATGGATCTCGTATGCTTGTGGACTACGCCGCCGTCATGAACGACGCAGGTAAGTACACGGCTTACTCACCAAAGGTTTACGATGTGGTTCCCATCGGAATGCACCTCTCCAAGGACGGCAACTTCCTTGTGACTACAATTTCTGTCGGAAGGATGTTTGAGAAGCTCAACGCATGGAGCCAGCGGATGCCTGCGCGACTATCACCTTGGGGCGGTGACAAGAACGCATTCTTCAAGGAGTTCACCGAGAAGTACCTCCAGAACTGGCAGAATGGACTCGCAGGAGAGACTGGACTGGCTGGTACGCCTGCCGAGGCACTAGCAAAGAAGAACATCTTTAACGACTTCCTCAACCTGACGACCAACGACTTCAGGGGATTGAACGAAGATCGCACTAGGACACCTCGCAGGCGCGGTGATGTGCGCGGAAAAGACATTGATCGCACGATCATGTCAATGCGCTTGGATCACATGGCAGAGTTGATGGACAACGAACACGCGCCGAAGGTTCCTGTGGACTACGGAAAGGCGATAAGGAATTTCATGCCTGATGTTGCTGTTGTTCCAGAAAAATGGACAGGCACAGGAAAAGAGCCTGTTACTTCAAATGACGAGTGGGCGAAAACAAAGATGATACCTCAAGGAGGTCGTAGAGGTAACTATATCACTCCGCCAGAATTCATAACAAAAAAACATGACATCTCCGAGTTTGTTAAAGGCGGAAAGATGTTTGATGCAAACACAGGTGAAGACATCACAGGCCGCATATACTCTGGAGGCTCAATTGACGCCAGTGGTAAAAGGCCATCATTTGCAACATCGGATGATCAGCCTGAAAGTTTAGGAACAGGTAACATTTACAGAACAAACCTGTTTAAGAAGACCGCTGGGCCTTGGGAATGGATAACTCCTAATCCTCCTGCCCATGCCGCTATTGGCGGAAAGAATGGAGATAACCCAGTGCTGATTTCTGTTGAAGGTTCATTCCCAGACGGCGGAGAAAAACATCGTTATGCGTTAAAGACTGATTTTCAAGGCCCAGTTCAGCTATCTAGGTATTCAGAAAAGTCTAGTGAGCCTCGCCTTCGTCCAACAGGAAGGGGTAATGTCACCTTTGGAAACAAAGTTGGTGAGATTCGCATAAAAAATAAAATCCACCCTGTCTACAACACGATCACGATTGGCAACAAGCCTGCCGAGAGCATCACAACCGCTACCTATACCAACCCTCGCACAGGCGAAGTCACCGAGGGAGCCACGCATCGCGAGGCGAACCCTGAAGCACCTGTTGAGGCGACTGATAGGGAAAGCCCAGCCTATGGATTCAAAACGAGTTCTGGGGACATTGTAGACCGCGCAAAGGCATACCAGATCGCGAAGGACGCTGGTCAGTTGAAAGCTCCCACAACGGAGGAGGAGCAGTTCCATGCTGATCGCGGAATCCTGCACAGCGGAATGTATGAGCCGAAGGGTGGCATCCAGTTCATGCCTGCGGATGCTGATCACGCCGAATTAGAGAGACGCTATAAAGAAGGCGATGAGAAGGCGAAGGAGGAGGCGCAGAAGTTGACTGACGAGCAAGCCAAAGCCAAGGGAATTGCAATTGTTCAGCCGCTATGGAGAGGATTCCGCAAAAACCCAAATCCTGAAGAATTAAAAACTACGGCAGGCAGGGCAACAACATCGTTCACTCCTGTAAAAGAAGTTGCAAATCTTTACTCGCATGATCCAAGTTCCTTAAAACAAGGAAAAGGCTCATCTGTCAGAAAATTCTATCTTGACCTAAAAAATCCATTAGATTTAAGAGACGAAGGAACAAAAGTTAGCCTTGGTGAAATTTTTGATAAACTTCCTTGGGATTTGACTGGAACTGACTCCGCAAAAGGAAAATTGGATGCGTATAATATTATAGATATTCTTGATGAACTTTCTGAAAATCACGCTAAAACAGGTTTTGAATATGACATTGACCATTCAGATGATGGATGGTTCAAAATGAAAGATTTTGATGACTTAAAAGAATATATTGAAACAAGGGTGGAAAAAATTGATGAAGCGGCAAAGAATGGAGAAGAAGATGAAAATGCCGCAATGGAGATTTTCTTTGCGTTAAATGATACTAACCTAGATGCATTTGCAATTGCTGATTCTAGTGAGCTTGTTTATTGGCTAAAAAAAGCTGGATACGACGGCGTTATTCATAAGGATACAATTGAAGGAGGAAAAGATTACTTTGAGAAAGAATCTGTAGCAGGCAAGCCCATTGAAGAAGTTGAAGGGATTGATACTGAAGATGATTATTCGCACGATACATATCGTCCATTTGAACAAAACCAAATCAAATCTGCCGAACCATTCACATATGATCAAGACGGCAACCTGATCCCTCTCTCCCAGAGGTTTGATGTGACGAAGAGCAACATTAACTTCATGCCTGACCGATCTCCAGAAGATGAAAAGGAATCACTTCGTCTTCGTATGAGCAAAGAGGCTTTGACTGATGCCGCGCTAAATCAATCAAATTGGAAAAACTGGTACAAAGAGCATCAGGACACAATTGAAGATTTCTTTGGAGACCATGCAAAACTATTCCAAGACATCCTTGGCGTCACATCTCAAGCCGCTAGCGTAAAAGCCAATGTCGGACTAGCACTAAAAGCATTTGGTCAACTTATGCGCGGAGAAGAATTCACTGGATATCTTCCTGCTGTAATTAAAAACCTAAATGCGCTTCGTAATAGCACAGATGTATCTGGAAGAAAGATAAGCAACTACAAAGCCGCTAATGAAGGCGAATCAGCTAGGGTTGTTGTTGACAGGCACATCGCAAGGTTGCTATTCGGCGTCGATACGCCAAGCAAGGCGCAATACGATAAGGCCGAACAAATCTTGACCGAAATAGCAAATGAAATAGGATGGGAGCCATCACAAGTACAAGCCGCCTTATGGGCGCATTCAATCGTCCAATCAGGAAAAACACCACAATCATATGGAGACTACCTCAAACAACTTGAATCCAATGGAGGAATCATCAAACGAATTGGAGAGTTTGCTGGCGGAAGCGCAGGATCTCCTGAAGCTGGCGGAGCAAGGGGGAGATATTCTCCAGCTAGCGAAGCTCAAAATGGAGGAGCAGTAGACTGGGAGTCGTTCAAGACTAAGACGCAGGAGACTGCCAAGCCACTGGCAGGCTTGAGCTTCATGCCAACGCAGAAAGCAAAACCTGCGGTAACAACGCAAAAAGGATACGATGATACATATCTCAAACAGGCATTGAAAGCAGGCAAAAATGGTAAAGTTGCTCTTACTCGACCAGTTCGTCCTGATGAGGCTTTGCCACTTCTTTCCCAACGCATTCCAATCACAGGTGACAATGAATGGTCATCATTCGCGTTTGATAAGGCTGGCAATGTTACTCTTTACAACCATGATGGAAATTCTGTGACATTCAAATACGATCCAGCTTTGTTAGCAAAACCTGTATTCAAGGACGCCGCCATAGAACACGCTGGAAAGGCTGTGCAATTGGCTATGGCTGATCGACACACCGCAACTGGTGGAGATATGGGAGGAATTCTGCACCCTTGGTTGCTGTCAAATATTAATTCCACAATCACTGGAAGCGATGGAAAAGAATATCGCGTTGTATGGGCAAACAATGAATGGAAGCCTGTTCTTTCAATGAAGAACAAAGCCAAGAAATGGGGTGCGTATGACCTCATGACTTATCTTATGGGAAAAGACTCCCATGCGTCTAATTCTCGCTCTGTACGAACTATTTCAAACGAGATTGAGAATGCTCCGATAACTAGGCAACAAAAGGATCTTTTCCTTGTTCTAGCGAACATTGGAATAATGAAGCAAAAAGCGGCTGATCAGGTAAAAAACATTGCAAAAGCAAACAAGAAAATTGCCAAGCATGAAGAGATCCTGAAAACAGAAACAGATGAAAAGAAAATTAACGCTTCCACAAATGCAATTGCCGCCGCTAACCGCCAATTAGAAACAGCACAATCGAAGTTATCAAATCACATATTAAATGATGATCAAATGGCATTGGGTGCTTTGCTAACAAAATACAAAACAGCATACACTGCATACAAAAATGGAAGCAGAAGTGAAGAAAGTTTCTTAAAAAATAAACAAGAATTAGCAGATTACAAAAAATCACAAGAATTTAAGAATCTTGTAAAAGATGTTCATGGCAAGCAACTAGTAAACCTTGATAAAACTTTCAAAGGAAGAAAGTCAGCCATAAAAGAAATGATGAATGTCAATCTAGATGGGTTTGATGTGAATCACATCTTGCATGAGACATCTGATTTTGAAAATGGAAGAATCAATCATTTTGTGGGTAGCGTAGAGCTTTCAAGAAATCCTGACCTTATGGCGGTATATCTTGGAAACGATCCAAAACAAGCAAAACGCATGACCGCGCAGGAAGCGGCGGCGGCGGCAAAATTAAAAGCTGATCCAAACTTTGTTCCTCACGAAGCATACACATGGGCAATGCTTGGGCCAGTTGATGGAAATCACTTCCTAAATACTGAACCAGCAACCCATCTTGAATACTTCCCTGAATTCAGAAAACAATATGCGGCACTAAAAAAAGATGCTAAAAAGAGAAAAGCAATCTTGAATGGTAGTGAAACCACAATGATGGGCGCGATGCGTGATACGCTTGATATGCCGCTTGTAATGAAGAGCCTTTCTGATATAAAGAAATAACACCAGAATGAAGACAACTGATTATATTCAATACATAGAAGAGGCCGATCTCCCTGCCAGCGAAATGGAGAAATTGGGATGCACAATCTATCCCTGCAATGATGGATCTTATTATTGTGTCGATGCAGATGCACCAGATGAGGCACATCAATTAGCAAATGGAGCTAGTCAGAATGACGATGCTTCAATTGAAGAATTTAACCAAACCTAACCATGCCACTACGCCTTTGCTCCTCCCAGAATTGTTTTAGCCGAAATGTCTCCGCCGAGGTGAAGGCTGGCAAGCCTGTCAAACAGGCCGTAGCCATCGCTTACTCACAACAACGCAAGGCTAAGTCAAAGGGCAAATAATTTATGGCAACAGATATACCTCGCAAGGAAGACCTAAAAGACATCAGTGATGCTGTCTGTATGTTCGTAGATCATGGTCTTTTCATCTCTCAGGCACTTCGTCTAGCTCAAGACTTCAAGAAGGTATATGTCTATACGCCTTGGGAAACGGCGTTTCCTAAAATGACATCACAAGTTGGACTTGGATACGATGAATTAGAGGTCGTAGATAGCATTTTTGGGCCTTGGTTTTCTGAAATAGATGTATTTGTATTTCCTGACATCAATTCTGGACATTTACAGCAGTACCTAGCAGACCAAGGAAAAGCCGTTTGGGGGTGCAAACTAGGTGAATGTCTTGAACTTGAGCGTGAAGGCTGTAAGGAAATACTAAAGGCTTTAGACCTTCCTGTGGGTAAATACACCCATGTAAAAGGAATGGATAATCTTCGTTTGTTTTTGCAAGAAAATGATGGGAAAACGCATTTTTGCAAATTGAATAAGTGGAGAGGCACATTTGAGACATTCGGATGTACTCATTACAAAGATGTTGAGCCTAAACTTGATGAGATTGAGCATAAAATTGGGCCTCTAAAACACATCATGGAATTCACCATTGAGGAGGATCTACCTGATCGTGTCGAAGTAGGTACAGATGGCTTTGTAATCGACGGCAAACAGCCTTCTCAGCTTATGGCTGGAATTGAGGTAAAGGATCTGTGCTATGTAGGAAAGTTCCTTAAATATTCCGACCTTCCAGAACCTGTTCGTCGCTTCAATGACCGCATGGAGCCTGTTTTCAAAGCGTATGGATACCGAGGTTGGATGTCATCCGAGGTGAGAATTGGAGCGGATATGGAGCCTTACATGATCGATGGATGTATGAGATCGCCATCGCCTCCAAATGAACTTTGGCAACTGGTCTATTCCAATTTCTCCGAGATAATTTATTACGGCGCGCATGGAATCATGGTTGATCCAGAGCCTACAGCTACATACGGAGCCGAGATTCTTATTCATAGTTCATGGGCATCTGGAAACTGGCAACCTGTAAACATTGAACCAGAGGTTCGCGAGTTTGTGAAGTTACGCAATTCAATGAAAATTAAAGGAAGGGAATACATTTCTCCAATGGGTGATGGACTTCCAGAAATTGGTGCTGTTGTTGGATTGTCTAATAAATCAATCGAAGATGCCATTGACCAAGCATTCAAGAATGCCGAGGGAGTAAGTGGTTACTATATCGACATTCCAAAGGCTTCTACTGAAACCGCTCTTGAGCAAATTGAAAAGCTGGAAGAGTTGGGGTTGAATTATTTCAAGGATGAAAAATCCGAATAATCCTCCAGAAAATCCGCCATCTCCGCGCCGCGAAGAGGACATCCCTCCGTACAAATGAGAATTGACATCAAAGCCGTAGAGCCTGCTGTGATCCGTTACAGCACCTGCGGCGACTGGTGGTGGAATGGCGATGGCTCCCTGCAAATCTCAGTACCTGAGTACGGAAGCCGCAATAGCAGTTTCCTAGTCGCCCTGCATGAGATGGTGGAGGCATGGCTATGCCGCGCCGCGCACATCACCGAGGCAGAAGTTCTCAAGTGGGATCTTGATCACCCAGACAGCGATGAGCCAGCGGAGGAGAAAGGATCGCCGTACATTCACCAACACAACACCGCGCTGAAAGTTGAGAAAATTGTGGCGAAGGCACTTGGCATCGATTTCGGCAAGCATGACCACTGGGTGGTCAACGCCGCCGCAGAGGTCGATAGGCATCTCGACAGCGGAGTTCCTGTGGCTCGCATTACGAAAGAAGGTTCGCGGTACTGGGCTGAGTTGCACTTGTTCGCGTTGCGCGTCAGCGGTGAAAATCATTGCCATGATTATTGGCTCACCGAGTGGATGCGCTCACTGCCATTTGAGGGATGTCCATGCGAGCAACACCTGAAAGATTTTGTGCGATTGAATCCTCCTGACTGGAGTGACTTTTTCAAGTGGAGTGTGGATCTTCACAACGCCGTAAACGCGCGAATTGGGCGTCTCACGATTGATGTCGAGATGGCGAAAAAGATGTGGCTGGATCGTCAATTCTGACGGCGTGACTGGCTGTAGAGCCAGTGTTTATGCGGCTCAAAATAATTGTTGACGAATCATCGGTTGGGTTATAGGATAGCTCCAGATAGTCAAACCACACACACACACCAAACACACACACACATATGAACGCAAAACTAAAACTGCCACACGCATCTGAATTGAGTATCTCCGTTGATAGAATTGGAGACTTGTTCCGTTGCGAATACGAAATCGGATCTGGCTGGAACGGAGAAACAATCACTCACTACGAGGACACTCCATATGAATTGGAAAAATGGATGGCTTTGCGTTTTGGAAAGCGCATAGCAAGAAGCCATTTTGTAAAACAAAATGCTGAATTTTGGAGTCCAACCTGCGTTTCTAAATAACCACACACCACACCACACACACATGAGCTACCCATCAACACCCTACGAAATCGAACTCCACGACAAAGACGGCTATGTGGATTTCATGGAATCTTTCCCAACCGAATGGCTGGCGTTAGACGCGATTCCGCCCATGCTAGCTAAAGCTAGAGCAGAGGCTGTCGAGCATCCTGACTGGTATGAGGGATGCTACTTCAAATTGGTTAAGCATGAGGTGGACGGCATGAGCGACTGGCGTGAACCCATTGAAAGTTTTCAAATTTGATTACCGCCATGTACACTTTTTTATCATCTAAAAAAGAACGCGATAGGTTCAGGGAACGGAATATGAAAAAGCGGCAAGCAAGGATTGAAAAAGCCGAAGCAATGAAAACTGGATACCGCGAGAGAATCTTTGCAAAGCTGGGAGAGATTCCTCCTGCAAAACCAAAAGCTAGCAAGCTGTCGATCAAGATCACCGCATATGCAGACGCGCTGTTGCAGAAGCATTATCCACAACCAGTGCAGGCCAAGCGTCAGCAGGACTACAGCGACCACAAATTCCCACCGACCTATATCGGCCACCTGTGGGAGCCAGCAGGCGAGCGCGGCTTTGAAGACTTCCAGCGAGCCTATCACGGCGTACAGCGCAGGCAGGAGACAGGCAACCTGACTCACGACCTGACGACCTTGATCAAGTCCAAGCGGTAGGCTATCCTGACTCCATGCTAATCCTCCTAGACCGCGACAGCGAGCCTCCGCCAAGCGTCCCACCCATTGAGACGATGGCGCAGTTCTATGAGTTTGTGGTCAAGGACATCTCGCGCCTGCAATTTTACAAGGTATCTTCCGCTCGCTACATGGAGGGGCGATTCTACGCCGAGTTGTACGCTACCGAGGCTGGCTGGGTGTGGAACCTAGCCGAGATTGAGGAGGCCGCGCCATGAGCTTCAGGAGGGTCTGTAGCGCGCTTTTCAACGGAAAGCGATGGCAGATAGGGTTTGGGATGACTGGCATGACAGAAGGCAGGGTCAACGATGGAATCTGTCGTTACCATTCCAAGCGCATCGTGATCCACCGCGCAGTCAAGGGTCGCGTAGTCTCGCTGGAGGAGGCTACTATCCATGAATGCGCGCACGCCGCATTTCCCATGATCATGGAAGAAGACATCGACGCTTTCGCGGCTACCACTGCCAAGGTGCTGGCTAAAATGCAGGCCGCAGAGGGGTCATAAAATTATTTTCACTTTTTTTTATTTTGTTGTTGCAAAACCCAAGCGATAGTCCATAATGATCCTATGAATCGAATCCAAATATACCCAGCAGGCGGAAACATAACCGAACATCCTCTTTACTACAAGCGAATCGTCGCTGGTGAGGATATTTCTTTCCTTACCCATGCGGTAATCGACGGCAAGTACGCTTGCAAAATCTCTGGAAACTACCTGTGCCATGACACATCTCTGGAAGATCAGAACGGCCTTCCTACCTGCTCCACCTGCGCCAAAAAAGTCATCAAAGCTAGGGCAAAAAATAATTAAAAATATTTATTGCAAAACCCAAGCGTAGGCACTACTTTCTTAATTGTCAGCCACACACAACACACACACAACACACACACATGAAAGAGACCACATACACAAACCGCATCAACAACGACAAAATCATCGTGATCCATAACGGATCATTAGTTGAAGAAGTCTGGGTAGAAACCGAGTCGGATCGCCGCCGCAATCAAGCAGGCTCCAGAATCAACTTCCAGTCATTCATCAACCTCCTCAACTATTGGACAGACTTCAATCTGCTAGCCAAATAACCACCACCAAACCCACACACACATATGACCTACACAACCTACATCACCTGCGCCGTTGCCTTAATTTTCTCTATCAGGAAACACTGGAAAAAACGCAATGACTCCTGTCTTAAACATCGCATCTGGGTGCGTAAGGAGCTTCGCAATACCATCAGTTCTCTGCGCGAGATTCGCCAGATTGGAGTCACCTACTAACCCACACCCATGACATACACCGAACACCAACAAGTCGCGATCATCGAACAGACCTGCGACGAAGTCCGCAAAGAGAACGAGCAGTTAAAAACAGACATCCTGTTTTTGATTCACGATATGGAAACCATCCTGCGCCTCAATAGCCTTGGAAAAACCAAGGAGATTGCTGACCTGATCAAACTAACCCTCAAATGACACCTGAAATGATCGGACAAGACATCCTTTGGTTTTTCCAAGGCATGATCAATATCCTAATCCCATTCTCGCTAGCATTCATCGCACTCCACATCTACTACACAAACAAATGAACACACACGAACTATCCTCACTTGAAGGACTACTAGCCTGTCAGATCAAACTGGCAGAGCGTCACGGCCTCGACGAGATCCGCATTAGCGTTCCACGCGCACGCGAGATCCTGCATCAGGCAATCATTGGTCAGAAGCGTTCAGAAATTGCGCCTAAAAAGGAGCCGTTGTTCTTTAGCCGACTCGACGCAATTCACTTCACATCATAAATATATGCTTGACACTGATACCGAAGCGTCTAAACCCAACCAAATGGATACACACCCATACAAAGCAGGCAAAGACGATATGCGTGAGCAATTGCTCGCGTTCATCTACGAACGCTACTGCTACTACCGAACCTTCTTTGGGAAGGAATCGCAAACAGCATTAGAACTGAAGCGCATCATCCTCGACATCCGCGAGGATCAGGCGAAAGAAATCGAAAACATAAAATCAACCGCCACTGATGAATGATCTCTGGCGACCTGCGAGTATCCCTGCTGGATGGAGTGCGGCATATAAAAGCCTATCTGCTCGCTGGGAACTCGTATGTCGTCATGGATTTCATCACCCTCACCCTGATGATCCTAACTTGAAAGCGGACGGCATCCATGCCTGCGATGGGTGCTGTTCCGAGTTCAAAGAGTTTTCCATAAATAAATCCCATGAAATTACATCATAATCCCTGCATCCCATACATTTGGATAATGCTTGATAATCTTGACAAAAGAGGCTTGTTAGTCCGTAAATTGCGTCCTGCGGTAATTATGCCGCTGAAAAATCAAACCAATTTATGTCAAAAGAGCCTGTCAACCACCCTGCCTTCCCTGTGTCAGCCTACGCTGGAGACAACACTAACCCTCCAGTGCGCCCCAACAGCGGCATGAGCATTAGAGACTACTTCGCATCCGCCGCTTTAGTTGGACTCACTACGCCAGCATCAGCAGGCGATCCAGAGGCAACAGCGGAGAATGCTTATGCGATTGCTGATGCAATGCTCCAAGAAAGGCTGTATACTACGCGCAAATAATATGTGGCATCACAATCCTAAAAACCCTCTTCAGGTAAATAAGCCCAAAGCACCTGCCAAGCCTGCGGCTCTCAACGCCAGCGCGGAGGAGCCTAAGTCATCATCGCTGTCATCGCTGAAGTTTGCTACTCCTGAGATTCGCGTCGGCCTGAACAGCGCGAAGTCGTCCATGCCTGATAGCGTCAAAGTTCCCAAGGTATCTACCAAGATGCCTAAAGATAAGAATGTCATCATTCCCAAAGTCAAAAAAATGCCCAAGCGCAAGCTGACGGCCTAACCAAACAAACACCAACACCATGGAAGATACAACATCCGAAACATCCAGCGTAGCACCTGAAGTAGTAGCCGCCGCTGGCGCAACAGGAACCGCTCCAGAGGCTCCCACAAACATTGTGCCTATGCCTGCGCCTGAAAGCACAGAAAACGCGCCTACAGAGGCTCCTGCGAAGCCAGAACCTAAGAACCTTCAGGAGCTTATTGCTAGCATCGACATTGAGAATGTCACCGAGCATGAGATCATCATTGACTTAGTATCTGGCATCCAGCAGGTGGCGGTTCGCGCTTCCATCGCTCTGGGATTACTTGAGCGCAAGGCCAAGGCCGAGGCCGCTAAAGCTACTGCCGAGGCCGCTAAAGCTACTGCCGAGGCCGCTAAGACTACTGAGACTCCAGCCGCCGAGTAATGAAATCAGGCAAAGCCAACAACACCGCTCGCGCTTCCAAGGCATCGGACGCCGCGAGCAGATTGACGGCTCC
>Ga0208739_1000061_pt1 | contig 41835 bp, 78 predicted proteins | sample CryBogCBE27Jul09_FD_184566 | JGI IMG/M metagenome (GOLD analysis project Ga0208739, IMG submission 184566) | Freshwater microbial communities from Crystal Bog, Wisconsin, USA - CBE27Jul09 (SPAdes) (version 2) | ecosystem: Environmental > Aquatic > Freshwater > Lake | place: Crystal Bog... | reverse complement strand
GTTTGATGGGACACAACTTTGTGCCCAGACTGACCCCGAAGTATTCTTCCCTATGAATAACTTTCACAGGAAGGCTGACTTTGCCTTTGCTGTATCTATCTGTAAGCAATGTCCCCTTATGGTGGCTTGCTTAGAGTACGCCAATAAGCAGAACGGCTCCTATGGTGTATGGGGTGGGCAGTGGTTTGATGGATCCGGCTATGTTTCCCCCGCTGTTGTAGAAAGGAAGGAGGTAGCAGCATAATGGCATATGTAATTACGTTTGGAATCATTGGGCTGGTCTTTGTATATGCAGCCATCAGTTATCAAGCCGAGATCGATAAGCAGTATCAAGATGACCTTGAGCAACACTATCGTGATTGGCATAGATAGTTTTATGTGAGCAAGCCTACACATCCGTAGGCTAGTAGGCGGGGGTTTGAGGGAGCCCCCGCCTATTTTTTTATCCCTTAGGAGGAAAGATGCAAACGCTACAAGTGACAGCAAAGATAAGCAAGCCTGTCATTACCCCCGCGGACAAGTTATCCCTGTGCGTGATGGTGGTGACCCAACTACTAGGAGCAGAGCATGTTCAGAAACTATCCCAACAAGGACAGGGTCAATCGGATACAGCAATTAAGGCGCTCCAATGCAGCGACTTCCTTACCCGACAAAAAGAAATGGTCACGCAAGGCGCGTAGGCTGTGGAGAAAGGAGATAGACAATGACTGAGAACACACAAGCACACGAAGATAATCAAGATGAGCGTCTCACAAACTTGGAACGCTATGTAGCACAGTTACTTATCGATGTAGACATCATCAAGATGATGCTCAAGATACTAACGGAAGGTACAAAATGAGCCCTGAAGATATCACAACTATCAAGCCAGGCATTCGCCTACAAGGAGATGGTGGTGCTTCCACCGGTGCCCTTGTGCTTGCCAACAAGGAAGCAGATAACTTCACAGATATAATTCTGTGTTACGCAGAGAATAGTCCCCGCCATCCCTTTGTCGTGTGGTCATACGAGCACGCCTCAGGCATCTGCCGTAAAGGTGACTATGAGAAAACATTAGAAGCAGCAATGAACATCTATAAAGAAAGGGAATGGTAATGTACAAAGCAAAGCAATATTACTTTAAGCGATTCTCTCTTGCCTTTGGTATGAGCAAGAGGTTTGGTGTAGGTATCTATGTGGACAGTATGTGTGCCGGCATAGACCTAGTATGTTTCTGGATATCAGTAGAGTACTGAGCCCAACATAAACATTGCACGCCCGCCTATACCGCCTGTACTTACCCTGTCTAGCACAGGGTGGGTGTAGGTTGTATAGACAACCTAAAGGAGTACACGACATGACGTACTGGCTCGGAAAGGAGCCTAAAGGGCATAGCCCGAGTAACCTCGCAGACCCGTTAAGATTCCCACAGGCTCCGTGGACTGTGGATCAAGATGGCCTTGTACTGATTGTTTAAAAAGTGATTCTCCAATAATGGACAGCATGGGGGGTTGCCTAGCCAGCCCCCCATCTGTATTAGTATTCCCACAGTCGTGGGATGTACCTGCTAGAAGGAGGTACCCGCAATGGCAAACCCATTGCATTACTGCGGAGGATGTGGACGGCGTGTCCAACCACATCAAGCCGAGTTATCAATCAACCTAATCAAGGGTGGAAAGATGTATTTCCACGAGACTTGGGAAGGCTGTGTTGAATCTAATCAACAGAGGTCTGTCGCTATGACAGAGTCAGAGCGTGACCTTCAGTTGTTAGGTATGTGGAATAACCCGACAGGTTATGACTACAACTGATAACTCAATGTCCTGAGCATGACGTTAAACTGCTTACGCCCTCGTAGTTCAATGGATAGAACATCATCGTCCTAAGGTGAGTGTTGCTGGTTCAATTCCAGCCGAGGGCACGCTAGAAAGACACGGAGATGGGATGACTTTCAGTCAGAAAACCTCCCTCGTCTACGCTAGAAAAGCTGAGCATCTTTATTAAAACTGCTCACACCGAGTAGGCGCTACCGTCTAACAGAAAAATCCCGAACCGCCAACAATCCCAAAGTATGGTTAATTTCAGAAAGTGGAGGGGCGTACCGGCTGCCGTAAGGTAAGCGGTCAGAGAGTATCTTGAGACATTGGGGCGCCTACTCATTCTAATAGAAAGGGCAAAACTTGTTTCCAACACAAACAACCATCGCCAAACTCAAAGCTAAGGTAACAAAACGAGGCGGTGTGCTATTAGTTGATGACTCTATTCTTGAGTCGGCTAAGCGATTAGAATTCATTGTGAGTGCAGTTGCATATCACGGACTCACCTACAAGGAAGCGTCAGCCCTATGGGATGACGGTATTGACACTCTGCACACAAGTGTAGAGACCAACTAACCTACCGAAAGGGGCCAGCAATGGCAAAGGTAAAAGGCGGACGCAACGATAACCGTCCGAATGGCAAGGCAAGCAAGAAAAATCCAGGACCAGCGAAGATGGAGAAGACAAACTTCACCCATGTCAATGGTCGTACTCTCAAAAGCTATGAAAAGCGTGAAGCTTGGAAGGCTGCCGGTGGTCGTGCAGATCACAAATCTATTCCTCACTGGAAGACGGGTAAGGTATTTAATCCTCAAGCGACTTCCAATCTTGGTAAGTCATTGGTATGAATGACATACTAAAAGTCTATTCTCTGGACTACCTCAAAGAGAAACAGTATTCCGATAACCCTACCGAAGATGCCACTCGTCTAGAGTGCGCTGGTAGGGCTATCGGTATGGTTGACCATATCGTAGAATCGAGGCTCTTGCACCTTACCGAAGATGAGCTTCAGAGTTTGAAGAGCGCATTGTTCTTCGCTATGGTTGACCAGACACCTGTAGGTGATGCCTACATGAATGACACGCTCGTGGTTATTGATAGCCAGGAGAATGAATACGTTGCAGGTATACCTGTAACACCACCGACTAAAAAGGAGGCCAGTGATGGCTAGAGTCACTAATCTAATAAACAAGGCTGAGGCCCTTAAGCAACTCAATGCGAGTCTTAAGACTAACAAGGCTGAGTATGATAAAAATCTCAAGGAGTACGAGACACGAAAGGCTCAGTACGACAAAGATCTCGTTGCATTCAACAAAGCAGTTGTTGCAGCATCAATCACACACCTCAAGTCCATTGATTTAAAAGACAATGTATTCCGAGGTTATTACAACGGAGTCAATGTTGACTTTAAGGTTAGAGTTGACCTCAAAGAACCTAATCAGAGTGAACTGTGCAAGCCGTCCAAGACGTTGATCCAACGTATTGAGCGACAGATTCGTTCTGTATCTATTATGGCTGGAGAGACATTCAACGCTAGTATGTTGGATGATGACTTCTTCTGGAGAGACATTCAACGCTAGTATGTTGGATGATGACTTCTTCAACTGCATCTAGCCCAACATAAACAATCGCCCCCGTTAGCAATGGCGGGGGCTTTCACATAAGGAGGCAACATGCGACCGTTCTTTAGAACCAAGCGTGTAGTACAACAGATAAACCAACTGATGTTTGAAGAGCATCAGGATACTCAGTTCAATGATAGCCAAGTTATGCGTTCGTATAGCTCAGGCATTATAGATGGTCTTGGCTTAGCCTTGAACATCCTTACCAAGTCCCCGGCACAAGATGCCTACGCCTACCCTATCAGTTTGTCCTTTTATGAGGAGGATGAGCCTAAGATGACAGTCGAAGCCGTACGTGAGCACGTATTTGACTTACAGAATGCAAGCAAGCTATCCTTATTTTATGAGGAGGTTGATTAATGTCCTATACATACCAACATATGTCTGACTTTCTAAACGGAGGCCGTAAGAAGTATGAGCGTCCAGCATACGATCGTGGTTTACGTGTGTGGAAAGAAAACCAGTGGGCACACAACACTGATATCCACATTGGTTGGACATTTAGTGGGAAACTCCCCTTTGTTACATGGCATGCTGATGGCACAACAACTATCCATGGCCATAGTAATAACCGTCTTAATTACCATGGTTGGACCCCATTGCGTAGCCAATCTGTTAGGCTAACCATCAGACGTTATGCCGGCATCAGTGTGTATCAGCGTGACTTCAAGTTCTACTTAGAAGAAGATGGTGCACCTCTTACGCCACCAAAGATCCAAGGTTGTCGTATGTGTAAGCAGTCCGGGTTGGTAGATGGCTGGTGTAATTCAAGTACTTGTTGGAATGGTGAGGTTTATCAAATCAACTCTGTGCAAAGTGTTTTTGCTTGCCCAGAACATCCTGATGCGGAACCACCGTACTCTTCATCTTATTACAGGTATCACAAGATACCTTGTGAGCACGGTTCACTTGATAACCATTCAACGCCTAAAACAGACCAATGCTATTACTGCAGCGGTTCCGGTAAACGGGACTATGGCAGTAAGCCTTTACGTACGCTATGGAGTGGGCAACCACTTCGCTTACGTGATGGCAAGATTATCCAAACAAAAGCAAGCCAATCACTACTAGAAAGGATGATGGCAGATGTCGTTGAAACTGTCAGTTAAGTACGATCCAAACAGTAAGCCAGCAATGATAGCAGGCCCAGTAAATGAGCCTGAGACTCCTGTGATATACCTTATGTCAGGTATGATCCCATCGAATCTTGCATTGCTCTCAACACAAACAAGCGCATTCCGCGATCTACTCATTGCTAACACTCTGAGCTGTCCGGATACTGAGTCTGTGCTAGCAACATTTGCACAGCAACTCAGGTGTGTAAATGGCACTATCTCACAACCATTAGACATCGTCTATTGTGAGTATGCTGCAAGCCTTGCATTCGCAAGCGATGATATGGATCTATTCAAAGAGATTCTTATCCGTGTAGAGCCTACAAAGATTAGCCCTTTCATACGAACTCTGTATGAAGCAGCGCTAGTAAATAAAAGCCTGAAGTCCAGCGATTACGTAAATATTGTTAAGAACAGCGTATATCGTGTTAAAGATCAATGGGAACGCGATAAGCAGAACCTAAACATCTAAGTTTGGTATCTCATATGAATACCAAATAGGAAGGGTTGGCTAAGCCAATCTCCATTATGTCCTACGTGATGCAATAGGCGGCGCAATATGACTAGTGCGTTATTAGCACGAACGATAACGTATCGACAGTTGAGCAAAGATGAGCTAGACCAGATGGCCTCTGATGGCAACGAAGGTAAGCCAACCCAACCTACTAACAAAGGAGATAGATCATGTGCCACCAATGTGGAGATGAGTATGAAGACGATGTTCAGTTTAGTTCTGAATTCGTTGATGATCTACAGGCTTTACCGCCTGATGTAAAAGAATCTGTAATCAATGACATGCAAGCATCTATTGCTTACATTATGGATAAGGCAGAGTCACAAGGATTCTTGTTCGAGATGATTACATCTTGGCCAAGAACAAAGGTTGCTATGTATGAAGCAGCCGCAGTCATGGAGAAAAATATTCTCGATGATGGTCACAACCACTAGAAAGGTACAACATGGAGATAGCAGTATTCACCGAGTCTTACGAACCTATGATGGGTGCTAAGCGACGTCAAGTCCTTATGGCTCCATATGAGGGCGGAGTTAAGATCTGGTCTCGATTGACCGATGGTAGTAAAGGCCCACATAACAAGTGGGAAGAAACTAACCTCGATAGCTTCGAGAGCATGATTGAAGCTGATGAGCGATTGACACGGACCCCTGTTGGTGTATATGTTACGGCAGCAGATGAGAAGGCAATCGCAGACAAAGGCTATTCTCCTGTATTAGGTACCAAGGCATGCAACCAGCATACCAAGGCAGAACCTACTACAGATACCACGCCGTTCTTAGACAAGCTCTACGAACTTCACGACCAAATACTAATTGGAGATGATGCATTGGATACATTCGTAATCGATAATCGACGTCAGTCCGGTTCTACTGTTCCGTTGGTAGTTCCCGTACCAACACAAACAATGGACAGCACATCAAACATCACGCATACTGAAGGCGGTAAGGTGTTCAACGTGAGGCTGGCAACAGTCCCACGCAAGGCACTAGCCGATCGTTATGTACATCGCAAGATCTGGGGTCAAGAAGACTTTGCAGTCTATGACCACGCTCGCAAGCAAGGTACAAACGTTCTTATCTACGGCCCTACCGGTCCTGGTAAGACCACATCAGTTGAGGCGTGGTGTGCCGCACGTGACCTACGTATGGCAACCATCTCAGGTAACGCATCTATGGAACCAAGCCAGATGACCGGTAAGTTCGTCTCTGATGGCGAAGGTGCATTCATGTGGATCGACGGTCCAGTTACCGATGTGGTTCGTAATGGTGGTGTCCTCTTGCTTGATGAGGTTAACTTCATCAATCCTAAGATCTACACCAATCTGTATGCATTGACCGATGGTCGTCGCAGCATTACTTTGCTCGATCATCATGGCGAGACAATTGAGGCTCATCCAGACCTCACTATCTTCGCTACTATGAATCCAGATTACATCGGCACCACACCGCTCAACTTCGCATTCCGTAACCGTTTCGACATCCAGATCCCATGGGATTACGATGACGCGGTTGAGGAGAAGCTGATCAGCTGTAAGTCTTTGCGTGTCTTGATGAAGCAACTTCGCATCGAGGCTGGCAAGGGTCAGTATGAGACACCAATCTCTACTAACATGGGTATGGAGTTCATCGATCTCGTAGGCTCACTTGGCTATGAGTTTGCATCCGAGAACTTCATCGCTCACTTCAGTGCAGATGAGCAAGCCAGCGTGCGTATGGTATTCCAGACTCACGAATACAATCTTAAGTCAGACCTTGGTCTTGAGGTAGAGATTGTAACTGAACATCAGGCTGAAGCAAGCCTTGATGAACGTGTCGCTCAGTGGGCGGCTCAAATTCCGGCTAGCGTATAAGGAGGCTCAATGCTTATAGACGAGATCGATAATAGCCCGTGGGGTCAAGAGGCACGGAGTGAGGATGATCAAGAACGTATCATCCAACTTGGTGCCTTGTGTCGTGTGTATGAGCAAGCGGACCGTGTACTAACTGGCGATCCGCTTATCGTCAACGTAATGCCTGATGGCCCTGCACCCGCATGGTCTGACGGTGCTGCAATCTATATCAATCAGCAAGAGATTACTGATATGGATCTGGAGACGTTGACACAGGTCACCGGCCTCAACTATCACGAGCTTGCGCATCACTTCTATACTCCTCGTAAGGGTACAGAGTTGATCAAGTGGGTGTTGGAAAACAAATACATGCAAGCAACAAATATCTTGGAGGACCAACGCATCGAGACATTGCTCGTTGCTAGGTATCCATCTGTAGCGCCGTATCTAATCGGTACGGTGGCTAGGTGGTTGGGTGAGTCACCGGAAGAGGTAGCAGGTACCTATCCGTTGATTCGTGGTCGTAGGTATCTTCCAGTAGAAATTAGGGAAGCATATCGTGACGAGTTCGCATTCCCCGACCTCATACCCAACATCATCGACATCGTGGATCAGTATCGTGTACTTGCATTCCCTAGGGATTATGCTAAGGCTCGAGTTCTTATCCAACGGTTCCAAGATGAGGTACTGACTCCAATGGGTATGCCAGATATATCTGGTGGCCCCAATGGTTGCGGTAGTCGTGACCCAATGGTTAAAGGTCGTCCTGAGCCTGGCAAGATGCAGGAGAAAGATAGCCAACGTGCTGGTGGCATGGGCAAGCAAGAGAGTCCGTATACTGGCAAGCCTAAAGCTGCGCCCAACACAAACACGTCACAGCCAGGTCAAGGTGACGAACCACAGCAACATACAGATGCACCGCAAAGCGCTGCTGATGCGTTAGATATGCGTCAAGCAATGCAGGAAGCATATCAAGATGCACCACCATCTGCACAAGCAGGTAAAGGTCATCATGAGAGCAAGGGCGGTGTGCCTGACAACATCAACGACATGCTTGATAAAGCAGTCAATGATGTGTATGACAACAAGGCAGTCCAGCAAGACATCAAAGCCAAGCAACGCGTAATCGTTGGTGGCGATGGTAAGTTCGATGACTCTACCAAGCAAGGTAAGTTCGACCTTACTGATGTACCGGCTGAGACAATCTCCTCGTATCGTAGGTTCGCCAAGGAATTGGAGCGCCTGCGTGATGAGTGTGAGCCTGGCTGGAACAAGGGTGTGCCAAGTGGTAAGCTCAATGTCCAGCGTGTAATCAATGGGTGCGAGATCGACGAAGCCTTCGACCGGTGGGAGGAAGGTAATGATGGCGCCGACGTGGAGGCTGTCATTCTAGTAGATCGATCCGGATCCATGAATTGTAACTCCAATGACCGCAATGCTTCTCTTGCATGCTGGACTATCAAGCGTGCGTTGGAGGCTATTGAGGCTCCGGTTACAGTATATGCGTTCGATGACCAGAGCGAGGTTGCCTACAAACGTACTGAGCGTGCACATAAGACACACTACAAGTTCATCTACGGCAACGGCGGTACCAATCCATACAGCTCGTTGGTGGCTGCTGAGCAGCTTCTTATGTCTTCTCGTAAGAAGAACAAGATGCTATTCATCATCACTGATGGCGTGTTCAATCATGACAAGAACGATGAGATCTTGGAGCGCATCAGTCGTAGGGGTATCTTGACTGCGATGACGCTAATCATGGATGACAGAGACCTTGAGTACTATGACAGGCAAGGTCAGACTATGGATAACTTCAGACATGGTGCGGAAGTATTTGGCCGTATCAACACAGCCCGTGACTTGGTGCCGTTTGCCAAGCAAGTAGTTATGGGTGCAATCAAAAAGCGTAGAAGCAACTAACCAACACAAACAAGGAGGCAACAATGTATACAATCTACGACAGCATCAATGAAGAGTTGATTGGGGTCTTTAACGACTTTGATTCTGCTCAGATGTTCCTACTTCATATGTCCGACTACGTACTGGATGGTGGGTCAAACCTAACCATTGAGTCTATCTCAGAGCCGGAAGAGTGGGCATTGAACAACTCTATTAACCTAGAGGCTCTTGTGTAATGGAGGAGCTGGCTAAGGTAATACATATGGGGGCCTACTTACGTAGGCTCCATTGGGATATGGAAGAACTACAAGATATGACAGATGATGAGGTAATCGTCTACATGCTGAGACCGGAGGAGTAATGGTTAATACGTTTCTGCCTTATGCAGACTTCAAACAAGTAGCACAATCCTTAGACGATAGGAGACTCGGCAAGCAACGCGTAGAAGCATTGCAGATTCTGAGGGCTAACCTGGGTCTAACTGTAGGGTGGCGCAATCACCCTGCTGCTGTAATGTGGCGGGGTCATGAAGGTCTGCTAGCCAAGTACACAATCACTATCTGTGATGAGTGGGTTAAGCGTGGCTATGTAGACAACACTAAGCAACAAGTAATTGAACTCATGAAGCAACATAAGCTGTTACCAATCAAGAAACCGTGGTGGCTTGGTGCTGAGGAGTTCCATGAAAGTCATCAGTCTAATCTAAAGCGTAAGCTTCCTGAGCATTACGACTTTGATGTTGATGATGACCTGCCTTACAAGTGGCCTATGCCCGATAGGTCATTCCGTACAATCAAGAAGGAGAAATAATGAGCGATAGAATCATATGGCAATCCACAATCACAGAAAATATGGTTGAGGGGTTCAACGAGAACGAACTAGAGCTGCTTATTGCAGACCTAGACGATGCAGTAATGGCAACCATCCAAGACTACGAGGTAAGGAACTAAGATGACACTATACAAAGTAACAATCCACGAACACCGTATCTATGACTCATACATCGAAGCACCAAGCCAAGGGCTAGCTGAAGAGGTAGCGGAGGAACAGATCATCAATGAAGACAACGGCAAATGGCGTGAAGACCATATGGCTAACTGGACTGAAGTAGGAGATATCGAAGTAGTAGATGAGGAGGAAACATATGCCTAATTGGTGTGATAATGCTGTAATGATAAAGGGAAGCTCTGAGGATGTTCTAAGAATTAAAGATCTTATGAACGATGGACCCAACCCGTTTTCCTTTAACAAGTTAGCACCGGTTCCGGAAGCGTTAAGAAATCAGAGTGCCCCATTACGCGAGCCGGAACAAAAGATCAAGCACAACATTGCTAAGTATGGTGCCAAAGATTGGTACGACTGGTGTATCAATAACTGGGGTACCAAGTGGGATTCTTCTGAGACAGTGCCAACTGTTGATTTCACAGAAGATGACGAGTCTCAACTAGGCTATTCATTCCAAACGGCTTGGGCGCCCCCAATACCGGTATATGATAAGCTGGCTGAGATGTTCCCCAACATAAACATTTTCATTAACTATGATGAGAGTGGCATGTCGTTCTCTGGTTGGCGCTTCTACAAAGAAGGTGAACTACATTCAGAACGGGAATACAGCGATTCGTACTCTTCTGTACGGACGTTTATGGAACCTGACTCAGGTGTCTGGGAATGGCTGGAATAGGAATGGAGGATAATGGCTGATGACAGTGTAAACTACAAACTACGTATACTTTATGAGGTAGACATAGCTAAATGGCGTATCGGAGACCAGCGCTATCCGGAGAATCGGGAGTGGTGTCTCTATGTATTCGATAGAAACAAGGAAGAGTGGGTTCCGGCCAACTCTCTCAAAGATGCTGGAGAGGGAGTGACAATCAAGCACATACAAATAGTAGAAGAGTAACCCCGGGCGCAATCCGGGGTACTCGAGGGTGAAAACTCCGAGGTACTTGGAGCTAGCACTTAAATTATACATCACACAAAAGGAGGGAGATACAGTTGTTTCAACTAGTAGACATACGACTAAAAGACAAGAATGTAAGAAAGCTGGTCTCTGCTCTAGAGAACGCTGGACTGGACGTCTCGATAACGCCAGGAAAGCACCACATTAAAGTAGTCAATACCGAGACTAAGAAGGTGGTTTTCTTTGGATCACAGTCCCTAGGAGACTTTAGAGCAGGCAAAAATATACTCAGAGACCTAAAGAAGGTAGGCTTTGAGACCGACATAAAACTATAGGAGGAAAGATGGCCAAGAAAGAAACAGTAACGTTTACAGCTAGATTGACTAAGAATGAGGTCAAAGGTGGGGCATGGCTTGCCTCAGTCTGTACATCTACTGATTACTACGGTGACGATAGAGACCGTGGTTATGAAGAGTATGAGGCCTTTACTAACGTATCTGCAGGTAAGCGTTGGATTAAGGAAACACTCATTAAGGTAACACCGCGTAAGAATATAAAGATGACACCTATAGAGACACGAGTGCAAACCAATGAAGCCGGTGAGCGTAGTGTGGTGCCACATGTAGATGCTAAGGGTAGGAATCTAGACTATATAGGTTCTGTATCATTTAAGGCAGAGCTGTTCACTCTAGACGAAGATGATGAGGAGGATATGATCTGATGGACATGGAAACAATCGAACCACGTACATGCACTATGTGCTACGGCACAGGAGTAACTCAATGGTATTTAGATGATGATACCTTTGAGACAAGAGAATGCGAATGCCAATACAAGGAGGAAATCAATGCCTAAATACAGCACCATGTTCGAGACCAGCCGCAACGGCATCCTATCGTTTGTAGCAGAGGATGACAATGAGGCCATTCAAATCTATGAACAGCTGATCAATGGGGATGTTTACCCCGATGTTCTAGATGGAACAGAAGAAGAGACTGAGGACTCTAACGTTAGTTACTACGAACTACGTACTGGCCAAGGTAAATTAATAGCAGAGTAATAGATAGCAAAAAGCCCCCGGCCATTTCGGTCGGGGGCTTAATGTTTGTGTTGGCCGATTTTTAGGCCTCAGGCTCGTCATCCGCCAAGAGATCATCTAGATCATCTAGATCATCCTCGTCAAAATCAAAGTCATCGAATCCATCTTCAAAGTCATCTTCGAAGTCTTCATCAAATAGATCTGGGTTGATATCGTCTGACATGGTTTACCTTTCCTATGGGTGGTCTGCCCGGTTATTGTACATTATCCCTTACTAGTTTTACTTCGCATGCGTCTGTTGTACAGTATGCCTCACCTACGGCGTCAAATGCCATCCCCTCGTACACACCCTTAAGGTCGATTGGGAACAGCGTCATCCTACCTTCTTCATATTCTTCCGCAGAGCTCTGTGTATACGGCATCTGTGGGTATGAACCATTATCCATTGGCAGGAACGATACGGTCTTGAGTTGACCGTCATACATATGCAAGGCAGTTCCGATAGCAGAGGACTCTGTCTCTGGGTTAAACGACACGGTTACTGATACTGAGTTATCAGACCAATAACGCTGAGCTGTAGCAGCAAGCGCCATCTTCTCATAGATAGATACATCCTTCTCAGAGCGTACTGCTTCTGCTTTAATTGGGAAATACACTACAGATGTACCGTCCGGATCGCTAGCTGATGGCTCTACCCTGTAATTAGCCATCTTAAAGAGTGGCAGCATAGGATCATTGTTAGCAAAGCGAATAGTGCGTAGGAAGAACTTTCCGCCTGGTGTCCAGTGAACTCCTGGGGACTCCCCTGCTAAGATCGACACAGTGCCGGATGGCTTGATGGTCGTAGTCTTGATAGACTCACGAACTCCCAACCATTCTGAGTAACTCTTATCATAGCCCTGGACTGTCTTGTATCCCTCATCCATCCAGCTACGAAGAACCGGTAGGCCCTTGGTATCTGCAAAGTTTGCTACACCAGAGATAGACGTACCGATGCGGCGGTTACGCTGCATGATGGCATTGGTCTCTTCCCAGTGGGTAGGAAGAAGCGTTACAGTCTTAGCATAGAGATATGCGAACTTAAGAGTGCGCTTGAAATCCTCTAGATTGTCATGACGGCCAATATATGTCTCAACCAAAGTACAGCACTCCATAGATTCCAAGGACTGCTCAGCACATGGGTTATATCCAGCAGCACGCCAATCTTTATTATTAATTGGATCTGCTAGGCGTCCGTACTGACGGGTTACGTCCATCCAGATAACTCCAGGCTCACCATTGCGAGCAATACCATCAATGATGCTATCTAGGCCCTGTCCAACTGATACCTCAACAGAGTTGTTGGACATCCAGCCCCAGCCCGGAGCTGCCGGATCGTATGAGTTACGCTCTGGGTACTTCTCTGAATTTTTAAGATTAAGAAATACCTCATCGTCTGCCTTACCCATCAAGAGCTCAGCTGAGCGGCGAACGTTACCGGAGACTACGCAGACCCCAATTAGATTCCCAATGTCGGCAATGTCTAGGACTGTGAGTTTTTCTCCTGCTCGTCCTTTAAAGATCTTTCGTAGTTGATCGTGAAGCTTGATAAGAGGCTCTGCTCCTGCAGCTGTTCCTCCAAATGTTTTGATCGGCGTTCCAATTGGGCGGATCTGGCTGTAATCAAAGACTGGGCTCTTCTGATCTGGCTTAAGGAAGCTATTGATGACCGATGTGGTACTTTCGAACCACCCTTCCCTGGTGTCTGGGATGACGATGGGTTCGGTGTCTGGTTGTGGGTCATAGATTGTGAAGTCCTTGTCTGCACCCTTTGTATCGAAGCCTACGCCGACTCCCAGCATAGATGCTTCCATTAAGAATGCGAATGGTTTGGCAGGGTTTAGTTTTGTCATTTCCGATGTAGATACAAAGGAGCAGTTCTGCAATGCTGCAGAGTTCTTTTGAACATTGACAAGCGGGGTACCCATCATCCATAGGCCGCGCCCAGGCGGGGTCCACTTAAAGTTAAACATTCGGTCATAAGCTTCCTTGGCAGAGGAGGCTGCCTTGGTATCTGACCATGGAAGGCGTTGCTGCTTGGCATAGTCCTTTTGGAGTGAGTACATGCCGTTGATGACACGCTCACATGCGTCGGCCCAGGTCTCCTTGGTGCCATCCTCTTTAAGACGAGAGTAGGTCCTAATAAAGGTAATTTCCCCGACTGAGTTGCCTGCAGCATCCATATAGCCCCAGTCAACCTTCTTGGCGCGATAGGAATTTACAAAGTCTTCAGCAAGTTTAAACGAAAACAATATACTGCCTCATTTCTGTTAGATTTGTCTTATTATCAGGTATTAACCGTTTAGGCCTCTATCTAATATTCTACTAGATTCAGCCTCACTCACGCCACCGTTGGGGAGGTCACGGAGGGTGTTAGCTCTGTCACCAAATAGCTGGGACAGGACCCCACCAGAGGTTTGACGCTCTGCTGTGATTCGGATGAACTCTTTATTTTCTTCCAGTTCCTTCATTTGCCCTACCAACTTAAAGAGTCGGTCGAGCTCTTGACCGGTGTTAGGATCTGGGTATCCACCGTTCAATTCTTCAGCATATCGCGCAAAAGCGACCCTAGAACCCTGCATTTCGATCATAGTTGTCAATAAACCCTTTAGCTGGTCCTTGGTTTTGATCTCAACCGGCAGGCTAAAAGCACACTCGCTGGACGGCTTAAAGGCCGGACAGTTTGCTGCCACAAAGCAAGTATCACATTGTCTGAGAGAAACCGGGCTGCTGCTGAGGACAGAAACATCCTTGATTACATCTCTGCCGTCATCGTCTTTTTCAACTACGGTCTTAGTTTTTACTCCAAATACAGGCAAGATTTGGCGGTCATCTTGGTCTCTTTGCGCCAAAAGTTTCCTACCCTCAGAGGGCTTGTTATCAGGAAGTCCACCCCCTGTTTCCGCACTTCCTGGATCATCCCTAAATTCACTGTTATCAGATAACTTCTTACCGCTTCTTTTATCCAAGGCTTTCTCCAGCTGCAGGTAGGACCAAATAGCGAGGCGGGTTACCTCGTTACTATCATCATTAATAATCTTGTCGTAGTCCAGTCCGGCCCTCTCAATGATCGCCTTGTAGCGAGGACGTGCCTGGTCTTTCTGCTTCTTCTGATACCGGACTAGCTTTGTACCGTTCCATACAATCGTCTCGCCTCTCATCATTGGAGATAGCCAAGACAGGCTGCTAGCCGTTGATAGAGCTACCTGGCGTAGATTGTCCGGCTTGGCACAGGCAACGCCATGGAACTGAAGGTCTGGGAACTGGCTCAACATGGCCTTAGAACGTGCTGACAGGCTCGTATCGTCCTCTAGTGACTCTCCGAGTATAGCGACGTTATTAAACCGCTCACAAAGGCTGTAGAGGCCGGTATGACCCGTTTCCTGGTGCCATACAACCCAGAGTTTATCTCCCATAATTTCTTGAGCTTGGGTACGGTGGTAGTTGTTCCAGGCCTGATCCATAGACTTGACGTCTAGCTCTGTGGCTCCTGAAAGTCTATCGGCATTAACAGCTAGGAAGTCTAAATAAGAGTCTGCGTATTCCTGCAGCTCCCGTTCTGTCATCTTTAGATCGTTGATCTGATGTCCGCCACCATCTACATAGACCTTAACATCGTCAGGGAACCTACCCTGAATCAGGTAGTCCTTGGTCTTAGGCAGGCCACGCTTGGCTAGGCGGTAAAAGTTAATGGATACGTGCTTAACACCCATATTGGTGAGAAGGATACGGTGGGACGGGACTTCAGCCCCCATGAATATAAGGTTCATTCGAATCGGTTAATTCTGCTACCTAGATGGGCCTGAAGGATTGCGTCCTTTTGGCGGTCTACCTCTACCTGCAGGTCTTCCCACGGCTTAACATTTCTGATAGTTCTAACAAAGCGAGGAGAAGCAAACATAATAGTAGGGATGCCCATAGATAGGGCTTCAGCACAGAAGTCTGAGTCAGAGTCAATAAAGAGCTCAATCTTACCTTTAGACTTAGCTACCTCTAGATGACGCAGACGTGTTTCTTGTCCTACAAAGAAGGTACTAGTATCATAGATTTCGCCATACCCAACAATCATATGGCTGCGAAGCCAATGCTCTGTCTTGGCTGTGTCCATGTCAGATGAAAGAATTACACGATAGAACTCTGAAAGAATTCTAAACAGCTTGATACCCTCTGGGATAGGATCGCCCGTCTCAGTTTTGAGAACGCCCTCTACTGCAATTATCGCTGACATTATTCCTCTTCATCGTTGTCCAAATGTTTCGCCTCGCAATTTCTTGCGAGAGAAGGTACCACATACTTTGTATTACAGAATTCACATTGATATCTGTCCATACACCTATTCTACCGCATAGATCTCCGGATCAATGTGGAAGTGCTAGGTAGTTCTACTCCGTAAAGCTCTTTATTCTCTTGGTTTAGCCTAGAATCTCTTTGATCTTTAATATATCGCAAAGATTGTACTGCCCCAGATCTCTTACCGGCTTGCCACCGGTAGTTATGGTAGTCTGCATACCCCGCACCATTTTGGCTAAAGGCTAGCTTACGACCATGATGAATATCTTCGAAGTAAGCTGTAGCTTGCTCTTGAGCTAGCTTAATCTTACGCTCTGCGTTAATTCTATACGCATCATTGGTAGATGATCTTAATTCATTTACAGCAGAGTTGTGACGATTTAAAATTTCTGATGCCATCTCAAAGTCACGATTAGCTTTTTGTTCCCAATCACGACTGTAAGGCGGCTGAATATTTTTATCTGGCCTTACTGTCCATGTATCGCTAATCAAATCATACGCTGCATATGGGTTGATATCTCTAATGTCAGTTTGAGGGTTTACATAAAATGTAAGCTCATACCCATTCCAGTCACGGGTATTAGGCATAATCTCAGCATTAAACCCTTCATTGAACATAGCAGAGATTTCTTGGTTGCTATACCCAACATACTCTGGATTATTCTGTCTGAACTTTGTGTACTCAATTCCTACCAAGCAATCGAGATCACCCGGATCGCGTGAGGCCTCCCATTGATAGGAGACACCTGAACCGGCCAACCAGGCTTTGGTCCAGCGATGAGGAGAGTTAAAGTTACGACTTAGATAATCAAAGAGAATAGATAGAATGCCTTCTCTTACAGTTACCCGTAGCTCCGTGCCTTGAAACAGGTCTGGATCTAGCTCAGGTGAAGGGGCGCTAAAATACGAAGTAGCCCCAGGCGTGATGCCTGGAGCTGCTGCGTAGTTATACATTCCCATACCCGTATTCTTCCATCCCTTACGTCATTACGTCTCGGCTTGAAGCATACAAATATTAAGACTGTGGGGCTGATGCTTCCTGAACGGCCTGTAGACGCATTGCAGAGTACTCTGCCGCTGCTTGGGCCTGAAGATCCATGAGGATTTCAGAGGTGTAACGGCGAATCTCAATTAGAGATGCCTCACGCTCTACTGGAATAGAGAATAGAGAAAGGTTCTTCTCAATATAGACAGCGCCCTCGTCATTTACAAGTACAGCAAAACCGTACTTAAATGGTGGAATTTCTGGTGCTGTTGCATCAGCTGCAGGAGCTGTTGTTGTAGCATCTGTGGTTTCTGTGGTTGTTGTATCTTCTGACATGTTATGTCTCCTTATTCGTACAGGCCGGCTTTTTTACGATTTTGTTCTACTACGAACGTCTTAGCTGGACAGAAGTCGCAAAGATATACCTTTGTGCTTTGTGATTTTGCGGCTGTGTCCAACCCGAGATCCTTACGGAGCTCGTCGGTACCTTTTGGCACCAATCTTTTCTTTTCTGTCTTGTAATCATAGCATCCTTCAACAGGGCGAAGGTGCAGATTAAAGCACTTCATGGCATCCTCACCAAAGGTTGCCTTAGTTGTGTAATAGTCTGGATCAATGTCTGCTAAACCGCCACCGACTTTATCTCTAAGATTCTTAATGACCTGCTTTTTTACTTCAGGACGGGAATAGAGCTTGACTCCGATTTTAGATAGAAAACCGGCATGCTTAATTCCAGCAGACTCATGCTTGTCTACTAAGACTTGCAGCAATACGTCATCATCTGGGTTGCCTTCAAAATCTGGCAACTCCTCAATAGTTTTACAGTTATAGCAATAGAGCAAGCGGATTTTAGGACCCTCGTCCTTAATCTCTGTGTACTTGCCTTCTCCTGCGGAGCCTGCTCCGCCTTGTCCTAAAATTGGGACGCCCATTTATACTCCTTTATAACCCTCTAATTAATAGTCTACCACAGGTATTACTCTCCGGATTCAAGCTCCAAAGGACCTTGTTGACCAGTCTTAAATTCTAACGCTTTCTTGCGCTGATGTTCAATCTGTTCTGCTCTGCTCATACGCCTGAATGCTTCTTTTTCACGATTTCTTGAGGAAATAGCAGTGTCTGCATTTTCTGCAACTAGGTCGGCTTGCTGCTTTACAAGCTGTTCTTCTGCAAACCTTTCTAAAGGCGTTACTGCTCTGGTTCCTGTAACATCGTTTGCAATCATGTGAGCAGGTAAAACCGCTTGTTCCCAGTCCCGTAAATTACCATAAGGAACGGACTCACGTGTTGCACGCTCGCTAGGTAGGCTTTGACCCACACGTGGGGCAGCCTCTGGCTTAGCTTGTCCTGGCTTACGTGTGCGCTGTACTCCTGAAAGATCTTTAGGGCTAAATACGTATGGCTTACCCTTCATACCTCTAGGCTTAGGTTCGCCCTCAGCAGCATTATCTACAGTCCTAGCATAGATAGATGAGCAAGTAGGACAATATTGATTTCCTGAATCATCTGTAGGCAACTCAGACGTAGCAGAGTGATACTTTTCCATGTGCTCGTCGTGCTCTTCAGGGCTTATTTCACCTGACGCCCTAAGATTATCTATGGCCTTAGTTAAGATTTCTTCTTTTTCGTTGTTGCTGCGGCGGCCGCTTACTTCGTCAAGATGCGTCTTAAGTGAACCACTACGAGCATTCTTAGTTTCAGTCTCTTGTCCCCAAAGTAGATCTCCTTCAGGAAGAACCACATTCTTAGGTGGCTTTGCCTCACCAGCTGGAAGTGTTACGGGAATTCCGCCTGTACGTAGGGTTGACTCAAGGGCACCTGTAGCTGAGTTTCTTAGGCCTTCTAGACGTGCCAAATGCTTTTCTACATCTTGAGCTTTAATAGGCGTAAATCTAATATTAGGATCAGCCGCGTGCTGTATCTGCTTTAGCTTTAAATGGTGCTTACAAAGAACATAGGGAGTTGTAGTAAAAGGATTATCTGTAGCACTAGTTAAAAAGTGTGTGCCGGCAGGACCATCCTCACCGTGTGAGTAGGTTCCACCTGGAATATCGCAAGTTAACCCAATGCGTCGGTTATTTTGAAGAGCTAGATCCTCAAACCAATCATAACCATGAGTTGTTCTTCCTGGACCTGTAGCTGTGAACATAGGTTTACGACCACCTACAGCTTGTACAGGGATAGTAACTTTAGTTGAAGGCTCTATGTCAATAGTTCCTTCAGGAATGCCGGAAGTTGTCTCAGAAGTTCTTGTTACAGCTTCTGGACCTCTTGTTATCTGACGTTGGGTACCTGTATGAACCCATTCAGGCTTAGATATAGATGAGCCGCCTGCTCCTGTTGCTGTACCTACTGTTTCGGTTTCGCCACTATTGACAGGTTGAAGAGTGGATTCGTCTACAGAATTTCCATCAAGTTCTTTAGCCATGGGTTATTTACCCTTGTTCTTGGGCTTCTTACCTCTAATGTCGATTTCTTTGCCATCAGCATCGCGACGGATATTATTATTATCAATTTCAATATCAGGAGATGCGTAATCTGGATGATCTTTTGGTAGGGCAGCACGACGTGCCATATCCTGTTGAAGACGTGTTTTAAACTCTTCGGCACGTGAAACAAAAACAGGCCTACGTGCTCCTGCGCGATCTGGTAGATTAGACATTAGTATCCCTCCGGTGGGGCCTTACGAACTCTATGTGCAAATGCGTTAGTAATAGAACTTACATTATCCTCAGCAAAAGGAGCGGGGGCTCCATTATCAATCAAGCCTTGTGCTTGAGTGGCATCTTTTGCAAGAACATGCATAGGTTCTTTAAGAGGCTCAGTAATATGCTCAGTAGATCCATGCTCAAAATGATCATTGCGAGTCAATGATTCATCGTCAAGACCGAGGTAAGAGCTAACCGCCTTGCCAGCTTTCTTAATCTTGCCGGCTGCGGGTGAGTTCTTAATCTTGTTTATACGGTCTTTGTGCCATGGATCTTTAGCCATTTTAGTATGTACCCAACATCTTGTTGTTAGCGGTGTCCGCTACATCTGTAGCTGGACGTGCCTTTGCGGTAGCGGACATAGCTGCAGGGTTAACCTTGCTAGGTGTCTCTTGATCGATAAAATCATAGTTCCAGTATGGGTGTAGACCACGGCGATTAGCCAACATAAGGTCTTCGCCTGTGCCTGGAGCAACAGTTGTGTTAGGACGCACCTTGCGGTACTTGCCGTCTGTGGCGCCGTCCTTCATGCTGTTATTGAGAGATTTATTTTCTGTACGCATTATTACATACCTCCAAGGTAGGCATCGTTTGCTTTTGCAGACTCTTCGTAAGCTTTCTTACGAGTTACTAGTGGCTCCTCATTAGGATTAGTTGAAAGAGGGGTAGCCGCAAGTAAGCGACGTCCTGCTCCAATCTGTACTGTCTCACGGCCTTTAGTATCTGGCTTGTAACCTACAGGTGCAAGGGTAGGGCCGTTTGCGGCTTCTAGGGCACGAGCAGCGGTCTTTGCTACGCGCTTAGCGTTATTTTCTCTACGTGGTAGGAATCTCATTATCTCTCCTGATCGTTAGTTGGTGCTTCAATGCCGTAAGATACATTAGGCACCCCCGCTTTAGCGGAAGTGTTTACTAACATACCTGCAAAATCATTATGACCAAAATCAGACTGTGCGTTGCTGTAGTGAACAGCACGGCGATGTGCCGCACGATCTTTAAGGTAGTTCATTATTTTGCCTTTTTCTTTGCTGCTGGCTTAGGTGCGTGCTTGGCTTTTGCCTTAGCTTCAATTTCAGCCTTACGCTCAGGAGTCATGACCTTCAGTTTTTCAACCTTATAGTCCATATCCTTGCCGTGTGGGTCCTTAATCTTACTACTAGCCTTCTTCTTTGCCATGGTGTAATTATCTCCTTATTTTTAATCTTTGTCAGGGTTATGGTGCTTTGGGACCCTCGGACGTGTAACTTTTTTGCCCCTAGCGTGGCTAGTCTTCTGCCTGCGCTTGGTACTGGCCGTCTTGCTTCCAGGATTTAACCCGGATGCGACGCCAGAAACCCATTGACCGGCAGACTTCTTCTCCCAGCTAGCTACTGAGGTGAATTGTTTACCTTTCATCGGACATCAAATTCTTGGCGTGCTTTTCATACTTCTCATTGCGGCAGTATGGGCATAGACCATCATCGCTATACATAGCTTCTAGCGGAGTCATAGGGTATCCACACTTCTTACACGGCAAAGTACCATCATAGATAGTTAAGGTTGATACATCTTCATCCACAATTACACGACCCATCATCTAGACGTAAGGTAGAGCAGTTTCTGCATACCCCGTTAGAAATGGCGTTAATGGCATGTTCAGGAAACCTTGTATGCCCGCCCGGTGTTCTAACAGCCTTAATTTTACCAGTCTGTGCCCAACGCCCTACCGTTCTAGGGTCTACTTTAAATAGGCGGCCTACCTCCTGTGGGGAGTAAAGTTTAGGAAATTCGTTATCTTCAGGGTAGTTTCTTTTAGACATTATTTACCTTCTCCGCTGCCGGTATCAAAATGATCGTTTCTTGTCATATCATTAAGTACGGCTGTGTTACAGTACTCGCAACTATTTCCATGATTTAAGTTACTTGGATTATTGCGTGGATCTTCTACATGCGCCCTTACAAAAAACTTACTTTTTTCACCGTTAGACCTAACTAAGCTACACTCTTCACAGTCAGGATCATCATGTCCCATGTACCAAGGACCCTCTAAAGGCTGCATATTATGTTTTTGACGAAGTTCTTGTTGCTTCATAGCTTCATTTAAATGAAGACGTCGATACCAAGCTTTCTTATCAATAGCCATATTACCATACACTTTCTGATACGTTACGAGCTGTGCCTTGATAGCCACCAGGCTCACGAGTAAAGTCTACACGAGTTGGCTGGAAGGCGTTATTAACGTCCATAACATCTTGAATGCCCAGCTGACGGGTGCGATATCCAAAGCGAGGTGGGAATAACTGCACCTGAGGTAGAGGAGGACGAATTAGATCTGGGATCAAGGCAGCTGGCATTGTAGCAGACTTAAGGGCTCTAGCCATAAATGCTTCTTGAGCATTGGCAAAAGGACCCATGAAGTCATACCGAAGAAGACTTGGTTCTGGATCCTCATTAACTATAGGGCGACCCTTACTATAGTCATAGACGCCATTTGCATCTTCCATTATAGATTCCCCGTTCTGTGTCCTCGTTCATGCATTACTGCCTCTTCAAGAGGCACATCAGTATTGCAGTTTTCGCAGTATAGGCTTTCAACGCCATTTATCTGCTTAATAGGGTTTTGTGCTTTAACCTCTTTAAGTGCAGAGCCGGTAACTCCACGACTTAACTTATCGCGCAATGCGTGGATAGCGTCTTTGGGGTAAAAGAGATCATGATGTCCCCCAATACCTTTTTCTCTACGCTCTACAGGAATCTTATTAATGCGAGTAAGCTTATGCACAGTGTCAGGGTGTATACCAAGCATGTCTGCAACGTCTCTATGACTATAGTAGCCCTCATTAACACGTTGTTCTGAAAGGGTAGGGCGCTTGCCAGATTTAGGGCGACCGCCGTGATTCTTTTTGCAATCTGCTCCACATGTAGCCAGGTGTCCTGGGCGTTTAGACTGGTCCATAACGTTTCCTAAACTTACTCTCTATCATACCCATTTTAAGGTGAGTTGATAAACCCATTTTTGCTTCCATGCCGCGAGATATTGCTTCGTTACACCAAGCACAAGTGTCACCATGTCCAAAATCTTTATGGGATGCGGCGCCAGTCTTAACATACTCATCAAGATGTTCTTGATCCCATTCAGGATTATCTGGTAGAAAGTTATGATCTTCTTGCATAGTTATTTCCACTTAGGGGATAGGTGAGTGAAGTTCTGAGCTGTGCGAGGATTAAACTCTGCAGGTACGTTTGCTGATACATCGGCTTTACCATCATTAACAAGGTGTGGTGCAGGAGCCAACGCCATCTTAGGAGCGTTTCTCTTACCCATGTAGACCACTGCCCCGGCAACCTCCTGGACCTTATAGTTTTTAGATTTGACTCCGCGATCTGGCTCAAGATTCTGAGGCCACAAATACTGAGCGGGATCAATACGTTCTCCACGGTGAACACCACGTTGATAGGCACGTTGATTCTGACGATTCTTAAGAGAGTCAAGAACAGTGTCGCCAATAGAATAAGGCTTACCCTTATCATCACGACGAGTACGAATTGTTCCTAGGTAACCATCTGGATATTCCGCTTGAGGTGCGCGACCAATACCCATACGCAAAAAGTCCATAGAGCTACGTGGGGCTACAGGAGTACCGCCACCACCCGTAGTGGTGTACGCTCCTACATAACCGCTAGCACCGAGGTACTGCCAGTTTTGATGCGACTGAGGCATGTCTACTCCCTTGAACGTCCCCAGTATACCCTGAAAAGCAAAAAGCCGGGGTGTATTCCCCGGCTAATTACTTTAATCAGGCTACTTAGCTGCCTCTACAGCAGCTTTAGCTACAGCCTTCTGAGCGTCTGCTACTGCAGCGGTTGCTACAGAAGTGAGAGCTGCAGTTGTTACTGCGTCAAGGTGCTCCTTCTTTGAAAGATCTGCTACAACACCTTTGGTATTAAAACGAGCCAGGATTGGACCGACTACACCGATAACAGCAGCCCAGAGAACATGCTTGAGGTGGTGGTTTCCTGTCTGATAAATTGCTACAGCTGATGCGGCTGTTGCATAAAGATAGTGCTCGACAAGTGCTTTTTCCGATTGTGGTAGGTGCATTTTATATTCCTTATTCTGTAGGTGTTACATTGTTTACGTATGGTGTAACAATGTGGGATTCAGCCTGAACGTTTGGCTGGGAAGAGGAGAAGCTAGGCTGAGCAGTACCGGCTAGTCCAGCCGATATAGCAAGGCCTATATGCCTCAAGTCCGGTGAAAAGCCAGATGCTGCCCACGCACTAAACGCGGCAGAGCTTCCAATACCCACTGACACAGGACTTTTAAGATTAAGTTTAATCATCTTTATACCCCTCTATTAAATAGTCTACCACAGAAACAGCTCATAGGCTACTTGCTGTCTTCTACGCCCATATGATCCATAATCAGGTTGATATGCCTGCGCATTTCCTCAATATGATTATGGGTTGCCTGATCTAGCTTTAGATCCTTACTAATAATGCGCCTATCTTCCTCACCTGAACGGTTAGTAGCGTTCAAGATCAACCCGGATAAAAGAATAGACTCCAAAGAAACTATGAGAGTTAAGAGTCCGTACGGGAACGGCTCTATGGCAAAGACTACCCAGCTTCCCCACCAAAGCAGGTGAAAGATAAAGAACCAAGGGGATCCAAAGGATACTGCGGCCCAGTCAGATAGTTTTTGAAACAGCTTCATCAGTATCCTGCCTTTGCTGCCATAGATAGGTATGTGTTAGGACCCACAATTCCAGCTTTCTTCTCAGCAGCTAGGCCTGGATATTTAGCTTGATAAACCGGAATCAAAGCTATTTCTTCAGGTGTAAGAACGTTAGAAACTAAGTTCATTGGAAGTAAACCTGCGTTAGCAAGAGCCCTAGCTACGATCAGCTCAGCTGTTCCTTTAGCGCCGGCCTTAAAGGCTTTAGATCCAGGGAATGGCGGAGCAACTATGACAGTAGTTTTAGTTGTAGGTGTGGTGCTTGTAGAATTGTGTACTCCGGCAACACCGGCCCCACCAAGAGCTGTTACACCAGCGACACCTGTAGCTAAAGCTTTATTGTTAACAGCTTTACTAGAGGCTGGCTTAACTGCACCAGGATACTCAGGGCGAACGATAGCCAAGACATAAAGGTAGGGACGATGAACCCTAAATACGCCATCACCATTAGCAGGATTACCAGTTGATTTGTCTGGTCCGGTATTAAATCCAATACAAGTAATGCCGTCACGAGATGCAGCCTCAATAATCTCTACGTGGTCTGCAACACCATTACCGGACCAGGAATAAAATACTAGATCTCCTGGCTGCCCTTCATACTTTCCTACAACACGGCCCTTTTTTTGAAACCATGTCAAGCCTGCAGGGCAGTATGCAAAACCCTTTTCAGTCTGGGCAGCAACAAGAGCTGAGAGACCAGCTTGGGCAAATACCCAACTAACTCCCATGGCGCAGTAACTTTCATTTGGAATGCCGTACCACTTGCCGTATGGATTATCATTGTTAGGGCCCTCAATAAACCCAATTTGGGTCTGTGCAATGTTTACAATATCTAAACCGCTACTCATGTGTCACCTCCGCTGCAGGATCTGTACCTGTCTTGCGATATCTAAATGTTTCCCACAATGGGGCTGGGATCTCATGTATGCCAAAGCGTGTACGGTGATGGGCCTCACAGAGAACCTCTAGATTTCCTGGGGACTCAATCCACTCCTGGAAGTCTTCATCATTTTCAAAATGTAGTCCGAATGCTTTTTCAACTTTAGCAGGATCCATATTGTTGATCTGGCTAAATTCTATGTGGCTGTGATGTAGCTCAGGTCCTCCAGAGCATAGGTCATCATCAATTATGCACTTCCATAGGCCTTGCTTTTTAATCCTAGCCTTAGCCTGATTGAACAAGTGGTAGTGCGGATCTGTCTCACGAGGCTCATGGGCAGGGATAGAGACAGCAAGGTGAAGATTCATTGCTTGCTTATGTGCGTCTGTCACTGGTAGATTAACCTCTCTGCTAGATCACCTGGTGTCACAAGGGCATCGGGCTTTTTACTTAGTGAATAGTTTGCATGCTCATATGCTTCAGATACAAGCTCTGAGCAGATAAAACCTTGTCTCCTAGCTAGGGATATCCATAGCTTAGTTGGAGGTAGTTTTAGGCCAAAAGCACGTAGGAAGATTACAAAGATATCTAAATAGCCGTATGGCTTACCAATTTGATCTACAGCGTAATCTACGATGATCTTGCGTTGTTCATCAGTAAGGCTGTACTCATGTTGATTCCAGGCTATTACAGGGTACTCGTCTACTTTGCCAAAAGTAACCCCAGTAGGTCTAGCCTCAACAAGTGCTCCATCGCCAATGTAGATTACGGCGTGATTCCACCTACTTGTTGTGGTTAATCTGATGAGCCTGCCAATAAAGCCGTTGGTTTTAACTACACCATAGTCTCCTGGACGCGGTGTATAAACCATTATTGCTCCTCTACGTCGTCTACGTGTTGTTCGAAGCGACCCTCTAGCTTAGCTACTTTTAAAGCAATCTTTTCCTGATGAGACCTAAGCTCTTTAAGAAGAGGGATGATCTCCAGGTTAATCTTATCGTTAAGAGAAGACCCATGGTTTGGCTTCAATTCTGAAAGATAGTGCTTAACTACCCAGCGCAAAATAACGCCTACGGCTGCGATAATAGCAATCGCTGCAGAGATACCTTGCAAAATATTAATAGTGTTTTGGCTCACATCTCTCCAATAAAATAGGTCGGCGTATGCACATATTATGCATTACACCGACCTATTCGTACTGCTAAACGCAGTTACTTAAGCGTACTTACAATCTCCTGACCGCGGTACATAGTCTTACCTTTATGTATATGAACTTGGTCGAAGTGGAAGCTGTCATCGTCCCCATCTTTAAAGAAGATAACACTTACTCCTTGTTGCCAATTTTCAAAATACTGTAGAGCTTGGCCTTTGACATCAACACCGCCCTTAACGGAAGGGACTGCACCGTCAACCCTGCAGAGGCATCCCGGGCTAAAAGAGACACTTTTAATGGCCTGGTCACGATCAAATACAGTCTTGGATTGCTGTTCCATGCGATGAGTATGACCAAATAACGTAGAGATATTTGGATTCGAATTCGCATATTGTGCAGCCGTTGAGCCAGATGCATTAGCACGATCACCGTGAACAGCACGTAGGCGCTTATTAATCCAATGTGCTCCAGCTGGGTAACCATCGATAAACTCCACCCCTAATTCATCACAACGTAGTAGATTCTGTAGGCTTAAAACTGGCCAAGAATCTGGCATGTTGGCTACTTTTAGACCATATGCCGCAGCAGCATTAGTGTTAATAAAGCGATTGAGACGCTTATCGTGATTTCCCTCAAGAAGAATGATGCGGGCATCTGCCCCACCGTTCGCCCTTTGTTCAGCAAGAAAACGATGGCCCCTATTAATAGCGAGCTGAGCAGTATGAGCAAAGTTAGACTCCTGTTCATATGTTCCAAACATAGGGAGATCTAGGAAGTCGCCCAAGTTAATAATTTGGTCTAGTGGATGACCGTGGTCTAGCCCTACAATCTGAAGCGCCACATCCATAGCATCCTCATCATGGAACGGATCTAGAGTTCCGTCCTCGTTCTTACGGTAGCCGATCTGTGGATCGGGCAGGGCGACAGCAACCTTCCAGCCACTGCTGATCAGGGCAGGGGTCGGGGTTGGTTTTGGATTAATGATTACTGGGTCTGCAGCCTGTACAGGTTGCCACTTAGGACCCTCACTCCACTTAGGAGACAGAATGATCTTAGTATCATCTGGGTTAGTTGACAGGCTGACCTTGCTGATCTTACCCACATCATCTGGGGTAAGTCCGTTAGCCTTGAGTAGTTTGTCAATGGAACTTAACGCTCCGTCTGCTTTGGCTGAGTTGTATGCGTCTTCTAGCGACATGAACAGTTTCCGTTTCTGTGCTCTTTGAGCGTTGTTAGTCCGAATGGTGCTCCTGCAGATTTGTAAAGCGTGTGAAGACTTCGAGTAGAGAAGTCATCATCATTTAAGGATTCTTCAAAGGCTTTAGAATCAGCCTCATTAAGATTAGTAGCCCAGGCACCTACCGAACATTTGCCAGCTACATTTGGATTTTCTACTTTTGCTTTTTGATACAAAGAGTCTAAACTCATAGTGCCCCCCCTTTACTTAATAGGGGCCTATAAAGACCCCTATTAAATATATTACCACAGATTAGTAAGAAGAATCAATTCCACCTGAGAAGCTACGCTTTGTAGCTGCTGGAATAACCCTAGCGTTTGCTAGTGTTGCTCCTGCTGATGGTTCGTTCTGCTTTACAATTGAAGTCACAATGGTATGTGCTGCACCATTGCGCTCAGCTGCGGACATAGGACGGTTTGGACGTGCTACGCGAGTTCCTGCAGCTGTTGGGTCTCCAGCCTGCACATCATTGCGAGGCTCGAGCTTTGTGTTTGCTGATGCTGCTCCAGAAGCGTTGGTAAATGAAACTCCAGGACCTTCGACTTGACGTCCCTGAGTGTTACCCGCTGCTACTGCAACATCGATATCTGACTTTGCCATGTTGGTACCTAACTGTTAGAGGTGAGATCTCATCTCAAATCTTATATTAATTTGCGGTGATTGTAAAGACAATCGCGCTAATCTGTCCATCCCGTGAATCTACCGTAGTAAATCCTGGACGACAGCTCAGGTTCATACCTCTTGGTGCCACGTAGCCACTTGCGATGGCAATTGCTTTAACCGCCTGGTTTACTGCTGAGGCGCCTACTGCCCGTAGGCGTACTTCAGGCTTTTCATATAGGGCGTGGGCAATAGCTGAGCCCACTGATTGTGCATTAGATCCTGCGCCTACGCGTAGGAACTTTTCTTCTGTTGATTCAGTCACGATTTGTAGTCCTTTAGGTTCGATTTTTAGGTCGCCCACCTGGTCCTACAATACCCTTTAAACGGCCGTCAGTACGTCTATAAGCCCCTAATTCTTTAGTCCCCTACCCAGGAGGTCAACCCAGACTGAAGCAGGCATTGTGGCGTACCACTGGCCCACATCTGTGGTTCCCTTTTTCTTATGGATAACCACTCCAGTCCAGGCCCCGTCGTTCTTCATCTCAGTCTCAAGCTCCTTGACCCACTCAGATAACTTCATGGTTGCATGGTTCTTGATCTCGATGGTTACTCCTGGGATACCTGAGACATCCCCTTTATCAAGGGTAGCCCCAGCTAGCCTACGGTCTGCGTAGGGAAACCATTGCTTGAGCCACGCCACTACAGCACGCTCTGCACCGCTGCCCTTAGCCTTGGCTGGATTGCTCACAGGTACACTCCTCGCAACATTTTTTGTTTGCCATAGGAAGAGTCTGAGGCTCAATGCCTAACTCCTCATCGCTAAACAAAGATAATTGTTCCCACTTACCTTCTGTGCTCATAGAAAAAACCTCTTATTTGTTGGAAGTTTTAGAAGCAACCACTTACGACTACGCCACTGGAAGTAGATGTTTCTATATGAAGTTTTATTTTCAAAGTCTAAAGTAAAGAGTGTTACAAAACCCCTATGGTTAAGAATCTTTTGGATATATTCCGCTAGGTAGTCTTCCTCTTCTTCTGACAGATAATCATCATCTGCCTCGTCCCAATCATCTCCATAACCATCACAGGCATCGCAGATAACTAGATTTCCTTCGTCAACCCAACCTTCTCCGTCGCATTCATAGCAACCTGTCATGTTGTATACCTCCTCTGTCTTGATCGTAATCCGCCATCCGATGTACGGCGGGTAAGTTCACGAGATACCACGTTGGCATCCCTCTCAATGTTTTGAGTTCTAGTTTCAATTAGCTTACGGAAAGCGTACTTAGTATCGTAATCATAGATTAGATCCTGGATAGCCTCCGACGCTTGAATCTGAGCCTTTACTAAGGTTACTCTGTCTCCTTTAGCTCCGGTCCAGTTACTAAGCAACGCTACAGCTTCGGCATTCTTTAGAGCGCTATCGGCCTCACGTTCATTAACCACAGCTATAGCAAAAGCTCCGGCTAGGTGGTCGTTCCACTGAGTGTACTGAACGAATAAGTCCATAAGGGCTTCGTCATCCAGCTCAGTTATATCTCTGGGAAGTGATGGGATCTCGTACTCTGGCTTTGGTGTTAAAGCAAACCCAAGTTCATTGAGAGCCTCTACTACTTTAGTGCTGATGCTCACTTGTTTTCCCCCCTAAATGGAGCGCAACGCTTGCACCCCTTAACAGGATCCTGGTTACATACAGGCTCCCTGTTGTTCTCTACAGCCCAGGCTACATCTCTAGCTTTATCAAAGATCTCAGCTGTGTAGTCTGGATTGTATTTTACTACGAACTCTTTATATTCTTGGTTAGCTTTAAGCTCATAAAGAAATACAATCTCCTCTGGAGCAGTCTCAAGCAAACCCTCTTCCACCATCAGATGGCAAAGGTGTAGGTAAACCTGACCCTGCAACTGGTGGGAGCGAAGAGGGGTGCGGATGTTCTTCCACACCACATCAATATCATTATTGTATTGAGCCATTAGGGCAGGCATCTCCATGCGGATAGTGCCTGTACCAATAGACTTAATCTCAATGAGGCAATCATCTCCTAGGCCTTTGATCCATCCATCGGCATGCCCACGCATCATATACTTGTCGCTACGTAAGGGAACCTCTAGGTACTCATCTTCAATGTCTACATTGTTAGACGACAGGTCCCAACCTTTACCTGTGGGACCGTGCCACATACCGTAAAGTACGCCCATCTCTCTAAACCAGTTCTGCCACTTGGCGTGGATGGTGTGGCCTTCAGCAAAGATAGATGCTAGGCGCAGGGTTGTCTTGTCACGAGTCTCAATGTAGTTTCCCTTGATGGCATGATACTGAGCAAGGGCGCACCACTCTTGCTTGATAATATCTGAGGGATGGATATAAGACTGATCTCGCTCATCAAACGGCTGTGCAAGTACGTGACGCTCTAGGGCACCAAGCAACCTGCTCTCGCGCTTGTTACTATTTAGAAACGCCTTTAGATCCTTGCTCGGAATTGTCGTCGGCTTTCCCGCCATATTTGCCCTCCAGCTCTAGCCACTCATCAAGAGTGACACCTTGTTTACGCATCTTGCGTTCTACCGCATTACGTTCTCGGTGTGATAGTCCACCAAAAATCCCATGAAGCTCCTCGTTTACGAGTGCTTCTTTAAGGCATTCTTTTCTTACCGGACAAGGAGGTCTACCATCCTTGCCCCAACAGATTGCCTTAGCCTTATCCGCTATGGGCTTGTATAGATGTTTGTCTCTGGGTGGGAAGAACATCTCTGTATCTTCTCCCCGACACTTGGCATCATATCTCCAAGTCCATGGCGGGTCATATTTGTTTGGCACTACTCACCTCTTACTGCGTTACGCAGTTCAAAAAAATCCTCCTCCAGTAGTACCACGTAGTTTTCACCATCGAGATGCAGACCCAGTACAGGCATTCTGCTATCCAAAATTGCTTCTTTGGTAATCTTCTCAAGTACTTCTGACTTGATTGTTACCGACTTCTTACCGGTCCACTTGTGCTCGATAAGGAGGTCGTCTGTTCTGACGTCCCCCTTACGAGACCAAAAAGCACCAGATGCGGCGTTGCGCTTGCCGCCTGCTACTTTCTCTAAACGCTTTTCATGCTTTAGAGACTGCTTCTGACCCTCACTCTTCATCAGAACTCATCATCAGTACTGGAGAAGACTTCAAGGTATCCATAACCGCTGCGGTTAGTTCTTCCTTTAAGTCAATCTCTTCACGGATAGAGTCAATGAGAGCCTGAGAGCCTTGCCACTTACGATCATTATAGTACATCCAGCCACCACGACGTTCTACGATGCCGTTGAGGATTGAGAGGGCTACGATCTCTTTTCCAGAGTCGTAATTACCCGCATCAATAGGTCCACCATCGGAGAAGTAGAAGTCGAGGTAGGCTGTCTGCTGTGGAGGGTAGGTCTTGTTTTTAATAGTACGGACGCGAATCGTCTGCCCCACACGACGCTTCTCTTGTCCGGTGCCTACCTCGAGCCATTCGTCACGCTTTACTTCGCAACGGATACTGTAGGCATAGTCTTTGCCAAGACCCCCTGGGGTTGTACGAGGATCGCCATGCATGACGCCGATCTTCATACGGTATTGGTTGATCATCATGCCCAAGACTGGGCGTTCTGACTCAATCAAATCTCTTTTAGTTGCTGAGGCAACCTTACGGAAGAACTTATTGGTGATTAGAGCACCGCGTCCTACCGTGAACTCATCCATTTCTTTCTCGTCTTCCGCTCCAGGAACCAGGGCAGGAAGAGAATCAATAACAACCATATCCACGGACTTACTTTCCATGAACTTAATGACCGCTTCATAGGCGTCCTCCATATTGTTAGTTTCTACAAGGATGACCCGTTCAGTATCCACGCCACAAAGCTCTGCATACTTAGAGTCAAAGTCTTCTGCTGCAATCCATACAGCTGTGAAGTTTGGGTTAATCTTCTGATTAGCTGCGATAGTGCGCAAGGCAATAGCTGTTTTACCATGAGAAGCCTCACCAATAAGCTCTACCCAACGGTTCATAGCCCAGCCTCCGCCAAGCACTACGTCTAAGGTTAAGGAGCCTGAGGTAATACGTGGGTTGAGAACCACATCGCTAGCGGCAACTACGGTGTTAGGACCAAGCTTCTTGTTAAGCAGGGCTACAACCTTGAGTGCGTCTGAATTGATTGTCATTGTCATTAACCGATCCTATCTACGATAATGTTTGGATTAAACCCGCCACTTTGTCCTACTTGCTTAGCTGGAGTAGCTGTAGCTCCTCCGCTTCCACTAGGAAGACCGGCACCGGAACCAGACTGCATTACTGGGTAGCCACAGTCGTAGCATCGCATACGCTGAGTACCTAGAGGGGCAAAGTAATTGCCGGAAGAACAGTTAGGGCAATACTCGGCACGCTTAGCACTCTGAGCTTTGGTTGTTAACTGATCTGCATTAGGATCATAGTTAACCTGAACGTTTGGCTGCTGTGCCGGAGGAGTGTAGATTACCGGTTGAGAAGGTCCTGTTGGAGGAGTGGCTTGACGAGGTGCTGCTGGAGCACCCATCTTCTTAGACCACCAATCGCTATTCGCCATGTGATTCCACCTTTGATTCTATTAACTCGAGATTAAATAATGTTGATATGCAGGAGATGGTTGAAGAGATAGCTACAACCCTGAACAGGCTGGTCATGCCCTCTATATCAAGATCTCCTAGGGAATCTAATTGTTCCCCATCATCTTCTAAAAGATAGGCCGCTGTGCAGATTCGAGAACACATGTCTGCATGCGAATCTATAAAGGGAAGAAGCCTTGCAAATCGTTCTAGACGATTTTGACTTGCAGCAACTTCCATCTCAGCTACCTCATCAGAGATAGGAGGCAATCCCATAGCCTCTGCAATACCCTCTGATGGTTCAAGCATAGAGTCATAGATGGCTTGCCTGATGAGGATAGGCAGAGGTATGTGCTTTACCTCAATCCTTCTTTTCTTCTTACGTCTAAACATTAGTCCTTAGCCTCTCCCCATTTATCTACAATTTTAACATCTGCTAGCATAGGGATAGACAAGGCTTTGATGCCTTCCATAGCCTCACGAATAGCGGCTGCTGTTTCTTCGATGATCTCTTTTGGAGCAACCGTGACTAGTTCATCGTGGATAGTCAGGATCATGGCAGCCTTATCAGGTAGTAAACCTTCTGCCCGTACCATAGCCAACTTGATTAGGTCGGCTGCGGAACCTTGGATAACCGTGTTAAACGCCTGTCGTTCTGCGCTAGCACGCTTACCCATTTCCCTGGAAAGCATGTCGGGTAGATAACGACGTCGGTTCATGTAGGTAAGGGCGTACGGAACAGGACCACGCCTACGGGTCTCAGCTACCACACGCCTCTTATACTGAGAGATAGCAGGAAACTTGCGTCCAAAGCTATCTAGTAAGTCTCTGGCTTCACGTCCAGTGACCCCAATAGAGGTAGCGATCTTCTCAGGACCAATACCGTACATCATACCTAGCACCAAAGTCTTTGCACCACTGCGGGTGATTCCAACTGTGTCGCCAATGGTTGTATAGATATCTACGCCGTCAACATAGTTCTGACATAAAACCCTATCATTACTGAATGATGAGAGGATTCTAGGCTCGATCTGAGAATAGTCAGCCACTACTAGCTGGTGACCCTCTGGAGCTACAAACAGATTACGGATAGCTTTTCCGTTAGCTGTGCGTGGGTTAGGCACATTCTGTAAGTTAGGGTTGCGACTTGAGAAGCGACCGGTATCTGCACCATACTGGATAAAGTCTGTGTGAATCCGGCCCTTGAGTAGCAGAGATTTCTTAGCTACAGTCTTTGCTTTGCCACCAGTAGTGCGTGTAATGTCTCCACCTAAGTATGGGATTACATATGTAGTAAGCAACTTGTTTAAGTCGGAATAGTTGAGAAGGGCGTCAACTAAAGCATCCTTGCCCTGGAATGCTTTTAGCGCAGGCTCAGACACCGAGTAGTCTGATATAACGGGAGCGATACCGTTTTCGCTATTAGTGACGCCCTTCGGGGTAAGAACGCGAGGTCGAAGTCCGCGACCACCGTCCTTCTTCGCAGAGAAGAGTAGTTTTTGTTTCTCAGGAACACTGTTAATGTTAAAAGCCTTGCCAGCTAAACGATAGATGTCAGCCTTAGTGGTTTCTAACTGAGACTCTAGGTCTACCTTAAGAATCTTTAAAGCCTCTACATCAATGTCCGCACCATGCAGTTCCATCTTAGAAATTACATAGAGCACGTCCATCTCTAGGCTAAACACTCCACGCACGTTATCTTCGTCAAGCTTAGGAGAGTACTTATTCCAAAGCTTCCACGTCCACTCTGCGTCAAGTCCGGCGTAGGTAGCAACGTCATCAAAGGTGTGGGCCTCAATCTCAGCACCGACGCCCTTGACCATGTTGTAATCAAACTCGCGCTTCAAGCAGTCATCTAAACCTAGGTGACGGCTATTGCGAGTATCTAGGATAAAAGCAGCGTTAAGAGTACAGGCGTAAGGCTTAGAAGGTAGGCCACCGATATACTTTGAAACGCTTTGGATATCAAACTTAAGATTGTGACCGATCTTCAATAGGTCACTAAAGAACAAAGGCTTTAGAGCCTTAAATACTTCTCCCACCATAAGCTGGTCAGGGGCTTCACCAAAAATCTTAGTAGCCTTGCGCTCATCCTTGCTGTAATCGCTAGGACGTAGGGGTAAACCCTTGATGATACGGTCTTGGGCAGAAGGAAGCAGAGGGTACTCAGTGCGTAGGTATTCACCGTTAGGGTGCCCCATAGGGATAACATCTACGCGACCATTAGTAGCCAAGGCAATCCACACTACTTGGTTCTGTCGTGGGTCTCCACGGTGATCGCCCATAGTTTCAACGTCAAATACAAAAGCATCTTGTAATAGGTAGTACTCAACGAGCTCGGACAGTTGCTCGTCTGTGGTAATAATATTCATCGCTCTCCTGAAAGTAGGTTAGGGAGCCGGTAGAAAGGAGGTAAAACCCGGCTCCCCAACATTAGTGGGACATACTAGTTGCTAGCGGCAATTTCACGTGCTACATCAGAAAGCTCCTGCCTTGACGACATATAAATGGCATCAGAGGTATAAGGCTTAAGAGTCTTGACGTAATCAGCCGTAGCGACTGGATCGATATCCCAATCATCAGCGAGATCGCGCTCCTTTACAGGAACGATTGTGTGAGTAGTCTTGGTACCAGTACCTGACTTACTAACAGCGTAGTAAATGTCTGAGCGGTTAAGCGGCCCAGTCTTAGGATCAGAAGCAAGCTTCTCGATCTGCTTGCAAAGACGAATACCAACAGTCATAAGTTCAAGCTGTGGGCCCTCAGGGTCAGAAAGATTGAGGACAGTAAAAGCAAACTTACGAGATGGAACGCTGCCTACTGCAATTAGTGGATCATCTTCACCGATGCTGATAAAAGACTTCTTACCTGTACGGTTAACCCAATGCTGCATAAATGAGATTGGCTCAGATGAAATGAACTTGATGAGTTGAAGATCCTCATCGAACTTGAAGTCGGTAGCATACTTGCTATTCTTTACAGAAGCTTCCTTGACAGAAGCCCAACCGGTTTGGATAATTGAAGAGTTGTTAGATGAAAAGTCTTCATCCTCTTCAATGAAGAGATCTACATCTTCAGATGTAGTAGTTGGAACTGTGTAAGAGTCTACGTTTGGAACGGAAGACTTTGCACGTAGTGATGATGTGGTCATTAGGATTTTCCTTTGGTCTGTAGGTCGATAGGTCAGTTAACTTCTTGATCGTGAATACGTTTCCAAGTCTCCATAAGTTCTATAGATAAACTTGAGTACTTATTCCAATCAATTCGTGGTGCATCCATAAGTCCGCGGACTTCGAAAGCAGCCACTGTAGCCTCAACAATTGCTCTGGAGTACATTCGCCAACCTGGCTTCTTTACACCATCTACAACTGGCGACTTCAATCTGTAAGGTGCTCGGGGAATATATCCCTTGCGCTCCCAGAGACGGATAGTCACTAGAGGTCTACCTAGTGCATTTGAGAAATCTCCTGCACTAAATAATTCTACCACTTTACCGTTGGGTAAAGTCTTTACCTGAGGTTTTGAATCCCAGGAACCTTCTTCTTTTACTTTAGGTTTCTTAGCCTGAGGATTCAGGGGACGGCGCTTCTTCTTAGAACCAGGGTAGTACTCGTCTAGTTCTGCGATTAAGCGGTCTACTGGATCCTGGTCACTCATGACTTGCTAGGAATGAACGCGTAGGAAACGGATTTAGGGAACATTGAGTCGATCTCCTCTTCTGTGAGAAGGTCTTCATATAGGCAAGCCATAACCTCTGACTCGTCTAGAACAGGTACAAGCTTATAGCAACGGTCTGTCAGACCTTTTTGCTTTAGGATGGCGCGAGCCTTATCCTCATCAAGCTTTTGGGTGACACGGCGTTGGCGCTGTAAGGACTGGAAGCCATCTACTTCTTCTGGAAGTGAATACCAGATATGGCCCTTGTCGTCAGGAGTACCCTCTTTGTCTACAAGGTCAGAAAGCTCTGCCTTAAGTGAGGATTGCTCTTTGGTAAGGTCTTCGATACGACCTCTGAGTTGAACATACTTGCGGACTTTACTAACTACTGGATTGCCCTCTGTAGGCAAATCTCTGTGAATAACTTTTGGCATATTATTTACCCCCCTATTAAATATATTACCACAGATTTCTTACTCCGGCAACACGCCCTTTATGTATTCCTTTAGGGCAGCAATAATGACATCCGTAACTGTACGGCCATCTATCTGAGCCTTGTCTTTGACAGCGGTCCAGAGCTCATCTGATACCCGGACGGTGCGGGTTGGGGTCTTAGGTGCGTTTGGCATAGTGAGATAAGTTTAGACCATACTTTGTTGTAAAAAGGCCTTAAGACTACCTAAGTTTAACTCTATACCTCCAGCATCATCTATGCCTTCTCCGTCCATAATGGCATCAGCTACTGAGTTCTTTTGAAGAAGCATGTCATGTTGACGCTCTTCAATAGACCCCTCCATCAAGAAGTCTTGAATTACGATGGAAGGCCAAGTGCTACTAGCTCTGCGAATGCGACCATTGCGTTGTAGAGCGAGGCCCGCATTCCACGGGAGGTCATAGTTAATGAGTAGATTAGCCTGAGGAAGATCCACCCCGTAGCCACCGGCATCACTAGACACAAGAATACGACAACCTGGATCAGTTTGAAACCAGACCTTAGCAGTCTCTTTAGTCTTTGCATCCATCTCTCCTGTATATCCCGCCGAAGCGTGCTGTAATTGTTTTCTAATCAAGGCAACCATCTGTACGTAGCTAGTAAATATAACTACCTTGTTCTGATCATTCTGGTCTAGGAAGTCATCCACATACTGTTTAAGGGCGGCTAGCTTTGGTGACTTAGACACTTTGTCCAATCTGCCTGCTTCCCTTAGTGCATCTATGTATCCAGAGTTTGAGGTATCAAATAGCTCTGGGCTGTCACACAGCATTCTTAATGCTGTTAGTTTAGACATGATCTTGCCTTTAACAGCGTTGGCAGCTTCGTTCTGTTTATCCCCGGAATAGTGCGAGAATAGGTCAAAGGAGGTGCCATAGCTATCTATCGCGTCCTCTAGGTCAGTTAGGATCTCTCCTGCCACATGGTTATAAAGCTTGACTCCTGCCCTATCAAATGGGACACGGATAGGTTCAGCAAAGATAGTTGTAGGTAGGTAAGGAGCTACGTCTGGATCCTGTTGGCGTTTACGTACGCTGGCCTTAGACATGGTTGTGTTTAGGGTAGGCAGGTTACGGTAACGCTCTACCCCACCAAAGTGGTTGCGAACAATAAAGGTCTTATCAAATAGGTCAAAGCGACCCAGCACTGTAGAGTCTACAAACTGCATGATGCTATAAAGTTCTTCAGGCTTGCCATTCTCAATAGGCGTACCGGTAAGCGCAAACTTAACTGGGCTTCTTAAATCCTTGACGTGCTTAGACCTTTTAGATCTAAATGATTTTATTGCGGTAGCTTCGTCGCAGACGATAAACCCTCTTGCGAGTTTGGATACCCATTCCCAGTCGTTAACAACTTGTTCATAGTTGATAATGACATAGTCAACGAGGGAAGTACCCCAGTCAAGGGCTTCTTGATACTGTTGCTCTCTTTGAGCTTTGGTTCCATCAATGACCAAAGGGTTTGCATCACCACCGGTAAACTTCCTAATCTGTTCGGCCCATTGATACTTCAACGAGGATAGGCAGATTACAATACCAGGTTCCTGGATTTCTTCAAAGTCTTTTAGCTGCTCAATTGCAGCAATAGTAAGAACAGTTTTACCCAGGCCAAGGTCGTAGGCCACAAGCATCTTCTTGCGGTCTACCATGGCCTCTACGGCCTCAACCTGATACGGTAAAAGTGTTCCAGTAAACATTAAAGACGGGCCAACAATCTAGTCTTAACTGAAAACTCTAGGTCTTCAATAGTAGAGTTGTTATGGATATAGGCATCGAACTCCCAGTTATCTAAGTCATGCTCTGATACGTGGGAGTTGACAGCATCTACACCGGCACGCTCTACACGCCAGATTTCTGCCCCAGCTAGTCTAAGTGTGGTAGCTTCATTTTGAAAACGGACATCTGTAATAACGTAGTTGCCTTCATCTGACATGGTTCTAAGAGCTTTGGCTACCCAAATTTCGGTGTCAATAACAGTTCTAGCTCCTACGCCAAGCACTTGAAGCAGCCTACGAACCTCTGGGCTTTTCTTAGCCTCATCCCATCCATCACGGTCTACACGACCACGAAGGTACATAGGTTCACTGGCCACTGTGCTGATAATAGGGTTCAGCTCATAAAGCAAATCCCTAATAGGGTCGGCAAAAGCTACACGTTTAAAGCCACGTTGCTCTACAAGATACTTAGCTACTGTATCTTTACCTGATTGTGCATATCCTGATAGTCCTATAATCATTTTAACCCCTTCTCAATAGTCTGAATGGTGTCGCAGGGATAAGAAACTGCCCATTCCGCCCCAATTGAGCAGCCCGAACAAATAACCTCTCCAACACCAAATAGATGTGGCTTGTGCAATTCCACTACTGCGCGGATGGCTTTAAGATAAACGTACAGTTCTGCAACAATCTCTTGATCGTGGTACCAATCATCCGCCTCGCGGAGTTTGAATAACAACGCATCGTGTGTCATAAAAATGCCGCCTCCCCGAACACCGAATGTTTTGAACCCTCTATACAATAGTGTACCAAATCTTCTGGCATGTCACCAAGATCTTTAAACTCTGTATCTTTATAGTTTAAGAACCAGCACTCCATGCCTTCTTTGCGTGTACGTGTAAGAAGATCTAACGACGCTTTCTTACCCGCGACATCGTTATCCATAGCAAGGATCAGTTTATCTGCTGACTTCATCAACTGGATCTGCTCGTTGCTTACAGACGCACCAAAGGTTGAAACGCCTCCTTGAATTCCCAATGATGCTAGACGTACAGCGTCTAAAGGAGACTCAACTACAATCATAGTTCCTCCCTTGAACCGCTCAATGCCAAACAAAGTCTTAGACTTAGCTACACCGGTAGGACGATTACGGAACAACCTTTGAGTCTGACTCTTCTCCTGCCAACCCATAAGACTAAAGCTCTTAGGATTACGGATAGGTGTGATCCAAGAATTTGTTGCTGGATTCCACTTAACGCCGTAAAGGACGCAGCCCTCTTCAGTAAGACCCCTAGCAGACAATGCCCAATCAGGTGGGGTACTTTCGAAAATCGAAAGTCTGGCCTCACTCATGGATACTGGGACTGGGATAGGAACATAAGAGTTCCTAGCCTCTTCCAGCTGCCTAGCTAGATACTCAAAGTTAACCTCGATATTGTTGCGTAGCCAATCCTTGGCAGCATCAAAGTCTGTATTGCCCCACTGGGTTGTGAACTCCTTGATCTCAGCAACCAAGGTAAGCAGAGTTCCTTTATAGCCACAGGAGAAGCAATGGTGAACTCCGGTCTCTGCATTCATGGACCATGATGGGTTGCTATCTTCCTTGCCTGTGCGCTCTAGGTGCATTGGGCATAGACCAAGAAGCTCATCGCCACGTTGGTTAGTCTCAATGCCAAGAGTTAGTAGGACGCCCTCTACTGAGCCTTCACTGTACATTATTTCCTCCTACATTTTCCGCACACCTTTTCAGGAGCACCGTAAACTATAACAGTCTCGCAATCTGTAGCCCAGTTACCGCAATCGCTACAGTATTCTTTTTTGTCCCCACGCTTACTCATCACGTACCCAACCTGGCTTGTCAGGAAGCGTGGGCGCTGTGGCCTTAGAGCCACAGAGCGCACACTCCATATCTAACATATACATAGAGATTTCGTAATCTTCAAACATTGCCTGCACATTCCAAAGCATGGAGCCGCATATGCAGACATGGGTAGGTTCACCCCGAAGATCAATCACTTCTTTTTCCTTCTAAGGATACGGCGACGCTCACGAGGAGTAGTCCCGCCCCATACGCCCTCAGACTCACGATTAGACAGAGCAAAAGATAAACACTTATCTTTCATCCAGCAATCGTTGCAGATGCTTTTAGCCTGAGCAACATCCGCATCCTCATAGGTATCAGGATAAAAGATGTCAGTGCTGTAGGTTACACATAGTTGAGTCCCATCAAATGGACTGGATATTTGAAAAGGCTGCGTACTCTTCAAAACGACCCTCCTCCCAATCCCACAGTAGATCTGTGGATCCCATACCTGAAATACGACTTGCTGCCACTGTTAGAGAACGAGATGAATCATCATCTTCATCCTGACGTTGTAGAACTAGAACAATGTCTGAGTCCTGCAAGAACGATGAGGTGTAGCCGATAGAATCTGCCGTTACCTTTCCGCCACGCATCTTAGAGCGAAGAGTCTGGGTGCTAACCACAACAGGAATGTTGTAGCGCTGTGCCACACGCTTCATAGAACGAGTAAGACTGCGAAGAGAACGCTCTGATTCTGTTTCGCCGGTTTCCTCATCAAACATAAGATACATACCGTCAACGAACAAAATGTCCGGCTCGTACTTCTCTACCTTTGCACAAAGACCTGTGATAGTTCTAGAGGCTACCGTGTCCGGCATCCAGAAATCATCACGAGCAATACCTAGGTGATCGAGATAACGCTTTTCTTCATCGGATTTAAGAGCTCCCATGATTAAACGCTGGTGTGAGATGTGTGAACGCATTGCATCGTAACGAGTCTTCATCTCACGAGCAGTCATTTCAAAAGACTGGAACATGACACGCTGATTCTCATCCTGAGCTTTGATAGCCATCTGCATTGCAAGCACTGACTTACCAGTCTTAGGAGGTGCCGCGATTGTCCACAGCTGTTGCTTCATAACTCCTGAAGTAATCTTGTCAATGGTGTTAAAGCCAGTAGACAAACCAAGCAAGCCGTTAGGACGTGTCTTGATAGACATGTACTCATCGTAACGCTG
>Ga0208739_1000059_pt1 | contig 42543 bp, 60 predicted proteins | sample CryBogCBE27Jul09_FD_184566 | JGI IMG/M metagenome (GOLD analysis project Ga0208739, IMG submission 184566) | Freshwater microbial communities from Crystal Bog, Wisconsin, USA - CBE27Jul09 (SPAdes) (version 2) | ecosystem: Environmental > Aquatic > Freshwater > Lake | place: Crystal Bog... | reverse complement strand
ATGTTCGTGAGGCTAACTGGGTGTACATTATCAACTCTCAGGCATCTTCATACTTGCCTACAGATAACACACTGTCTCCAGCGGCGTTTGACCAAAACCTTAATACCATTGCTACTTCTACAGTAAGCGAAAATTGGCTTGGATTGCAGTACGCCCAAGCGCAACCAGTGTTTTACGTTGGTTTTAATGGGTACAATGCAACTGGCGGAACCACAACATACAACTTTGCGTACGAGGTAAGCGACGACGGTGTTACATGGACTACCGTACAGCAGCTACCGACTACTACGCTATCAGATCGTCAGTGGGCGTATTTTAACATCGCCATAACACCAAATCACCTTTATTATAGACTAAGAGAAACCGTAGCGACCACATTTACTGTTCGCGAGATTGTGTTCTCTACCAGTCAACAGGTTATTCCATTGGCTCGCCTAAACCGCGACGACTACTGGAATCTTCCTAACAAACAATTCCCTTCTGTTCGTTCATTGCAGTATTGGTACGACCGCACCATTGAGCCATCAATGTACTTGTGGCCGGTCCCAAACAATGACTTCCAAATGTTCCAGCTTCTTGTTGAAAAACAAATGGAAGACGTTGGTTCATTGACAAACCAGATTTATGTTCCAGACCGCTGGATTACTTCAGTACAAGCTAGTTTGTCACACAAGCTATCCTTGCAACTCCCTGGAGTAGAGCTGACACGCATTCAGTACTTAGAGCAACAAGCAGAAAAACTGTTTATGCAAGCCTCTAATGAAGAGCGTGATAAGTCGCCCATTTATTTTCAACCTAACATAAGTTACTACACAAGATGAGCGTAATTCAAACGTACGATTCGCTGGTGTTAAACGTTCAGCAATACATGGAGCGTAACGACGCCGATTTTGTAGCTCAAATTCCTAACCTTATTGCGTTGGCTGAGTCATCTATTGCCGCTGAGTTAAAGACATACATGCAGCTTATTGTTGTAGAAACTAACCTTACTTCTAACGTAGCGGTTTTAAACAAACCAGCCCGTTGGCGTAAAACAGTTTCTATGAAGATTAGTGGCGAACCGGTGCTACTACGTAGTCAAGACTACGTGGCGCAGTATACCGCCGAATCTTCTACAGGAAAGCCGTTGTACTACGCAGACTACGACTACAACAACTGGAACTTTGCACCAATTCCAAATCAAAGCTATCCGGTTGAAATTATTTATTACGCTGAAATCCAACCACTAGATTCACAAAACCAACAAAATCTGTGGACCGCCGTGGCTCCTCAGGCAATGCTATACGGCACATTGCTACAAGCACAAGGCTACCTCAAGGCTCTTGACAAGCTACCAGTTTGGAAACAGTACTACACAGACGCAATTACCGCGCTGAAAAAAGAAGACAATTCACGCCGCGTAGATCGCAACACTTCTGTTCAGGAACCCTAATACATGTCCACACCAGTTTATACCTCACCCTTTACAGGCACTGTTGTAACGCCAACAGACGTATCTTACTCTGCGCTTGCGTTTAGTGCTAATACAGCTTTATATTGGCCTTCGGTTGTAAACCAAACTGCTGGTCAGGTTCCTGCAACTCGAATCATTGACTGCACACCGTCTACCTCTGGCTTGTCTATTGCGTTGCCACAGGGTAGCTTTGGTACCGTTGGCGCAGACATCATGTTTAACAACAAGGGGTCATATTCCTTTTTGGTAACAGATTCAACTGGCTCCAACTCCGTCACCATTGCACCGGGCATATCACAGTATTTTTACCTAACAGATAACAGCACTACATCTGGCACTTGGGGAAATTTTGTTTTTGGTGCTGGAACATCTACTGCCAACGCCGCAGCATTAATCAACAACTCACCGTCCACCCTTGGTGCCTACGGTTTGAGTACTGTAAACGGCTACTTGGCAGTTACTCAAATTATTGTTGATATTTCAATTGCTCCTAACCCAGTTATTAATAATTTAGACAGAGCAAAGACATATAATTGGTCGGCAGGCCTTGGAACCATTCCTCTACCAAATACATCTACCTTGCAAAGAGGTTGGTTTATTGCGTTTAGAAACAGCGGAACCGGCGCGTTAACTTTTACCACAACATCCCCACAAACTATTAACGGCTTGTCGTCGATTGTTACCAATCCAGGTGACTCAGGTTACATTTTTTACGATATTAACACTGGTAACTACATTACTGTTGGCTGGGTAACACCAAACAACATTGTGTTTACTTCTGCAACATACGACGTTGACGCTATTTCTGGTAGCACCTTGAACCTTGTTTCAAATGCTCCAATTATTCAAACCTATATTTCCCAGTCTGGTACACGTAACGCATCATTGGCTGTAACACTTCCCGCTATTACGCAGCTATACGTAATGGTTAATAATTGTACTAGCGCCAGTGATACAATTACATTCCAAAACCAGGGAAGTAGTCAATCCCCGTTGTCTCTTGGAATTGGTAACACTTACACGTTATTAAGCGACGGTACTTATTTATACATTTTAAATTCATCATCCTCTTCTAGCTTTAAGGCTGTTAACGGTGTAGCAACAGCGCCGTCTTATTCATTCTTAAATGACAGTAGAACTGGTATGTATTTGCCCGGTACTAACATTCTTGGACTTGCAGCAAACGGCGTGGAGGTTATTGATATTAACGCAACCACTTCATCTTCTCCAATAGTGACAATTAACGGCAGACTATACGCAACAACCTTTAGCGGCGGAACGTTCTAAATGGCGGCTGATAATCAGCAACAGGACAACTCGCAGTACACTTCAATTTACAGCCTAGCAATACCGGCTGGGATTAAGCGCGACGGCACACAGTTTCAAAACGACCAGTATACCGACGGCGTGTGGTGTCGTTTTCAGCGCGGTGACCCTAAAAAAATGGGTGGCTACCGCACATTGTTCACTAGCAACATTGGAATTTATCGTGGCTTGATTTCACAGCCATACAACGGCGTTAACTATATTTTTGCTGGTAACTACAAAGAGCTAGACGTGTTTACCTGCGGAATTACATATGGCACAGGTAGTGGTCCTTTTGCGGCAAATATTTTACCCGGTACTGTTCAATTTACGTTGGTGTCAACTACTAGCACTACTTTTGTTATCAAGGGTGATGTGAGGTCTAGTTTTCCTACAGGCACAACGGTTATATTTAATCAGACAACGCCAGTAAATTACATTACAACTGGTACACCAACATACACGTCACCTAACACAACCGTAACGGTAACGACCACCATTACTGGCAGCCCAACAAGCGTATGGTTAAACAACAGCGCGGTGTTTACACCAGATCCTGCATCGGGTCCTTATAGGATTACTTGGCAGTTTGATTCTCAGTTTAGTCCTTTAGGTGGTAACCTTTCCCTGTTTGCTCACCCAGGCTACAACTTAGTTGATATTGACAACGGTGTTCCATCACAAGTATTGGTTGGTAACATTGCCCCATCAACAGGAAATACTTGGACGTTTACTGGACTGTCAGATAGCTCTGGTGCAAACCCAACCTATCAACCTATTAGCGTTGATGGTGGTGTAACTGTATTATATCCATTTATTTTTGTGTATGGATCACACGGCTACATTGCAAACAACAACGTCAGCAGCACCTACTCACAACAAAACTTTTACGATTGGAATGGCCCCTTAGCTAACCAGGTTAACGTATCCTCATCCAAGATTGTTAAGGGCATGCCAATGCGCGGTGGTACTAACTCACCAGCTGGTTTGTTCTGGGCAACTGACTCTTTAATTCGTGTTTCATTTAACTCCTCTGCTTCTAGTACAGCAACTACTAGTCAGTTTTGGAACTATGATATTATTTCTAGCCAAATCTCTATCATGTCGTCTAACGCCGTGGTTGAAATGGACGGTGTGTACTGGTGGATGGGTGTTGACCGTTTTTATGCTTATAACGGTAGTGTTACAGTAGTGCCAAATGACAAAAACATAAACTACTTATTTGACAACATTAACTATTCACAGCGCCAAAAAGTATGGGCCACTAAGGTGCCACGCTACAACGAGATTTGGTTCTTTTATCCACGTGGTACTGCTACTGAGTGTACTGATGCTATTATTTATAATACAAAAGATAAGCTATGGTATGACGCTGGGCAAGCGCAAGGAGCACAACGTTCTTGTGGATACACCACCGAGATTTTTCCAACACCTATTTGGTCGGATTGGAACTACACCCCAACATTTAGCGCACCATACACCACTATAACAAACCCAGCAAGTTTGCCAGCAGCGGGCGCAAATCAAATTTATATTGCTGGTGATGTAACTTCAGTATTTAGCCCTGGTAGTATCCTGACCTTTTCACCAACTTCTGGTGCTTTGGCAACATTCCAAATAACTGCTGTTGTCAATACATTCAATACCACCATCGGAACTCCTGGCGTTACTTTGGTAACGTTTACTGGTTCTAGCACCGTTACCCCCGCCGCTGGTACTTTGGTATACAAACAAAATGGTGGCTACACAATTTGGCAGCATGAGTACGGCCAAAATAAAGTTGGATTAACCGGTGAAAGCGCGGTATATTCTAGTATTACAACCAGCGATATTAGCTGGCTAACTGGTAACCCAAGCCAAGACGGTTTAATTGGGGTTAACCGCCGTATGCACCTGCGCCGCGTGGAGCCAAACTTCTTACAGACTGGCACCATGTCTATGACCGTGTTAGGTAGGAAGTTTGCAAACAGCCCAAACGAAGAGGATTCTGGACCATTTTACTTTGATCCCGATACCGATAAAATAGACCTTCGTATTGAGCACCGCTTAATTCGACTACAATTCACATCAAACCAAATTGACGGCAACTTTGAAATGGGTCGTTTGCTTATTACCTGCGAGTTTGGTGACGAGCGTCCATGACCATTTACGTCAACAAGAACAACCAGCAGTTCTTTCCGTTTGTGCCGGATCAGTCTAGTTGGGAGGACTGGAATGGCAACTTTATTATCTACTACGGTCAGTTAAATATACCATACCACACCGAAGAAAACTGGAAAAGCACCGCAGAAATTATTGCTAGTACGTTTACTTTCTCTGCTTTTCCAATTCCTGACCCAGACCGCTACGAAAACTGGCAGGACTGGGCTAAAGAAGTAACCTTGATTATTAACGGTAAATCCCATTAACTAGGGCAAAAAGCCCCAAAAACGCGTATTAGTGTATATAGGAACACCCCGGATATAAAATGACACCATCACAGATTATAGCAGAGGATCATAAACGCTTTGGCCATAGTCAAAAGGATACTGCTCGTTTGATGGAAACTATGAATGCGATGATTCAAAAGAATGCCGCGCATCTAATACAGCATGGGGACTCACTTTTATTTTTAGTTAGTCTTGGAAATAAAAAAGCAGAAATTAACTTTTTTACTGCAGATACTCCACAAAAAATTAAATCGGCGATGGTATATTTTATTAAGCAAGTAAAAAACGCTGGCTTTAATAAAGTGTACGGTGAAAATGGTGGTGCTGTATTAAATAAAACACTTAAGTTATTAGATAAACTAGGACTTAATGTAGAAAAGTCTGATAACTCAAAATATTATTGGATGTCTGAGCTATGAGCGGAGGAAATCCATTTAGCGGAATAACTGATACCATATCCAATGTTTTAGGAACTGACGGTAGTCATGGTGGTTTATTGGGTCTTGGAGCTCAATTAGATAAAGGTGTTCGTGATGTAATTCCTGGTGGTTGGGCAATGATTGGTGCTGTAGCCCTATCTGCGTTGTCTATGGGTACTGTCGATTTAGAACCTGAAGCATTAGCTGCCGCTGGTGCTGAAGAAGCTGCCGCTGCTGGAGAGGCTACCGCAGCTGGCGCTACTGCAGCTGAAGGCACTGCTGCTGCAGATGCTGCTGCCAACTCAACTTTTGCTGCAACTCAAGCAGCTGAAGATATGGCTGGTGGTACACAAGCTATTGCCGATGCTAATAGCATTACAGGTAGTGCTTCATTAGATAATGCTATTGCAACTGTAGGTAAGGGCGCGTTAACTGGCGGTGCTTTAAGTGGCGCCAGGGCCGCATTAACTGGGCAAGATGTTTTACAAGCAGCATTGCACGGAGCAATACAGGGTGGTTTAACCGCCGGTGCTATTGGTGGTTTAACTTCCGTTGGAATACCCTCTTCTATTGCAGCGGGGCTAGTAGCTGCTAGTAAATCTATTGCTGCTGGCGCAAATCCAACTACAGCTTTAGAAAATGCTGTGCTAGGTGGTGGTTTGGCCGCTATTGGTGGTCAAGTTAATACTGCGCTAAATACTGCGGGAGTACCGTCTACAATAGCAAATACTTTAATTGGTGCTGGAACTGGCGCCATAGGTTCTGCTGTTAAAGGTGGTAATATTGCCGCTGGAGCAGAAAGTGGTGCTATCGGTGCCGGAATTGGCAGTTTAACAGCCCCTTCCTCATCAATATCCCCAGCTCCTGTAACAGACAATAGTACAGCTTGGACTCCACCCGATAACACCGTTTTTAAAGATCAACTAGCTGCTGAAGCACATCAGTTATCTGGAACTGCTTTAGACCAATTAAATCAAGTAAATGACGCACAAACTGCTGCTACTGGTGGTCTTGCGGCAACAAATAGCGCACTTACTGACGCCCAAAATGCACAAGCGGCTTTAGATAAAGCCAATACCAGTATTTTTCAGCCTGCTAAAGATAATGTAGCTAACTTACAGCAAACTGCTAGTGGATTGTATACAACTGCTAAAGCTGCGGAAGATGCGTATAACGCAGCGCAAGCAAAACTAACGGCTGACCCGACTCAAGAAAACTACAATGCTGCTCAAGCAGCCGGTACTGCGTATCAAAACGCTGTCAATGCTTTTATGCCAGCTAACGAGGCATTTACCACAGCTAATACAAACCTACAAAGTTTATACGATAGTCAGATTAAGCCATTGGTTGACGCCGCAACAACTGCAACAGCAACTTTAAATTCTAATTTAGCAACATATGGAACAGATAAAAGTAATTTAAGTAATTTGTCTAGTCAATTAGGTACCACATTAGGCGGATTATCACAGATTTCAAATGGTCAACTTGTTTCTGGCATGAATATTCCAGAAGTTGCTTTGTCAGCACCATCTGCTCAAGTTGGCCCACTGCCAGGAACAGATAATCTAACCCCACAAACATCAGGGCCAAGTATTGCAAAAATAAATGCTGAGTTAGCTGCGAATGCCTCTTCGCCAAATGCGGCGTTAAATGCACCTTCGGCAAATATTAGTGATCTTTCAAAGAGCATTGATCAATTAGCTAACGATCCTGCTACTGCAAATGTTATAAACAAAGCAGATCCGAACGCTTCTGTTACTGTAAGTTCTCCAACCAATGAAGAATTGGCCGCAATGGGTATAAATACTGATACTCCTGTGGCGCCGGTAGAAGATTCTAATGCTTCTGTAGAACCACCAGCAGACAGTAATGTTCCGGTATCATCTTCTGATGTTGTGGCTAACTTAGCGGCAACAGATACAAACCAGCCAGCTCCTGTAACACCAGCTCCAGTAGAGCAACCAGCTCCTGTAACACCAGCTCCAGTAGAGCAACCAGCTCTTGTAACACCAGCTCCAGTAGAGCAACCAGCTCCTGTAACACCAGCTCCAGTAGAGCAACCAGCTCTTGTAACACCAGCTCCAGTAGAGCAACCAGCTCCTGTAACACCAGCTCCAGTAGAGCAACCAGCTCTTGTAACACCAGCTCCAGTAGAGCAACCAGCTCTTGTAACACCAGCTCCAGTAGAGCAACCAGCTCCTGTAACACCAGCTACAGTAGAGCAACCAGCTCCTGTAACACCAGCTCCAGTAGAGCAACCAGCTCCTGTAACACCAGCTCCTGTAACACCAGCTCCTGTAACACCAGCTCCTGTAACACAGCCTAGTGGTGGTTTGCCCGTGCCTGTAGCTCAAGTTACTAATCCTGATAGTAGTGTTACAACAACGTATTCAGACGGAAGCCAGTCCACTTCGGCTACTGGCGCCCTTCCAAGCACCGTTGCTGCTAGTACACCAGCTAGTACACCAGCTAGTACACCAGCTAGTACACCAGCTAGTACACCAGCTAGTACACCAGCTAGTACACCAGCTAGTACACCAGCTAGTACACCAGCTAGTACACCAGCTAGTACTAGCACCGGCACATCGACAGGAACGGTGGCTGGTACAGCGGCAGGATTAACTGGATTAGGATTATTAGGAACAACACCAACATTAGGAGGCATCCCGTTGCCAACAGCTAAGACAATTAAGGGTACGCAGATCGCCTCACCGTTGGCGTCAAGGTATGATATACCGGTAGAAACGTATCAACAACCCACGTACAATCCACAGTCTTTAGCCGAAATTCAAAACGCTAAAGAGGGCGGACTAATGCACATGGCTGAGGGTGGCTTTCCTGCGGCTCAAGGCTTAATGAAGGGCCAACACGTTGGACACTCTAACCTGTTTGGTCTGCACGGAGCACAGCTAGCCGTCGCACCACACTTAGCAACTGGTGGCGAAATGGCTTTTGAAGACCGCACGCTACCAGAGGGGCACAACCCACAATTCTTTAGCGAGGGTGGATTGAACGCCATCCATCACCGCTACGTAACTGGTGACGGAGACGGTACTAGCGACTCTATTCCAGCGATGCTAGCAAACGGTGAGTTTGTTATTCCCGCTGATGTGGTATCATCACTGGGTAACGGCAGCAACGATAGTGGCGCCAAGGTACTAGACGAGTTTTTAAAGACTATCAGAGAGCACAAGCGTAAGGCAGACGCTAAACATCTACCACCCGACAGCAAGGGCGCGTTGGGTTATCTATTAGAAGCAAAAAGAAAAGCGAGAGCATAATGGCAACAACTGGATCTTCTGGATTAAACAACGCACTACAAAGCACTGCGGTTACTCAGACCACACTGCCAAGTTGGTACGACACAGCCCAACAAAATATTATTAACCAAGCTGGTACTGCGCAGCAAGCCGCACCACAGTTTCAGAACACTGCTGCTCAGGGCGCGGTTAACACCCTGCAAGGTGCTGCTAATCCATTTACGCAGTCTCAGGGAACACTAAACACGATTGCTCAAGGAGCTGCTAATCCTTGGATTACTGACCCGACTACTGGCGCCGTAACACCAAACACCAACACTGCCTTAGGTGGTTTGTTTTCTGCTCAGCAAAACCAACTAAACACCATGCTGCCCTCGCTTACCTCAGGCGCAGAAGGTGCAGCAATTGGCTCGGGTAACTTTGGTAGCCTACGTGGCCAAACAGCGGTTGACACCGCTAAGACACAAGCCCTCGCTAACTTACAAGCTCAACAAATGCAGTCCGCGTTACAAAACCAGCAGACCGGTGTTTCTGCGGCCACTGGTTTGGGTAACGTGGGTGCACAGGGTATTACTTCTGGCCTAACCACCGGCGCGGCGCAGATGAACGCCCCGTTCCAAGGTGTAACTAATTACGCCAACTTAGTAAACTCAGTAAACGCACCAACTACTGCATCACAACAAACTCAAAACTCTGCGCTGCAAGCTGCTACTCAGCTTGGCACTGCATTCAATGGTGGTTTATCTGCGTTAAACAATACTGCAGCCGGTAAGAGCCTTCTACAGTCTTTAGGTTTGGATAAGTTAGTAGCCGGTAGCGCAACAAGCGGAGCATTGCCAAGTGGTGTTCCAACTGGCGCCACTTTAGACCCTAACCAAAGTGGAAACTACATCTATAATGGTCAAACATATAAACCGGACGGAACGTTAATTGACACTAGCGGTAGCGTGTCTTCCGGTGGGGCTAATGCTATAAACGCAACAATAGATCCAAATACAGGTAACGTTTCAACAGATTCAAACCAATCTGGATCTATTTATGACCCTAATGCTTACGGTGCAGGTTAATAGGAATAAATTATGCTAGAAGATAATCAACCAGGATTAGATAGTTTAAGTGGTGGTACGGTTCAGGTAAAACCCACAACTGCACCGGGTATGCCAAGCGTTGCTGGTACTGTGCCACTTAGCCCGGCTCAAACTGCAGAGCTTGTAGCTAACATGCAAAAAATGATGGGTGAGCGTACTGGCTTTTTGCCAACGCTTATGGGCGGTTTTAAAGATGCGCTAGCTGTCGGCCAAGGCGCTGGTGCAACTGCTGAACGTGATCGTCAAAAGCTTTTAGAACAGCAACAATTGTTAGGTATGCAAAACACCATTGCAAGCTACAAAGCATCTGCAGAACAAAACGAAATATCTAAAAAGCGTTTTGAAAACTTAATGTCTGGCACTGGAACCATTCCGGGTGTTAAGGGAACCCCTTCACAACAATCTAGTATTTTAAATGATCCAGATGTTAAACTTCAGTTAGCTAATACACAAGATTGGGATTATACCACTAAAGAAGCAATTTTACGTGAAGCGGCTAAAACACATTTTGGCTATTCTGCTAAATCACAATTTGATGCGCCAGCTAACAAACAAGAAGATACTTGGTTTGGTCCGCTTAACAAGACTTTACACATTTCTACTAACGAAGCCAATGCGTACAAAGCTACTGGCGAACTACCTATCACCGTTAATGAAGCTGATCGTAAAGCTGCAAAAGCTTTATGGTCACAACAAAACGCTGCACCAACTACTACCACTGCTGCTCCTACAATGCCGGGAACTGCAGTTAAAACTGCCACAGATCTTAACATACCTATTATTAGTGGTGATCGTGATATTGCCAAACAAACTGATTTAAAACAAGCAAGTTTGCAACCTGGCTACAAAGGACCACCTGTTGCAGCTCCAGGAACTAGTCAGCATGAGTTTGGTAATGCAATTGATATTGAGCCTAAAGATTACGCAGCTGCAAGAGCCGCCGGGTTTATTCAACCATTCCCACAAAAAGATCCTAACCATTGGGAATTACCGGGAGCTAGAACTAACGCACCAGCTGCAGTAGCTAAACCTACAGTAACCCCACCACAAACAACTATTCCAGGTCAACGTGCGGAATTACAGGCAACAACAGCTCCGGTTCGTCCTCAGTTCTCGGGCCCAGAAGAAGAGAAACAATGGGTTGCTAGAGAAAATGCAAGACAAATGGCAATTATTGATGCACTCAAAGCTGAAAAAACTCGTGGAGCTGAAAAAGCGGGTGATCGTCAGGCGGCCATGATTGATAACGCAGAAAAATCAAGACAAATGGAAGACGCAGCAGATGCTATTATTTCGATTGCTTCTAATCCTAAATACCAAAACATAACTGGTATTGCTAAACAAGGTATTATCAGTAGCTTTCCTTCTGCACTTGCTAACATACAACAATTTCGTGGTAAGAGTGAAAAGGATGCTGAAGAACAAGCAGCAAAATGGCTCTCTTCTGAAGAACAAAGTGTTCGTGATATTTTAGCAACACAGGCAGCTCAATTAGGTGTTGATTACGCAGCGCAAATTTTCCACGGTGCTCGTATGGGTATTGGATTGGAAAACATGGCTATGCGTACCAAAGGTGTTGGTCCTGAGTATTTACCAGAAACCAATATTATCAATGCTAAAGTTATTAAAGAAGGTGCTATATTTAATAGAGCCAAAAAACAACTTTGGGTTGATTGGAAAGCAACTCATGGTGGCGATAGCGCAAGCTACGCTGACTTTGAAAATGACCCAACATACAGAAAATTGGAAGACGATACCCGTGGTAAATTAGCTAAAATAGCTCCAACTATTTTCAAAGTAAACGACGATACCAGAACAGATGGTAAAACCTTTAGTCATGTAACTACACCAGCAGCATCATCTAAATTTGACGAATTCCGTAAAAAGGGTCAGTAATGGGCGATACGTTCGACTATAAAGCATCTCTAGAAAAATATGGCCCTGAAGAAACCGCAAAGTTTCTTGCAGAACAGCACGGTATTGATCGTGATGCTTACTTAAAATCAAACCACACTGATGAGGATTTTATCAATGAGTTTGGTCCTAAAGTACTACCGGCGCCACAACAAACTCAAGAACAGCCGGTTGGTCGTTCTAGTGACGTTAGCCCAGTTGCTGGTGCTGCGGTTGGTGCTTTGGCTGGTATCCCAGTTGGCGGAACAATTGCTGGCAAATATACGCTGTTTGATACGGCTAAATCTTCTATGCCGCTTATTAAAGCTTATTTGGAATCAAAAAAAGAAAAGTTTGCTGGCGCACCAAAACCATCTGTTGAGGTTATCAATCCAAGCACTGGTTCTGCGGTTAGTCAAGTTGACGAAGCTTTAACTAAAGGCTTGTCTAACGAAATATCACAACAAACTAGAACAGCACAACGTGCAGCCGCTGCAGAAGAAGCAGCAAAAGTTGCAAAAGGTGCTGGACTTAACCCGAGTAGACCATTAATAGATTTTGGTAATCCATATGCTACTAAAGCTGGCATTATTATTGAAGGGGATACCGCTAGAAAATTGGCTGAAGAGGGTGTGCTTAATCGCCCTCCTCCGCTAACCAAAGCACAAGAAGAAGCTAAGATTGTTGCAGAAGCCCAAGAACGTGCAAGACAATACCTTGCATCTAAAGGTGTTGCTGAAACTGCTGAAGCAACTCCAGTGGCTAAATCGTTGCTCAATAAAACTGGTGATGTTGCTAAGTTCATTGGCTCCCCAACAGGTGTTGGTGGCAAAGTTTTAAATACTGTATTGCCGGTAGCTTCTTTGGGCGCGGCGGGTATGGACTTTGCTGATGCGTATAACCGCTGGCAGCATGGTGATAGATCTCGCGCTGTTATTAGTGCGCTAGGTGGTATTGGTTCTGCTATGACAGTTATTCCAACACCGCTTACTCGTGGTGTGGGCACAGCATTGTCTTTAGGTGCTCCGGCTATTAACTATGCAATTGATAAGACTTATGGTCGTTCTGGTTACGCACAGGGTGGTGCTGTTGCTCCAGCTAACTATTTAGCCGAAGGAGAGCAACCAGAACCTACACTGGGTCAAGCAGCCACCAATATTTATCAAGGGCTTACAAACCCAAAACAGTTGGCCGCAACCGGAGAGGCTCTAGGAAGACTTAGACAATCCATTCCGGGTGTGGCTGAATCTGTAGTTCGTGGTGCTGTAGCAGCTGTTCCTGGAGTGTTTGGTGACATTGAAGAATTGGGTCGTACGGGTATTAACGCGTTTCAAACCAATTTGGGAAAATTAACTGGTACTAATCAGGGTATGGTTTCTCCTGAAGCAAAACTACCAACAACTCGTGATATTTTAAATTACGTTCCTCGCATGACACCAACTCACGAAGGTGCACAAACGCTTGAAGATGTTGGTTCATTTATTGGTCCTGGAATAGGTGGGCTGGCTAAAGATACTGCTATGCTAACCAAAGGTTTGCCGGTTGGTTTGTCTATCCAAGATGTTAGCAAAGGTCGTGTATTTGCGCCTAAGAATGAATTGGGTGCGTATTCTGCTTTGGAAGAAGCTGCGCTTAACCTTAAGCAAAACAAAGGCACTGGCGATCAACTATACAACATGCTTGTCAAAGAGCCGGGTGTTAAGCAAGAAGAAATTCAGCACCGTGGTTTAGATGCACTGCTTAAAGGCAATACAGAGCCAGTGACCAAAGAAAGCATTTTGGCTCATCTACAAGAAAATCCCCCACACAAAATTACCGAGACCAAATTAGGTGAAAACTATGCTGGTGAGCGTGAGCCAGACTACGATACTGCTATTGACAATTTTCATAATGATTGGCGTAATGCTGAATTAGATGATGACGCTATGAATGCTGAATACAATTATCGTAGATACGATGATACGGATTGGCATGACCAGCGTAGACAAGAATATAAGGAAGAGCACGGATTAGATGATGAAGCTTTTGATGCAGATCCAGCTCACCAAGAAAACGTAAATGAAATTATTGCCCAAGATGCTCAAGCTAGCGCCGAGGATTATGGTCCTTATGTAATCCGTCATCGTAACCATGATTATGAAATTCGCGGCAATAATTGGGGCGATATTGAATTGCATGGCCCAGAAGGACATATTGATAATTATCGTAATATAGATGAGGCCAGACAAGCTGCAGCTTCACACGCTTTAGACCACGGTATCATTGAGCCAGAATATTATGATGAGGGCCCTGGTGCGTCTCAATATCATGGTTATGTGGGCTCAGGAAACGGTAACTATGAAGAGCAACTGTTCCATTATGAAAACCCGGGAACTCGTTATGATGCACCACACTTTCATGACGACAATCAAAATGAAAATCTGCTGATGCACATGCGTCGTCAAGATGCTGAGAACCCGTTGGGTCAAAAACTACTAAAGTTAGAAGAACAGCAATCTGACTGGCATCAAAAAGGTCGTGACAAAGGCTACCACAATCCAGCTATGGATCAAATGGTTCTTGATTTAAATGCTGAAAAAATAAGGGCATTGGAAGATGCTAAACCTTGGACAGACCAAGGGAAAGATGCGCCACAGGAAATTCAAGACAGATTTACAGCTGCAGATGAAAAATTGCAAGTATTAAAACGAAAATTATCTAGTGTGGTTCCAGATGCCCCCTTCAAAAAGAACTGGAATGAGTTTTTAATGAAGAAAGCGTTGCATGATGCTGCTGTGGGTGGTTACGATAAGTTGGCTTGGACAACAGGAAAAACCCAAGCTCAACGTTATAACAAAATGTTAGCTGATAATGTTAGTGAAATCCACTATACAAAAACACCACAAGGTCATTATGTAATTGCATTCAAAAGACCTGGTGAAACATCATTTACCCCGTACCAAAATTCAATTGGTGAAGATGCACTAAAAGACCATTTTGGTGAGCATATTGCTGATCAAATTAAAAATAACACTGGTGAAACAATACCATACTTAACCCACCATCCGGAAGGTACTGCGGCTCTTCGTGATATGGGAACTTCAGGGTATCATTTTAAAACTCCGGGAGAGATGGAAACTTTTACGGGTTTTGGAAACTCTCCTGAAGAAGCTAAAGCAGATTTAATTAAAACCATTCCAAGACTAGCAGATAAACATATTATCAAAGGTGAAAATATGTCCTTTGGTTCTGGTAAAGGTATGCAGGGCTTTTATGACAAAATGCAAGCTGATTTCTTAAACAAGTTTGCTAAAAAACATGGTCAAAAAGTACACCAAGATCAAGTGCTTGGTAATATGAATCCTGAGACTGTTAATGCGTTGACCATCACTCCTGAGATGCGAGCAGAACTCATGGAGCGTGGTTTCCCGATGTACAAAAAAGGTGGTATTGTTAAAAAGTAATCACTTCTTATAACGCTTACTAACCCAGCCCTCTGCGGCTAGTGGAAAGTCAGGCGCCCATGATGGCGGTGTGGTCATAATGTACATGACATCATTCTCCAGCGCTTCTTCTGCTTTATCTTCATCAAATAGGAGCAACACCTCATCATGGATAGAATTGATTATCTCATAGCCATTCTTTTCCAAATTGAGCATTGCATTAGCCAAGAAATCTCTCGCTGTACCCTGAACTGCAGATTGGAAGATACTACTACCAATCAAAGTATTTCTACTCCATTGACGAGTATAGGTGTTTTGGCTATGAACCGTGACACCCATCTTTTCACTACCCCATGGTGTGGTGAGCAACTCGAGCTGTGGCCTTTGCCAGCAGATCAAACGACCTGACGGTAGTTTCATCCATAGTACATTTTTCGCCATCTTCAACACCAATTTACTTCCCGCTTGAAACGGTATACCGGGATTCTGAATTGCGTCAGTCGCAGCAGCTTCGCATGCTGCCCAAAGCCATTTCACCTTTGAATATGAACTGCGGTAATTATTTACTGCGTTCATGGCTTCTCCCTCCGTCAGTTTGACCCCCATCCCCTCAGCATACTTAACAAGACCTTTAGCTCCTTGACCAAACATCGCACCGAGGACAGCTGATTTGCTGATCTGACGTTGATCCTTCGTGACTTGATCATAGCCGATTCTATACAGGCTTTCTGCAGCAAAGACTTTATACTCATCTAATCCCTTTCTAAACAGTTCAACTTTATCTTTTTGCCCAGCCAAGTACACGCCAACTCGGTTTTCAATTGAGCTAAAATCCACGTCAACGAAGGTCTTGCCTTGTGGGGCCACGATCGCGGATCTGACGAGGCTTGATAATTCTTGCATCGTACCAACTCCTTCATTAAATACGCTTGGTATTGCAAGTTCAATTTCTTCATCCGAGATTGTGGGACGAGCAATATTTTGTAGATTGAGCCCACCACGGCTCGCCCAGCGGCCAGTACTAGCGCCATGATATACCAGTGTATTCCTAATCCGTCCTTCACGTTGTATCTCCATCATCTTAGCGTACTTAGCCACGCTAGTTTGGCTTCCTTCTTGGCGTAATTCTAACACACGACGCACAGTGCCCTTTATGTTAGTATCCACTAACTTAGCTGAAACGGTCTCGGCGGTCATATCGTCAATCAACAAACCCCTATCACGTACCCACTTAAGCAATTTAGCCCTCTCAGACGGCTTACAACCGGTCAAGGCGACGCATTCATTGTCGATGGCATCCTGTGCCCTTACCACAGCCAAGACAGCGTTATGGAGCTCCTGTGGATCGACTGGTACGCCTCTTAGGTTGATGCGCTGGGTGAGGTACCAGATCTCCTGTTCGGAGGCTGTAAGGGGCCTTAAAACGCTTCCTATAGCCATTTCTGTACGTACGTCTTGGGAGCAATAACGGAACAACTCTTCCATAAGCATAGGATCGTTATTAAACTTTCCGTCTTTTTTGGGTTTACAAAGTTTTTGAATTAAAAATCTGCCACGGGGGTCTTTTTGGTGTTCTGCATCCATAAACACGCCAGCATCATCCAATGATTGTGGTATGTTATTGGCCGCGGCAATAGCCATGGAGTCAATGCACTGCTCCAGCTTTAGTGGTGGCCAGCCGTACTTAGGCACACAGACGCAGTTCCAGATGGCGTACTCGAACATGGCGTTCCATGCTTGGATTTTGCCACCGCGTTTGACGTGCGCCAACAAAAACATTAGGTCTTCGTTTGAGGGGTCAACTCGGGGTTTTGTAACAATAACGGAATCGGTTGCAGGGTTACCGAACGCAATACACAACACTTCTGTTGTGTCGTCGTTGGCGTAGATGTCTAGCCCTTGGTCGACTAGGTCGATGTGGCTGCGTGTTTCAAAATCAATGCTATAAATCATAAATGCTCCTTAGGCAAGCCAACGTATTGGCGGTTTTGTTGACAATAGTTTACAGTATAAACATATTTGTTGACATATGTCGAAGAAAATTAATTTTATCGACATGTTTGTTGACAAAATCTTACATCTTTACATTTTTTCCTACAAAACAGTACTTTAACATACTTTTTTATACATAAAAAAGGGGAGCTATGCAAGCCTCCCCAATATCACCACCATGTGATTCTATCTATTACCTGTTGCTTTTCGCTGTTTGATAGGCGTGTCCAAGCCGCAATTTCATCTCTTGTTCTCTTGCAACCTTTGCAAACGCTAGAGAAGTTGAGCTCGCATTTTCCCACGCAAGGACTTGCCACGTCCATGCTAGGTTCCAATTGAGTAGATTGAGTGGAGGACATGCCCACGGACTACTCCTTTCCATGTTCAATCCTGTGGCAATTAGCACACAGCAAAATACACTTATCCAGTTCCTGTTGTATACGTTTTTAACTATAGTGCATTAATGATCCGGGATCCGCTTTTTTACCCGCTGAATCTATATGATGAAAATCATAAATGCCCCGATGCTCAGAAACAATACCACAGTGTGCGCACTTACCCCCAAGATACTCAATTGCTTTAAGTTTGTTTTTAACTCTTCGCTCTTGAGTTTTCTTTTTGTCCTGCGCCGCCAATTTTTCTTTATTGACGGCGCGGTACTTACGCATGTACTCTTGTTTTTCCGGAGTTATCATTATATTTCGCAGTGGCCGGAACTACACGCAAGAGTTTGAGCACCTTCCACATTGTCTGTTTCTTCCTTAAAAATACTCCAGTCAAGTACAGGCATTTTAGCTTTAAGCTCTTCATACTCCTGTTCTGTACAGGTTGTATAAGGTGCTTGCTTATATGTACCATTATCCATTGGTAAAAAAGATACACCACTCATTTCATTAAAATGCTCCCAAACCCAAGCACCCACCGCAGGCCAATCATTTTCATTTACAGAAACTGTTACCGATGGTTTATGTTCACAAAAATGTCTTTGATATGTTAACCACAACCCCAAATGATTAATTGAGCTTACTTCGTCTCTGGTGATTCCGTCTGGGGCTTTGATTGGGAAGCTAAACACAGTTGTCTGAGTTGGCTTGTAGACACAGTCCTCCGCTGGAACTCCTTGACTAACCAAGAATTGGCTGAGAGGATCCTTTTTATCTCCGCGTACTCTGCGGATGTAGTATTTAGCGTGTCGTGGGTGGATTCCCGAAGCTGAGTCAACAAGCTGTGATACTGTGCCACTTGGTTTAACACATGTAATTGCAGCTGATTTAGGGATTCCAAGGATTGCAGCAAACTGCTCATTTGCCTCTCTTGCTGCCAAGCGGAGCTCTGCGAGGAGTTCATTTAACTCTTCCCCTTCGGTGGTGAGCAAAGGGTTGTCGTAGATGCCTGTAAGGGAAACGCCAAGTAAGCGCTCCTCTTCAGTATTACGTTGCCACACTTTGCGCAGGTAGGGGAACTTTGTGAAGGTGGCTTGGATTGTACCAAGGATGGCGGCAAGCCGCACTTTTCGCAATAAGGTTTCTTTGTTGTCATCATGTCTCACTACACATTCAGATAAATTACAAAATTGGTATGGTCGCAGAATGATCTCTGAGCACGGATTACATCCGAACTCAAAACCACTATCTCTATTCCCGTATTTTTCAACAACCTTTTTAGCAGCCTCCCGATTAAATATGCCTCGTTCACCGGAATGGGAGTTGTAAAGTGACAACCACTCTTCCATGAATTTTCCGACAGTAGGTATTTCGTTATACACCGCACTATTGTTCGCAAGGGCACGATGCGGTGCTGTGTCCCACCAAGGTCCTGCTTTAGCATGGCGAATCCTTTCATCATCAAGATCAGACAACGAGATCATTGCAGAGCGACGTACGCCACCCACCACAACCACCTCACCAATTTTACACATTAAGTCGTGGCACTCCAATGAATTTAAGCGACGGCCTTGTGCATGTTTAAAAGTATTAACAGTAAACTTAAATAAATCAATCAGTGGTTCCGGCCCGGAAGCTCTTCCACCAAAAGTTTTGAGTCGTGCTCCGGCAGGTCTAACATTGCTGACGTCCCACTTTGGAATTTCTCCGGCCCAGAGGTGGGCAAGAAGTAAACGTAATGATTTTGCCCATCCTTCTTTGCTATCATGTACTGCAATGGTGTGGTCTGACTCAAATAGTTTTTCTGGCACCTCGGGCAATTGTGTAATGTATTTGGACTCGACTGAAAATCCAACTCCAGTTCCGCAGAGCAAAATAAACATAGCTTCGTCGAAGCTCTTGGGGTCATCCACTGGGAGATAGCTGCAGTTATAGACGCAAGTATTGTCACGATCGGCACTCTTTCCTGCAGTCATCATGGCTCGCATGGACGGCATAAGTTCTAGGTTATAAATAGCACTACGTAATTCGGTTTTTAATTCTGTGTCTTCGCTAATCGCTGGTGTGCGACTAAAAATATAATTTACATAGCGGTCTACTGTTTCACCCCATGTTTCTCTACGGGCTTTTTCGTCTACGAAACGGGCATAGCGGCTGGCGGCAATGTATTCTTGATACTGATCCATTTATTTTCTCTATTGTTGTATGGTTGGTAAAGGGCAAAAAAGGGAGGCCGCAGTTTCTACGGACACTCCCTGCACTACGATAATGTGGGTGGGAAAGACAGTTTTTTTAGTCGTTCGTCTTCGAGTACTTGAGCTGAATAGTGTCAGCCTTTCCCATAACTACTTAGATTGCAAAATCTGCTGCAGCGGAAGTTGCTCCGCCTAACTTCTCTCCGTCCTCTAATTTTTGGACGTTATTCAAACCGCATGCAATACCTTTAGAACCAGCTGCATTGTATGGGTAGAATGTAATTGATGCACGGCCATAGCAACCGCTGTAGAACTCATTCATATCCATAATAGGATTGAGGTCTTGGTCTACAACACCAGGCTTTTGAGCTGAGTTTGCGTTAATAAAATAGCAACCTGCGTATGCTGGATCATCACGCTCTTCATCACCATCACGTAAACCACCTTTTAAACCTTTTGGAACAGAACCACCAAAGAAGCTGGCTGCAGCTGTCTTGGTATCTTCAAAAGCTTTTTGCAACTTAGCAATAGTTTCTTTATCAGATTTAGGAATAATAAGAGAGATAGAATACTTTGGTTCGCCACCATTCATACCAGCTTTTGGTGAAAAAACGTTGGCATAAGAAAAACGAACTTTGCCTGTTACTACTTTTACTTTGGTGCTTTGTACCATGATTTGTTACCTTTTTTACGTTAGAACTGGTCTTCAATCGGGGCCAGTTCGTCTACCCGTACTGCAAGTATAACATAACTTTATGCGTCGTACAGAATGCCATGTGTTTCTAAGGCTTGACGCATCGCCAGTGCTTTTACAAAATCGCTTAAATACTCTCGTTTATGCAAAATTTCTGGCTCTATTGCAACTGCTTCAATAATTTCATTGATAGCTTCTCGTAATTGTACCACAGCTTCGTGGTTATTACCGGGCAATCCATCAAAGTCTTTAATGTATTTCTCAATCATTATATCAGGAATTTCAATTTCAGTTCCTAGACAAACTATTTGCATGGGTACCTTTCTTATAATTGTAATGTTACCATGACTAAACCTACATTCCCTAGAGCGTACCCTAAGAATGAGATTCCCATGCCTACTTGGCCTTTCATAAAAAATTGTATTGCAACAATCGTATAAACGACACCAATAAATCCAATTAACCAAGAGTTCATTTAAAGTCATCCTCAGCGGTTTCTTTAACACGAACCAATTTTGGTTGTCCTTCTGGACGTAATACCAAATCACCTAACCAAGCGGTTACTTGTCCTTTTGGCCCTAGCTTTTCTAATGCTGCAATAGATTTAAGTTTGGGTTGTTCCCAAATAACTTGGGCGTCCATACCTTTTTCTACAAGCACAGTAGCGGCTAAAGCATGGTCGCTAATTTTGCGATGTGTTACTGTGGTTGTTAGTTTAAATCCAGGTGGCACTGTGTTACATGTAACGGCTTTATCTAAAGCGTACTCTTCAATATCGTTTACCCAAGATTTTAAGTTTTGGGCTTTGATAAGGACTTCGGCAACTTCTTCTTCGTTGAGGAGGGGCGCGGCTTTGAACTCGAGACGGGCGAGTTCTGTGTTGAAATCGCTGCGCGCTCTGCACGTCGCTTTAGCACGGCAGAATTGGCACCATTCGCCTGGGAGGAATTCGCCTGAGCCGCTCCACGCTTTCTTGGCTTTTGGCTTGACGAAGTAATTGGCCCAGTCGACAAGTTTACTGATGCTGGTACCATCGGTACTGATACTGTCAAGTCGGGGCTGGTGGATCGTGTAACTGACTTCTTTGATCTCTGGCCATTCTTCTTTGAACTTGGCGTAGGCTCCGAGGGCATAGAGTCTAAGTTGCGGGTTATCTTGCGCATAGACCGGAACGCCTCTTCCGAACTTGAGGTCGATGACACGAATGGAGTGCTGAGAAAGTATAACCACATCGGCTGTACCAAAGCCGTCAGGAACCCATTCAGAAAAGTCGACACGCTGTTCGAACAATGGCGTGTCAGCCTCACCAATTTGAGAACGAACGTATAGTACATAATTATCAACGTTAGCTTCAAAATCTTCACGTTCGTCAAAAGTGTAGTCTTTGTAGATTGGGTGGGTCTTGATAATTTCGTATTCACGTTCATATTCTTCGTGTCCAATTTGGTTAAAATGAAGGCGCAGGCGAATTTCACCCAAAGAATGGGCAAGTGTTCCCTCGGCAGAAAAATCAATGCCATTGGAAGAGCGCTTTTGTTCGGGAAGTGTTGCTTCTAAACGAGCTGAAGGGGTGCAAGAAAGCCACCGTTTAGAGCCAGAAGCAGATAAGAGGGCATGTGCAGTCAAGTTATTCTTTCAATTCAAGTTATTGAGGTTTCCATTATACTTACTAATACGCAAAAAAGCCACCTCTTGGGTGGCTTTTTAGTAAAAATTAAAAAAATATATTTTTAGGCTTTTAGGGCGGCAATCAATTCTGCAATTTCTTTATTGAAATCCACCTTGGTTTCCACTTTAGCATCTAATTTCACATCGCGGGATTCTTTGTAGGTGTCTTGAAATTGACCACGAACTGCTACTTCTACCATACGGGTATTGAAGTTTTTATTTTCAGCATTAGCAAGCATTAGACGCTCCCAATGAGCTTGACTATGTACCAAAGCCATATCAAGAGCTTCAGCAAACTCTGGATGGTTCTTTTTCATTGTTTCGGCAGCTGCTTTGGTGATACCTAAATCAGACCATATCATCTTTTGAGATGCACCTTGCTTACCTAGCTCGATCATACGATCGCACATTTGGGGTTCAAATTTGTATTTTGTTTGGGGTTTTTTAGCTGCCACACTTCCACCTTTTTAGTGATGCTGCCTTGCGTGTTGGTTTGCCGTTCTCGTCCTTCATCGGGCCTTTTACGCCAGACATACGAGCACAAAATGAATCTTTACGTGCACCGCCTTCAGGCTGTGGTGCTTTTAAATTGCTGCCAGTAGCTTTGTTATAAACAGCACGACCTTTGGCGGTAAGCCCAGCGCCCTTAGACGCAGGCAGCTTTTCACCGCGGCCAATTGCAAGCGATACATTTTTCTTAGTTGCCATTATTTTTTAGCGGTCTTTGCAGACTCTTTAAATTGTTTTGCTGTTGGAGCGCCTTTGGCGCCCGGTCTGCGCATTTTCTCGTTGGAGCCAGCTTTGATGCGCTCTTGTTTAGCGTGGATGTTTGCGTACAAACCGGGTTTAGTTGCCATATATTCCTTAAAACAGTTTAGGGGTGACCAATGGGATTTGAACCCATTCTAAGACAGTCACAATGTCTGGTGCTACCATTACACTATGGCCACGCCTAAGCTGTCTTGCTTAGCGTAGTTACGATGTCGAAAGGTAGTTTTTTGGTTCATTGTGAAGTTAAAATATTACTGAAACGCCAGCTAATTTCTTAGCCACGTTAGCCAGTTCTTTTGTTGTCTGACCGCTGATAAAGGTATTGATTTCAATAGCCTTATCAATGATCTCTTCAGTTGTTGGGAACTGAGGAGCCAATTCTGCAGCCTCTTTAGTTGTTTTGTTTAACACTTCCCACGCCGCCATGTTGGCTTCGTGCTGCTTGATCATCAAGTCTTTAGCTGTGTTAAAAATAGAAAAGCGTAATTCAAATGGTGAAACCATGGTAAATCTCCTGTGTGTTGTGGTGTGTGTAAATGCCCGCATTTTGGTACAAAATCCTCACTGTCTTGGGTGTTGTGAGAATGCCAGTGTTCTATGAAGGCGCGCTGGCAGCCTTTGGCCTTCTTTACGGCCAGAGTGGGGTTAAGGAGCGTCTCACGACGTGTCCTATATTTACTAATACGCTTTTTTGAAGCCTTCCGCCCTAGTCCGGAATAATGATCTTGCGGACCGGCTTTTCCTTTTTCTTTTGCTCTTCTTCCATCATCTTTCTGAAGGTTGGCATCATCTCATTGACAATCAGCTTGGTCATTGCCTCTGCCTTGAGCCGGTCTTCCATCTCTTTTTCTTCGCTGTTTCGCTTAGTTCTCTCATCCACCGCGTTTGCAATGTTGTTGCCAAACTTGCGGTGCTTTAAGAACTGGCGGATGAAATTTTCATCACTCATCTTTTGTTTCCAGTAATGCCTTGAACTGGGGCTCACCTTGCTGCTGGATTAGCGCAATCAATCCGGCTGATGCAACGTATGGTGCCTGCCCAAGGATGTGCAGGATTGCATTGGTTTGTTTTACTGTGAATTTAAATTCAAGGATCTCGTTTTCCAACGGGTCTGATTGTTGTACTTGTTCTGTCATTTTTTACCTTTCTTTTTAATTGGGAACATTGCCTCTCTTGCTGCTAACTTAACTGGGTCTGTGCAATATTGATCTAATTCCATTTTGCGGTAGTACGTATCCATTAGCTTTTCCATTCGCATGTCGTGAAGTGCCTTGATACCAAGTAGTGCTGTGGCCACTTCATCTTCTGTCATTGGTCTGGGCGCGTCACCATGGTGCTTGTACAGCAGATCAATGTCTTCGCTGGTTTGCCACGCCACCATGATGGCTGATTCTAAGTCTATTTGGTTATTCATTTCATCCTCTTCTTAGCTTTTTTAAGTTCTGTTGCAAAGTCTGCGCTAAACCATTTACCTACGATTTCAAGGGCCGGCATCATTTCTTGATACGCCGCCACATCATCTTCGTGATTGACGGCACCACTTTTTAGCATTTGCTTCATGCTAACATAAGAATCTGCCAGCACATTTACCACAATCTGGTCCGCAAAATCATCATCAATTTCTACAATCATTTTCCACACTCCTCTATTTTTGTTCGTTTTGTAATTTCGCGGTCAATATACCAACGCGCCTTGCGTAGGTCTTCAACTGCGTCTCGTTTTAAATCACAGCGCCAAATATATTTAAGCGCATTGCCAAGGTTAAATCCCATGTGCTCAGTGATTTGAATACATTCTATTCCGCTTGGATGCTCGGTGTAATGTTTAGGCTGGTTGACTGGATCGTGCATGCTTTTTCCTTAATTCATTTTCAACAGCGGCAATCTCTTCAGGGCTGTCGCAAACCCACATAGTCAATATCTTATCAAACAAAGAGGTATCAATGTCTTCTACACCAGAGATGGTTTCAAATATCGGATAGCCTTTGTACTCATGCTCAACAATAAATGTGCTCATAAACCAAGTTCCTTTTTAATAAATTCAACACCTTTTTCAAAATGATACCGCCAATACTTTTCTGTTACTTTTAAATCTTTATATGTAAGCCCTTCTAAAAAACCATGAATAATTTCACGTTGTTTTTCGGGCATACGTTCATAAACCAAACGTCGTATATCTAAAATATCTTCAGGGCGCCATGGAAGAAATGGGTCAATTACATCCACGGGAATACCATCCATATCATCTTGCTCAATTGGATCTAACTCTTCATCGGATAAACGTGGGGTTGCAGCCTTGATTATACTTGTTTTTTTCATAGTCATACTAATACGCAATTTAGGTCATTTAAAAGTGCTTCTTGCAAATTTATTTTGCCTTCCAATACTTTTATAACGCGCTCGTCAATACTGTCAGACACGGTCAGGTGATGAATGATAACCGGTTTTTCTTGCCCTTGGCGGTAGATCCGAGCATTCGCCTGGATGTAGTTCTCTGAGCTCCATGGTAGATCGAACCAGACCGTCTGTGCTGTGTCTCCAACGTTGCACTGTAGATTGAGCCCGATACCTCCGGATTGCGGGTGGGCAAGCAGCATACGAATCTTGCCACCACGCCACGCTTCAATGTTGTCATCGTCCAGCACCACCGCTTCTGGGAACTGAAGACGTATTCGCTGGAGCGAATGCTTGAAATGATAGAAGACAAGTGTGGGGCTGGAAGATTCTTCCATGATCGACTCAAGGTATTCCAGTTTAGCGCGGTGTACTTCTTGGACATCTCCTTCTTCAGTATAGACCGCTCCCGATGTAAATTGGAGCATCTTGTTCGCCAGTGCCGCTGCTGTTGGAGCTGTGATTTTTTCTTTCTTGATGTCAACGACCATGTCTTTTCTAAGTTCGTCATATTTACTCCTTACGTTTTTGTCTATCTGAATAGGGTGGTACAGCTTGGTGCACTCTGGTAATTGCAAATATTCTTCTGCCTTGAGTGAGAAGCAAATGTCCTCAATTTTGCCTTGGATCTGCTTATCGGCGCCCGGCTTTAGTTTCCAACTATACACGACGCGGGTGTGGCGGTTCATCTGATCTGGCACCATGTACTTATCCCTAAACTTGGTAAGGCTAGTCTCTAAACGTTGCCCTAAGTCCAATATACCCACCTGGGACCAGAGATCAGACATGCCCTGAGGGGTAGGTGTGCCAGTGAGGATAACGCGGCGCTTAAAGCCCTTTAAATGCTTTTTGAGTGCCTTAAAACGCTTGGTGCTAGGATCCTTAAACCGGCTGCTCTCATCAATTACTAAGTTAGTGAACACTAACATATCTGCGGCGTCTGTAAGCCAAACTACGTTTTCAAGATTTATCAAATAAACATCGGCTTTGGTTTTCAGTGCGGCTTCTCGCTGGGCTGGTGTGCCCATGATTTTGACAACTTTTAACTGGCTCAAATGCTCCCACTTCTTGACTTCTGTATCCCAGACTGTCTCTGCTACTCGTTTGGGGGCTATGATCAATGTCTTGCCATCGAACTGTTCGGCTATGATTGTAAGTGTGGTTGTAGTCTTGCCAAGGCCTGGGGGTAGAAAGAGCCCAAGGTTTGGAATGGTCGTAGCTTTCTTGATTAGTTCTTTTTGATACGGGTGTAGCTGGTTTCTTTTGAGCATCTTTATCATTCATGTTTGTTACTCTTGTCACGGTTTTGTTTTTTGGTTAGGAGTTGTAAGTTCCAAGGCACATGCAAACCTGATACATTTTTACCATTAAGTGGAATGATGTGGTCAACTTCCCACAACTGTCCTGTAAATTGTTGCAAAATTTTTGCACGTTTGTACCATATTTTAATTTCCTCAACAAAAACATTTTTAATCCATTTGGGTTTTCTTTGATTACGTTTGGCTCTTACCTTTGCTGCAATTGCGTTCATGTTACCACGATTATCAGCTTGCCAATTTCTGATACGCTGGTTTTCTTTTTCATATTTAAAAGGACAACGCCAAAATTCAACAAAGTATTTGTCTTTTTTGTTTTTAAGATTGCCGTAACCCCAAAACCGAAAACCGTCATCACGATAATCACCTTTTTTAAAAGGCTGTCCGGTGTCAGGATTTAAGCGCCGCATTAACAAATTCCTCAACGTCTTCTTTTGATCTAAGAACATGAACAGGAAACCCCTGCTCACCCAGCTCGTCGAACACGAGCACTTGTCTTGGACTTAGTACCCCCGTTGCTGTTTTTAGTTCTACGAGGTACACTTTTTGGTTCAGAAACACTATCCGGTCCGGCACTCCCGTTATTGAGCTCAGCCATTTGAAGGAGAGCCCCGAGGACTTTTTCACTAGTTTCGTTAGATGCTGTTCTATTGCGCTTTCTAGAATTTGCACGTTTTTCATCCTCCGTTGCATAAATTGAAAATACTTGTTTAAAAATGTGTTCGCCTAAGTAGGAGCGTGACTCATCACCAATTTTAGATTCATCTTCGCCAATGTACTCAAAGACGTGAGTTGTTGTGTGGGATACCTCATGGTAGATAATACCCATGCGCTCTAACGCATCTAGTTTTGCCATGTCTTCGTAGTTAAACACGATAGCCATCATGGCAAACTGTGTGCCTTCTTGTTGGATGTAATGCGACTCAGCTAACCCAAGATCCAAGGAGTTATGTTTGGCAGTGATCTTGGAGTCTTTCAATGCCTGCTGAAAAGCAGCATCAGAAAAGCACACCTTGATCGTAATACCAAAGTGTCCAGTATCCGCTACGTAGTAGGGCTTATCGGCCAAAAGGGATTGTTGCTCGGAGTTCTTCGTCACGTTGTTTTTCCAATTCTTCCAATGTTGGTACGCCGTTTTTAAAAATAGTATCCCAGTTTTTATTAAACTGCTCTAAATTTTGTGGTGGGATTTGTTTGTCTCCCTTGCCGCCATCGTGTTTTGTCATTTTGGTTCCTTTGCTTTCTTAAGGCCGAGGGCCTTGCGTAGTTCATGGCTGTGTAGCTTCTTGCCTGGATCCTTTACCTCACCGGTTTCTTTGGCTACCTTAGCGGCTTCTTTGCGGTCAGCAAACTTGCCGTTGGATAACAGGAAGCCACGCTTGTCTTTCTTTACGCCAGCCTTTAGCTCGATCTCTTTGTGGGAGTATGCAGCAGTGTCCTTGATAATCTTGCCGCTCTTGGTCTTGATTGCTGGTTCAACTACTTTAATCTTTGTTGCCATTTTGGTTCCTTTGTTCTACGTGCCATTTGCACAGTTGTTTGTAATAAGCAATATCAATCTCGTACTGAATAACCTTCTTGTCATAGATTGCTTTTTGCTCTTCTAGGTCTTTGTCTTTTGGTTTTATAAACAGGCCGGCCATGAAGCCTATTAACAGTGCTATTCCTATGTCAATCATTTCGATGGTACCTGTCGTTAGGGTTGGCCAGCATGCTGGCAATAAGCTCGTCGGTGGTTGGGAACCACTGGATGACTTTGAGCCCGTCTGCTTGGTAGATGGTGAAGCTCATTCTTTTCTCAACATTTTTGCAATTTGGAAACAAAGTTCAATGTGCTCTGTTGGTGAATCAGATAGCTGTACTCTTAACAGTTTACCCTCTTTGTTTTTAAGTTGGCAAATTGCTATAGCAATAGCTTCGGCAGTTGCTGATGCGGTGTTCATTGCCATAAGTTCATCAATAGATTCTTGTGCTAGTTTAGTAATTCTTTCCATTGCTTCATTGTGTGTCATAACCTATTCTCCTATTCCGTGGGCGCGTTCGATGGCGCGGGCGAACTCAAGGTAATTAAACTGCTCAAACGGCTCTTCATTATCCAGCGTGTAATCTGTGAATGTGCACTGTTCCATAATTTCTCTAATTTGTTGATTAGTCAACGGGGTGCGTTGCGCATCTTGCCGGTCTTGTGTGGTGAAGGTGGTCATTCATCGTCCCTCATTGGCCATTCTGTATACATCATCGGTGTCCCTACAATATGCTCTTTGCCTGTCACTGCGGCAATAAATTCATGCGGGCTGACTTTGTTGTAGCTTCCATTGATTGCTTTTTCATAGTCACCAAACTTATCCTCAAACTGGGCAATCATCATATCTGCTGCAGCGATAGAATTGTCCTGCGCTTTTACTTGCTTTTTCAACGCCTCTATTTCAGCTTGTTGCTGGCGTGTTGTGTTATTTAATTCAATAATTAACGCTGAGTTTTCTTTAAGCAAATCAGCTAGTTCATTTGCGTTCATTTCTCTTGTGCCTTTCTTAGCAATGTTTACTTGCAATAATCATCATAAAAGATTGAAAAATTACAATAATACTTAGAATTGTTATCGTTACTCTGCTCCAAAATGTAGTCATTTTTTTTGTGCCTTTATTAGTATTGCCATTGAATACAACAATCCAGCCAAAAATCCCGCCACAACAAAAAATGTAATATGCAATCCAATTAGTAGATATATCATTTCTCTTGTGCCTTTCTTAGTAACTCTTCTAAAACATTTTCCAATTCTTCGCTTATGTAAGTCAAAAGTCTTTCATTGTCCAAATCATTGATGTTGTCGTATAAAAAAGTTGCTCTATCCCGAACTCTGTCGTATAAGTTCATTTCTCTTGTGCCTTTCTTAGTATTGCTCTAGCAAAATCCACCATCTTTGAATCAAGACCAATCCAACTACCATTTGAATGTCTTACAAAGATTCCTTTATCTTCTGACCAATTAAATCCAGCTTCTTCTGCTGAACTAATTATTTCCTCATCTGTTAGTGTCTTTGCTGGATGGGTGTAGAGTGGAACATAACCTTCTTTTGGGTCTGGAATAATACCGCTTGCCGTTACCCAATAATCATGTTCTTCTAAATACTTTCCATACGCTACTGGTTCATTGCTAAAGACTTTTTCAAATTCAGGTATTTCTTTAAACAATAACTCTATTTCAGCTCGCTGTTTTAAGATAACATCTAAATCAGCCAACCTAGCCAACTTCAACTCTTTCAATTCAGCTTGTTGCTGGCGTAGCAAGTCAGGTATTTCCCAAACAAGGCGGTCATACTCTTCACCTTTGAGGTAATGTTCCAACTCAACAGCTAGTTCATTTGCGTTCATTTTTCTATCCCAAAGTGTTGTTTAAGAAACGGGCGCCATGTATCTTGCCAGTGTTTTAATGCTTCTATTTCAGCTTGTTGCTGGCGTAGCATTGCGGCGGCACTACCTACAGGCGATGCTCGCCACTCTTCAATAGTGCAATCATAAGAAATGCTATCTAGTTCATCAGCTAATTCATTTGCGTTCATTTCTCTTGTGCCTTTCTTAAGTACTCGGCAAGTCTTTCACCATAAGTCAATGAATGTATATCCATTTTTAATGCTTCTATTTCAGCTTGTTGCTGGCGTAGCATGGTGGCGGCTTGGTCTAATTGGTCAGCAAGTCTGTCGTTAGCACCTTCTTGTACGCTCTTACGGCTTGTTGCTTGCCTACGAATTGACGCACGAATTTCCATTGCATCAGCTAGTTCATTTGCGTTCATTTTCTCACCTGTAAAAGTATTGGCCCAAGTCTATAGACATAGTATACATCGCCGCCATTAAAACGTACAGAGTTCCATTGTAATGGCTCTCCTTTAAACCATGGTGCCTTGTAAAAACGGATGTTCATGCTATCTCCTAAATTGTGGTGTTGGTTTACGTCTGCCGAATGTTTTACGAACCTTTAACGCCCATATACTACCATGCACCTTGTTACGCCAGCCTTGGTGCGCACGTCTAATCTTTTGCATCTTAAAGCGCGCTTTAATACGTTTTGGCTTATTATAGTAGTCTTGAACAAGGCGCCGCTTGCCAGCGTCACCGAAGATAACGCCAAACAAGCTGCGCTTGATGATGCGTGGAAAGTTAAAACGCTTCTTCATTCAGTTTGCCCAACATAGCAAACTCTGCATATGTCCACATCATGTCACGCACTTCTGCTGGGCTTGCACCACGGGCTACCAAACCCATGAGCGCAAACGCTGCATACATTTCCTTTAGTTCTTGTTCAGTCATCAAAATATCTCTCTTTCAAAGTTAGACACAGAATCAGCGTACTGCTGTGCTTTTGGTTTCAATTTTACACCACGATACAAATACTGTACAGCTCCTTCACTACGCTTGCGATACGACTCCACATGATGTTCCTGTGTAGAGGCCGCAAACCTACGTTTGAAAGACATCTCTGTGCCAGGGTGTAAGTTTTTCTTAATCGCCCAGTGCTTATAACAAGCAAACAAATCGTCTTTATCAACCTCGCCTTCGGGTGTGAAATCCAGCGCTTCCTCAACAAACGACAGCAACGGGTTAGATAGCTCTGTCATCATTTCCAAAGAAGATTCACTAGATTTAGGTTGCACAAAACGTTCGCCTGATCTTGCTGTGCGCTTCTTATGTCCTTCAATCGCCCAGTTAAAAATACCAGCTAGCTCTTTAGACAAACGCTCTGCTAGGTTGTGATCTTCTTTACCCCAAAAGCTATTCTTCATAATCAACACCAACATACGTCCAATCAATGCGTTAGAGTTCTCCGCCAGTTGTAGCATCTCGTTGGAATACACAATAATTCGTGTTGGTAAATACCCCGACCATGCTTCCTTGTTCTTGCGGTTTACAGTCACAGTATCCGCACCAACAATACGTAACAACTGAGAGACAACGCCAGCTGAGCTTTTAGTTGTCACCCTCGCATCCGTAAAGGACGCAAGCTGTTTACCAAGCCATGGTTGTAGTCCAAAGGTATCGCACAACTCCTCCATCTGTGGACTTACCACATTATGTTGTCCAAGTAAGTCAGTCAGAACTCGGTTAATCGTGCCTTTACCACTACGGCGAGGCCCAATAACATTCAAAAACTTCTGTTGACGAGTGTCGCCTGACAGAATGTATCCAAAATACTCTTGCAACAAGTTCTTTGATTCCTCATCGTCTTTCCACGCATCGTCCAAGAATTTCAACCAGTCCGGACAAGTTGCCTTCGGGTCATACTCGAATGGTAGCGAGTTGTAAGTAAAGAATCCCAGTGAGTGCGGATACAACGTGCACGTATCCATATTGAACAGTCCATTTCGCATACTGATCAACTTTTCTGCTGGTGGGTGGTTTGCTTCAAACCCATCTAACCACACTGGTGGCTTGGCATTCGGATCATTAGCAAGGTGGACAATCGACTTAATTGCATCCAAGGCAGCATTGATGACCGCTGGGTTGGCTGTAAATGGTAGCAGATTTCCTTTCTTATCTTGCTTCTGACACTTGTCTAGCATCTTATAAAGTTGTGAACGGATGGTCTGTTCCTCGATGCTGGTGTAGTGAGTCCCATTGTAAATAAAGAACTCTTGAGCATAGTGAACAAGACGAAATCCTCCCTCAACCTCGTATAACGAAGCTAAGAACTTACGGGCGTGGTCAAGTGGATTGGAGGCGTCTAACACGATCTCGCCCCGATCGAGTGCCTCCTTGAGCTTTTTTTGGTTCACCTTGAAGATCAATGAGCGAAGTGTAGTCCCATGACCCCTAAACGTGTTCCACTTGTTGATGCACGAATTGATGCCAGTTGATGCGTATTTTAATGACTGTGCGCTCCAACGATCCCACGCTTCCAGTGCTTCCACATCGCCTTGAAACTGGTGATGCAATGCCATACCAACAGCAGTCCAGTCCGCATAACCACAGTCCGCATCTAAATGAGAAAGCAACTCATTCTCAACACGGTGAACGTCCCATCCGTCCACAGGGGGTGTGTAGTTCTCAAACGCATCACGGGTTCTTAGCGGGCGAACGGGCATGATTCCTGATAAGTCCTGTGGGGTGTCAGGCAAGTCACCACCGAGTTTGTGTCCTGTCATGGTGAAGTATCTGCCGTTTGAGTATGCCTCAAAGCCAATCTCGTGGTCAGCATGCGCGGCAAACTTCTCAGCACGGGTAAATATCTTTACACCAGTCCCAGAGGGGCTAACTTCACAATACCCCTGTGTGCTGTCCACGATGTTCTGTGCGAAGTCTGTTAGGACTCCTGTATCAGGATTGCGACAATCATCAATATCAATCCCAACAAGGTCATCATCCCCAGTAAATACAAAACCAATGCCATCAAAATCGCCATTTTCGTATGCTTTCTGTGCTGTCAAGAAGTCTACCCATGTCCCTGGGTTGGTCGAGCTACCCATACGACCATTGAGTTGCATTGGGGTTTTAGCCCACTTCTGATTGTCAATCAGGGTATATTTCCATAAAAGAAACCGAGGAATCATCTTTAAGTCCATCGGTATCTCATCAAACTTTACTTCTAATGCTGATGGTTTAATCATATTATTCTCCATTATCTGTTCCTACTAATACGCAAACTATGTTAGTGGTCACTAACCAATGTCTGTCAAGTGTGTCAAAATTGCCAGTGAATTGACACACTTCTTTTACACACCCCCTATATAAATCAAGGACTTAGAGCCGATTGACACACTTGACACACTTCTTTTGTATTTTTTTAATTTTTTTAAAAAAAATAATAATAACATAGGAGAGGTAAATATAGCAAAAAAGTGTGTCAAGTGTGTCAATCCTTCGCAAGTCCTTGATTTCATTGACTTTTTCGTGACACACTTTGATTTTGGAAGTGTGTCAATTTAGGAAGAAGTGTGTCAAATGGTATCCAAAATACAAAACTGTGGCTAAAAGTAGCCAGTTGCCAATTTTGTTCCACTTTTCTTCTTCCAAGTCACGCTGTAAGAAAGACTGGCGGTCATAAATGCCGTAGTCCCCTTCCAGTCCAGTGCAGTCACACACATTTCTGCCCTGATTGTAGTTTCCGGTGCATTGTTTCATATGGCCACCTCGTAGCCCATCTGTTTGAGCATATGATAAGCCCACTTCCTAAAAGCCACCCTGTTTTCACTGTTTTGCTCGTCTCTTTCATCCCAAGCTGCCTCAATAATAAACTCCCCTGAAGGGCTATTAAATTCAATACCAATCATGTCTCCATCACTGTTGTATTGATCTACTGGTATTGCTTTGCCTTTCATGCTATTTCCTTTCGTGTTGATTTCTTTTCTTTCCAAGAGTCCTCAGTCCCATAGTCCCCTCGAATCATGCTCATACGCTCGTCTTTACGGAATTCAGGCTCTATTGCCCACCATGCCTTTGATGCTTCAAGGTATTCTATCCACTCATCATTTTGTTCAAAAAACGGATGACTAAACCCAGCGATGTCCACTGTGCAAGTCACCTCGCTATGCGGGATTATGGGATGCAACCCACCCCGTCCATAAGTCCCCAGCCTTACTTTATTCCTAGCCCGTATAAAGCGGTCATAAGCTATTTGTTGCTCTTTAGTCAGCGTCATTTTCTTCTTCCAGTTTGTCAAGATTTAAAGCGTCCAATGAGCTAGGCTCTTGGAGTAAGTAAAATTTTAATTGATTGATGCGCTTAACAGATTTGTTAAGGATAATTGATACCTCATGGACAGTTGGAGGTCGCCCCAAAGTCTGAGTCAATGCTCGCTCTGTGTAGGTCATCTTGCGTATCTCTTCCCTCACTTTGATGGGTATACGCACTAGGTTTTCGGTGTTGTCCAGTCCACGCTCTACACCACGCATAATAAAGCGTTTAGCGTAGGTGGCAAACTTAGCCCCGTTGGTAGGCTTCCACTGCATAGCGGATTTTAATAAAGCCTCGTTGCCCAGTCCAATTAAGTCCTCTTGTGGCACACGACTGTGATTCCATGCGGTCATCTTACGCACTGTATAAACCACGAATCTGAGATTATGCTTGACCAGTTGCTCTAAAGCATAGTCATCCCCTTGTGCTATGCGCTCAGCCAGCTTGTATTCATCGGCAGAAGATAGCACGGGGATACCATACAGGGATTGTAAATAGTCCGTTAAAAAATCATTTTTGCTCAAAATAAGGCTTTCTCTAGGGTTATAGTAGCAAGCTCATATGCACTTGGTTGAGGTGGCAATCGCAAGAGCGTTGTCCCTTCGGTCAGGTAGGGTTGTGCTTCCAGTTTGTTAGCAAACTTTCGCACTGCCCCACCGAACTCGTCAATCAAGATGAATTTGTAGTTACTCACCTAGAGATTTTACCACAACAGCATCAATCGGTTTGATTTCAGTTACCGATGGAATCAAGTCCGAGTCCAGCACCTCACGCACTAGGCGAGGGCTGATAGTGGCTCTGTCGTAATGCTGAACCTCAGCAAAGAATAGAGTGCCATCATACTTACCCACCCCACGCGCTATCAGCTCTGCTTTAATTCTCCGCGCATCGGCTTCTAACTGGGCGATGGTTTGATTGATAAGTCCAAGTTCGTCAATGATGTTCATAGATTCAATTCCTTTACAGTTAAAAATTCTTTTACCATTTGTTTCGCTAATACAGTATAACGCTCAGCATACTTGTCAAACCTATCTTCAGTGAACTTCCAAGAGTCATCGCTGAACCGCTTTTGCTTGAGGTATTTTATACCATGTTCAACTCCAACTTCAAGAGGATCAGAGTATCTCATGGCATGGTTAGCCACAATCTTTACTTCGCTAAAAAAGAAATCGTTGTTCATAATGATAGCTCCTTCATAAATGTTTTAGTGTAAAAGATTTCAAAGCCCTTGCATTCTTCGGGGATCATCCAGCTATCATGGTGATTTACCGCCATGTAGTCCTCGATCTCTGATTCATCCACCCATACCTTCTCGTCAATTTTATGGATAAGCACACAGGGGTATTTGTCACCTGACTTGTCGAAGTCCCCGAACTCAAAACTACCAAACCATACTAACTTCGTTGTCATACACGCTCCCTTAATTCTTTGTTAATTTCCCTAATCAAACTTTTGTCATCAAACCACATGATACGAGCATAAGTCCTACGAGTTGGCTTGCGTGGAATCTCCCAGTTCACAGAGCCATTGTTTACATACAAAGCAAACGCATTACACGCTAACTTATTATGACCGCAGTTATCCGCATGGATGCATCCATCGCAAGGAGTTTGTTCATTGTTAATCTGCGAATAAAACTCCTTGCTGGACTGCTCCGTTAAGACATAGTGGTCAGCTTGTTTCTCAATACTTAATTGCTTGTTCATACATTCTCCTGTATGGCCGTATCAGTCCGCACATCGTAGAGCTGGAATACATACGCATACTCATCGCTTGCTTCGTTGGCTTTCTTTTTACCCATGCTGATATCGTCAATGGTGGCTTGCAAAGCATCACCCAGTGAGTTGCCATCATCGGCAGTAATCACCAACACCAGTTTCATTCCGTTACCTTGTTCTAAGTCCATCATACTACCTCCTCATTCCAATCATTTAATGTTAACGCAACTTGTTGCACATCGCAATTAGGTTTGCGTTTCTTAATAATGGTAACAGCTTCTTTAGAACTGCCAGCCATCACATCCTCCCAATAATAATGGATTTCTCCTTGTGGGCAAATCTCTACAACATAATGGTTAGTCATACATCCTCCTTATGGTTGATCATCAATGGCATACCCAGCCATTTCATTTAAGTCCTCAGCAATCCAAGCCATTGCAGTGGCAAGATCATCGAGTTTCTCATCATACTGGCTACGATTAAACTCGTAGTCATCGTTATTCTCTACCTCACTGCGGTAAAAGTCAATACATTCCCACAATAAATCAAACCAAGATTGTGGGTTGTTGCGTGTTATCTGAATGTTCATACATCCTCCGCTATTGTGTTGATAAACTCTTGCGCTATGGCAATCTTTTCTTTTACACCATAAAACTCTTCATATTCTTCATCGGGATATAGGTCATAGACCAGTCCCACCAGCATATCAATAACTCTAATTGCATCAGTCATACATCCTCCTTAGTTAAACAACAAACACAGTTTCTTAAATTAAAACACATTTTCATATTAGGATAAACCCTAACGTGGCTAGTCCAGTCACACCTACCCAGTCCAGTCACACCTACCCAGTCCAGTCACACCTACCCAGTCCAGTCACACCTACCCAGTCCAGTCACACCTACCCAGTCCAGTCACACCTACCCAGTCCAGTCACACCTACCCAGTCCATCGGGGTTCGGGCATGGTGCGATGCAGCATGATGCACCAATGTTGTGCTGCACCAAAATAGTGCTGCACCAAAAAAGTGCATAATGCACCATTTTGGTGCAAACTACGCACCATTATGGTGAACTCGCATAGAGCCGTTTTAAAGGGCTTTAGAGCCGTTCGTTCAGTTGTCCTATACCTATATCATCCTCCCTATTTTAAAATCAATGGTGATCGTTTAAATGAGCCGATATGCTGCTTTTATGGGGTAGCAAACTCCAGTAAAACCAGCGTACAAGCTCAAAACTAAACGCTTAAACCCTATCCCTCGACTAGGAATAAAAAAACCCGCCTAAGCGGGTTTAAAAGGGTTTAAGAGTTTAGTTTTAAAGTAATGCTCTGCAAAACACGCAGAGAACATTACCACCCCATCTTTTATGACGAGAGCAGATCGGACAACGCAAACGAGTATCGGTCATTATGCAAACTCCCTGATCTTAGTAGATTCGTAAGCCAGCCATGAGAATGACTTGCGAGCGAGATCGTAATTGTTGATGACTTGGATAAATTCACCCTCGCTCAAGCGAGTATCAATCACCATGTAGCAGAGATCAAAAAAACTTGCTTCACCGAACTCGTCAATGAATGAGCGAACTTCGTAATTAGTCAGGGTGCTTGCAGTAGTAAAACCCTCCTCCAGCATCATATCGAGCATATAGTCGATATCGTAGTCGAGTGCATCCTCGTAATCGTATGATTTTGGTCGAACTTCACCATCATAGTAAGAGCCATTCATATACGAGTGAGAGTATGACTTACCGACTGGGGGGTAATAAGTTGATACTGGCTTCTCTGCGACTTGCTTACGAGCTTTTTTGATGCCCTTGATAGGTGTCTTACTGGCGCTCTTACTGGCGCTCCAAGCGTAGGTATTTGAGAGCCATAAACCACCCCAGTAAACACCCTCGTCTTTATTGATCGTGACAATACGACCATCGTTATCCATAAGCACGAATTTATTTGATGCGCCAATATGCTCACCGATCAATTCTGCAAATGCTTCGCTAAAAGCAAAATCGGGATTGTGAGCGAGCATAGGTCGCAGATAATCCTTGATGTAGTGATAGGTGTCTGACTTCGTGATATCGGCTTTATTGTCGGTATGTAAGATGCCATTGTGCATAAGCCATAGATCGACACCATGATCTTTAGAGTTGAGAACTTCATATGGATGGCAGTTGTCAAGATCGGTAGCTCCATGAGTTCTCATACGCAAGTGAAAAGCGCAAGATTTTCCCTCGATATGCTCACGATAAAACTTCACGAAATCTTTTGCAGTTTTAGGCAAAATCTTTTCGATGATGAGCGAGCCATTGTCGGAGCGCATGACACCTACTCCGTCAGAGTTGTAGTCGTAAAAATCTTCGAGCCATTCGTCAGAGAGAGCTGGAGCGTTTGAGTTTTGAGTGATAAGTAAACACACGATATAAATTCCTTTAAGTTAAGTTGATATTTATGCTTCGATTGCTTCTACTACTGGGGTGATACGAGGGTTTTGCTTTACAAGGCCAGAGCGAGGGAGCGTAAAACCTTTACTTGATAAATACGCTCTCAAGTTGATCGTGTCTTGCTTATTTTCAGGCTTACAGATGAACTCTAAAAACTTCGCAGTAGTAAGCTCATTCAAGCTCGCATCAAGGGTAAAAAACCAGCTCGCATAAGTAAACTCTAAGCAAGCCATGATCGTTTGATACTTGAGCGATCCCTTAAACAATCTGAACTCGATGGTATTGGAGTTTTGAAAATTCAGAGCTTCGTAGCGATCTTGATTTAAGTTTTGGAGCTGGTGTCGTTTATTGTCATACTGCTTAGCTTCCTTGAGCCAATGCAGATTAAGCTTTTTATCGTGAAATTTTGCGTAGCTATCCGATGATCTGCGAGCGAGCGCATAGATAAGCGCATCATTCGACTGATCGTTGATAAACAAAACGAGCTTACTAGCATGGTAGAGCGTCATATCTGACTTGCAGATATGGATATGCAATCCACAAGTTGAAGTGTCATGCGAGCGCACCGATCTCCAACGATTCTTAAAGAACTCTAATTGCTTCGCATGAATATCAAGCCCAGTAAAATTCGTGACGATCTCAAAGCCATGATCGAGCGAGCCATCATGCTCGCATAGAGCATAGGTATAGCTAGAGCCATCAATATCGGAGCGATGATTACTAATGGCATCGAGTAGCTCTTGCGCTTTATTGGAGCGATCTGCGCTATCGTTTACTTCGACTTCAAGCTCAAGCCCTAAGTAGATCGGCTTCTTGCGCTTATCGTGCAAACTGGGGATACCATCGAATGATTCAGAGCTGGAGTGATATTCACCGATCACACCATCCTCATCGGCTTCGTCATCGTCATCTCTGACATAGGTGTCACGATAATCGCTCCAGTGGTAATTACGATCACGACAAGAATCGCAGATGCGATAGTCATCGTAAGCCCAGTGCATATTATCTTCATGCTCTAAGCGATTACAGTCGGAGCAGTTGTGAATCTCTACCGAAAATAAATTGTTGATGATGTCACCCCAGCAGAGCGTAGAGCGCAGATCACGATCATCATTCAGATAGTCGAGAATCTCCTCAAGATCATCACTACCGTCTCGCAGAGCATTACCGATTAAACCACCTACCATTTTAAAAGCGAACTTTTTGCCCAGCCATCCACTTGGATTACTGGAAAAATAATGCCGATAAGATTTGTGGCATCCTGACAGCAAGTTGTCACGAACTCGATAGTGAACTAATGTTTTGCGACCATCTACATCACCATTACCAGCATAGTGAGCGAGCCATATATCTAATAATTTATTCATAAAAACTCCATTAAGTAAGTTGATAAAAAGCCAGTAAAAAATTACAGGCTTCACGATCTTACACCATATCTATTACTGAATACTACTAGCTCATCGAATGAGCCAGTAAGCAAGATCATAAGCTCATTTCGTGAGCTAGTGAAGTAAGTGTTTACCCTAATCTATTTGGTGCGATGCAATAACGACCAGCCAGCCCTTATATCTATTGAAAGCGTAGAGATCGTGCATCGTTGTAGGCTACCCCATCAACGATATGCGATCTCGTCTCTATGAGCCGATTAGATGCCTTGCTGGGGATTATGGGGTGCGCTCTGTTATCTACTGGCTCGATATGGTGTCCACCCCAGCCCAGCACCCTCGCACGCGCATCAAGCCAGCTCACCAGCTCACCAGCTCACCAGCTCACCAGCTCACCAGCTCACCAGCTCACCAGCTCACCAGCTCACCAGCTCACCAGCTCACCAGCTCACCAGCTCACCAGCTCACCAGCTCACCAGCTCACCAGCTCACCAGTTTACCCATGCACCACAATGGTGCATAGACCAGCGCACCAGTCCACCATGTTGCAGTGCAGCACCCGTGCACCAGACTGGTGCATATGCACCATGTCAGTGCGCTAATGCACCAGTCTGGTGCATGCACCAATTTGGTGCAGACAGTCCCCTTTTCAGTCCTGCGACCCCGCTTTTTTTAGACCCCCTCCCCTTCCGGCCGGGCCCCTGACCAAGCACGAATTTGTGCAAAATCCTATGTTTTAAAATTTTTTTTTAATAATTTCTTAGGGAAGTGTGTCAAGACTGTCAAATTTGCCAGTAAATTGACACACTTCTTTTTAGGGGGTCCCTTATAAATCAAGGACTTACAAGCGATTGACACACTTGACACACTTCTTTTCATTTTTTTAATTTTTTTAAAAAAAATAATAAATAGCGTGGAGGGGTAGGTGTCAAAATCCACTGGCAAGTGTGTCAAGTGTGTCAATGACTACTTTTAGTTATATCAATATAACTTTTTGTAATAAGGTACGAAACGGCCATATATGCGTATTAGTAAACATATGAACAAGTACGTTTACCAAATCCAAGGGGCACTGGAAAACAGCGAAGGCGAATTCCAAGGCTTTAGATTGCTTGTCTGCGATCTTTATAACTTAGACCAGGTAGACATGCCTAAATCCGTATTGGATAGAGAAACCAGCAAGTACCTGCAGTTCCGATTAAAAATAACATCGGGCACGTCAGACGTGATGGATATCCGTAGATTACCGCATCAAGTTCAGATACGAATTCGAGCGCTGTTAGGGCGCTGGCTAGACAACTGGGTCTTACAAAACTTTTATGGCGATACTAGCAACACAAAGGGTGTTAACCCTTGACTATTGGAAAATAGCCGAACATATAACTGAAAGTGATATAGTTTTTGACCGACATGGGAAACCTGCTCGGGTTAAACTCGTTCAAAAATACCGTTCTGATAATTGCTATGCAGTTTACTTTGACGATGGGTTGTCTATCAAAGGCGACTTAAACCTTTGTTTACCTGTAGAAAACGAAAAATACAGAAAACGGGTAAACCAATACAAAGGCCAGCGTAAGTTTTCACGCCCAATAGCTATCAAATCATTGGAAGAACTTAAAGAACTACCGCTTCGTGGCAGGGAAAACCGCCATGAGTACACAGTTCCCACAGCAGACCCACTGAAATTCCCCACGCAAACCCTTCCAGTGCCACCTTTTGTGTTTGGCTTTTGGTTTTTTAATCGAAAGTATGACGATACCATGTACGCACCCCCTGGAACAGACGAATTTGTGCATCGTAAATTCAAAGATGCTGGGTATAAACTGATTCCAAAACGAATCACCCACAACGGGCAACAAAAATTTATTACCCAGCCAACCATCAAGTCTCATTTGGTGCCAAACATTCCAACAAGTATTCCGGATAACTACCTACTTGCATCGGAAGAACAACGATTGGAACTGCTTCGTGGAATTATTCACGCAAAGTCGCGCCAATATAACGCAAAACGAGATAGGTTTCGGGTAACTACTCGAAATAAACTTGAAGCTAAACAGATTCAGTACCTTGCCGAATCACTTGGTTGTAAAACAAAACTGTATAAGCAAGCAAACAAATCGGGGCATTCCCTAGAAATTAAAACTCGATTACGTTTGATTGAAAACCAAGTATCCCCTAATTTAAAAATACGCCAACAGTGGCGGTATGTTGATGAGATCGTTCAGATCCAGCCACAAAATTGTGTACATATCGAAACTGACAGCCCAGATGGAAGCTTTCTCGTAGGAGAAGGATTTATTGCATGCCATTAGACCCAACAAAAGAAAAATACCTAACCAAATTCATGGAGAACAGGCAGCATTGGCCTAAACCAATGTTAGACCTCATGGTTTGGCAAGCTAAATGGGCTGTTCAAGCCCTACCGCACCAAAGAGAACCCGAAGATGGAGAGTACGACACATTCCTTATGCTTGCCGGTCGTGGATCTGGCAAAACGCACACTGCTAGCCATTGGATTGGCATCCGCGCTGCTACCTACGACAACACTCGCTGGCTTGTCACCGCCCCAACCTCTAATGATATTCGTGCAACTTGCTTCGAAGGAGACTCCGGTCTTCTCAATATCATACCCAAGAGCCTTATACGAGATTACAA
>Ga0208739_1000047_pt1 | contig 50089 bp, 81 predicted proteins | sample CryBogCBE27Jul09_FD_184566 | JGI IMG/M metagenome (GOLD analysis project Ga0208739, IMG submission 184566) | Freshwater microbial communities from Crystal Bog, Wisconsin, USA - CBE27Jul09 (SPAdes) (version 2) | ecosystem: Environmental > Aquatic > Freshwater > Lake | place: Crystal Bog... | reverse complement strand
TAACTTCTCCTTCAGTAAGGTCTTTAAATAACCCCATGTTTTTTAAATGTGCAGATAATTCTGCCTCTGTAACTGTTGCCACTTCATTTGTGGACTTTTGAATTTCTGTACTCATTTTTTTTTTTTATGATTAAAAATTATTCCCAATTAAAAGTATCGCTAGTGCTAGTGCTACTATTGCGATAGCCTGTATTGTCGGCGGTGGTTGTAATTGTGTCTTTGCTTCGTGTATAATCTGTTGTAGTTGTTTCATTTTAGTAAATTAGTGGGCGGTTGTTAGCCGCCATTGTGAGGTTAAAGTAAAGTAGCTTTTTGATTATTTAGTTCTATCGCACCTATTGGAGTATTTACTACTATTGTAGCATCCATTGGTACATTTAATCTATCTTTTTTTGTACCATCCATAATTGTTACATTTCTTTCAAATTCAAACTTTGCATTTGGGTTAACAAAGTAATTGCCATCTTTTGCAACTGTGAGAATCATATTCTTAGCTTGTCTTTTTGAGTGGTCAACAAATAAAACTTCAAAAATTTCTACATTGTGACCTGTGCAAGTGTTGTAACTAACTGTTTTTAAAATTTGAGTATTCATTTTTTTCTTTTTAACTCTCCGCTTAATTGCTTTGATAGGACAAAGATATGTATATTTTGAATACAAATAATAGTCTTTACAATATTTCTTTTGACTTTAACATTTCTTTAACATATTGCTTAACTAAGGTAACTATTTCACTATGCAAGTACTCTGGCACCCTTACGCCTACTTGTTTAGTCTTGTAAGGTTTCTTTTTATTACCCCCGAATTTGTGACCGAGAGGGAAGGTGTGTTTCATAATTTATTACGTTTACTGGGTTTACATTTACATATCATTCGGCATCCTTACCGCCGTCAAATAGCATTTCACTGTGTAGGCTATCATTGTGGCAATCGTTAGTAGTAGCATGGGTTAGGGGGTTAGTCGTGAATGTTGTAAACGTGAATAGTATCATTTATTAACCAGTCTGCAAGTTGTGGGTCGGATAAACTTTTGAATATTAATTCGTCTCCAGATACCAAGTCTTTAATATCACTCATACAATATCTAGCCTTAATAACAAAGCCGCCAAAAGTGCGATAAATTCTAAATTTAGTACCTTCATTATCTTTCCTAATATCATCGTCAAATATCTTTATATCTTTACAATCGGTTATCCAACTATATTGGCAAACCATTTCGGGTACAACCTCTATCGTTTCCCTGTTTTCATAAGTCCTGATGAAGTGCATATCATCATCTTTATTGTACTCGTAAAACCCCTCTACCCATTCTCCGTTATCTACTCGTTTTGCTTTGAAAAGTATCTGTCTCATTTTTTTTATTTGTTTATTAGTGAATTAATATTCTACTCCGCCACTTTTTATAAATCTTTCGTAAGAAATACTAGCTGATTTATTTATTTCTTCTTGTGCTTCACTAGCAGAATTATAGCTATCATCTAATACTAATCCGCCTATTAGCCTAATAAAATACTTATCCCCCACCTTTAATATAGTATAAGTTTTAGGGTCACAATAGCTAGGTAAATGCGATAAATCTATTTTTTGTTCAACAATAGGACTTACTATATTTACTTGCTCTTTTTGTCTACAACCGATTGCAACTGATGCAAAAATTATAAAGTATGCTTTTTTCATTATTTCTCATTTAATTGTTTATGTAATACCGCCGCCACTTCCCGTAACTTACTCCATTCTTGTTTAACCTGTTCCAATCTTTCGTTTTCATCAACTCCAGAGAACATAGGGCAACCCTTACGGATATTTCTTTCGTGGCTGCAAGCATCTTCTAATAGGTCACGAAGGGAGTAAATAGGGTCACATTTGCTAAATATATTTTCAGTCAATTTTTCAGCCATTCTAGTACGCTTGTCTATTTCGCTTTCTTCCTTTACTTCTATCCAAGTGCCGTTTGCAAAGTTTGATACTACCCGGTCAACAGGAATTATTGGAGGTAAATGAATGCCAGCTATTACATACGCTTCACTTTGTTTTTTTAATTCCCAAACAGAAACACCATTTCTATATACAAACCTCACCCCCGTCCAATCTCTTTCAGTTTCCTTTTCGTACAACATACCTTGTTCTTCTGCTAGTCGTTCGATGGTGGAGAGTTTGAATATGTAGAAAAAATCACCAAAATAGTCCTTTTTATCAGCTAAAATATAGCCTTCTTCATGCAATCCAAAAGAAACTAAATCATCTCTTTCATATCTTAGTTCGGTAGTCCCATAAATTTTGTTATTCTCCACTGTACTATATTCCGTCCCCTTCGGTATTACGGGCAACTTAGTGCCTTTAATTGTAAAATCTACTTTCTTTTTCATTTTTATTAGTGTTTAATTATTAAAAAGTTATTGTAATGTGGTGGGATAGGAATATGATAAAATCAACAAAAGCCCAAATTATCCATAAACCCAAAACAACACCCATAATCGCAGAAAAAGTATCATTTTTAATACCTGTAATAACTTGTATTATAGCAATGATGAATATCACTATAAACACTACCCATAAAGCGTTTATTGTTATCATTGTTAAGGGGTTTAATTGTTAAGTAATGAATCTATTTGAGTATTGCGATTATCAATACGATTTTTAAGGCATCTATATAACTTAATACCTAAGTCCTCGTTTGATACGTCTAACCTAACTAGATACTTAGTTATAGTACTTTGGTGCATCTTACATTTTACCTCTGCTACCTTTCTATCTTCGGTGGTAACATCGTCTTTAATACTTCTTAGTAGTTCAACTACTCTGTCTTTCTGTTGTCCTGTTATCATATTACTATTGTTTTAATAAGTTACTAATTTGAATTTGAATACTTGATTAAACCTTGAAATTGTGCAAGACCCCCCATAATCTCTACCATCAATAGTATATTCTATTTTGCCATTTTCTTCATAAAATCCTTGAGGAGTACCATAGTCACTTCTTTTCATTCTAATAAATAAAGAACCTTTTTTATTCATATCATCGCACCAATTTTTAAAATCTTTAAGAGACTTAATAGTTGATGGCATTTTAATTTCTGTAAACATAACCTTTCGTTTTTTAATTACCGCACAAAAATAGGGCATTTTGATATATAAACATAAATTACGGTAAAATATTTTTTTTTATGACAGTTGATTATTATTCCAACTATTCCCCTTATCTTCGCTGCATCAAACTAAAAAAGAAATAAATGAAAAGTACAACAACAAGAACAACACCGTTAGCATTTACTACTACATTAGTAGAACGTATGAAAGGTAATTGGGATGTGCAATTAAGAAAAGCAGATGATAATAGTGGCTATTATATGTATAGCACTAAAACAGGTACTCACTTTTTACCTAGTGAAAACGGTATCTATACTGATAGAGTAGATGCACATTGGAAAGGCTTTCAACTTAATCAATCTAATTAATCACAACAGGGGGCTAATAACTCCCTTAAAACTTATTACAATGAGACACGAGAAAGTAATTAAAAAAGAAAATACTACTGTTATAATACAAATATATATAGATGTAAGTTGTGAAGATATTTGGGATTATCAGGTTTTTCAAAAAAGCGAAAAAAATATTTATTATTACAATAACCCAAGTGCTGCCACCCCTGCCGAAATACTAGAGGCTAAACTAGAATTGTGGAACTTAATTAAACCTTGTTAATTATGACCTCTCAATCAATATACGCTTTTATCGCCGCAAGGGATAGGCTACCAACAAACGAACAGCTACGGGAATTGCAACTAGAACGCTATCAGCGAATGATGCAGACCCCGAGAAATGATAAACATAAAAGTTTTTTAAGGAAAGAAATAAAACAGTTAAAAAAATGAACGAGCAAATTAAGCAAGCCGCTACGGCACACTCCCAAAAGTTCGACACCGACTATCAAGAACACGCATTTGATGATTTTGTAGACGGCGCAAATTACGTCCTCAACACTTACTACTATCCTCTAATTGAGGCAGTAGAAAAACTAAGGGATAGTAAAGAACACGATAAACATTGGGCAAGAGTGGAGACAATAATTTTAAATGGTAAAAAATTACAAAATGAATAATAAAGAATTAACCCCCACAATAGCCGAGATGAGCGAAGTAGTGGCGAAGTATATGGGATGGGAAAATCATAGAAACTATGATAAATGTTATTTTTTTGATGGTGAAAATATTATTAATTTTCATTCTTGGAAAAGGCTTCACGAAGTTTGGGAGAAGGTGAAGAAGGAAATAATATATATAAGAGAGGCAGATGAATACTACTTAGAATGTTCATATCAAATTTCGGAAGGCACTCCCTTAGAAACCCTTACAGCCCTATATGATGCAATAATATTTATTCAACAATTAAAACAAGAAAATGCAAACAATGCAAACAAAGACATTTAGTGTGAAGGATGGTTCTGTTATCTTTTGCATCATCTACCCCAAAGGTAAACGACCCGACTTAGGGTATCCAGTTAACAATAAAAAAGAAGAAAAATGACAATATGGTTTAGTAAAATAAATAACGGAGTAAGAAAATATTGCAGTAAGTCAATATCAATTAATTACCACCTACAACATTGGAAGTTATTTAGCATTTATACTAATGGTGCTATAAAAGGTAATAAACAACACACTTGCTTTGATTTGAATATTCAAGTATTAGGTATATTCTTTTCATATACAAATTGGGATTATAATAATAATTAAAAATTATAACAAATGAACGCCCCTAACACACCTAACAAACACGCCCAACTTCCCGAAAACTTGATAGTAGTTGACAGGGGATGGTTGGAGGCTAAAATACGGGTATGGGAAGATTATTGGGAAAAAGCAGACGGCAAAAAATATTAATTATGAGCAACTTAAATTTAATGGTAGGGGATTGGGTGAATAGACTTTGTGGTGAAAGATTTAAAGTAACCGCCGAATACTTAGTGTATATTTCTGATTACCCCGAAAGACTTCCTACTCCTATCCCTATTACGCCCGAGGTTATGGGGAAGATTGAAAGTATTTCTAAAAATGAAAATAGAGGTAGTAGATACGGTTTTTTAGATGGTTATTACAATATTGACAGAGATACTGATTTAGTTGCTATTTTTGAAGATGATGGTTTATTATACATTTATACTTACGAATATTCACACGAGCAATTTCAATTAGTTTGTACTTTCCAATACCTCCACCAACTCCAGCAACTAATACGATTATTTACAGGCAAAGAAATAGAAGTAAAATGATACCGTATATATATTTTAAAAGAGTAAAAAAAGGACAAAATCAGCCATATTTACTCAGGGTGTCAAGACATTTTCATCGCCTCAAACGAGTAGTGAAGGGTAGGCATTGGGTGAAATATAAACATTACCACCCAATAACGCATTACAAGAACAAGCATCTATTTACAACTTATAGGGGTAATGTAGGGAACTACCCGTTTTAAACATAACACATTATGACAATCGAACAACAAGCAGAAGCGATAGTAGATAAGTATAAAAACTTATTAAAGACATCAGATTTACAAACTTGCTACACGGGAGATTTAGATAATGAAACAAGGATAACTGCCATCCAATGCGCTATCACAGAAGTAGAGGCGATAATAGAAGCATTAGACACAGTTGGTTATTTTGGAGAAGATTATAGGGCTATTCTCGAACACTTAAAACAAATGTAAAATAATAGAGTAAAATTATGAAATTAAAAACAATAGCAGACGCAATAAATGAAATGTCGGATAGATTATCAAAATCTATTTGCGAAAGAAATTATTTCAATCAAAAAGATATTGCCACTATAATTAAGATAGGGGTATCTACTGATATTGAGCAATACATTAATAGCATAAGTAATGAACTAAAAGAAGAACGTGACTTGATGGCTGCTCAATATAATTCAGCACAAACGCCTTTGTGGAAGAGAAAAGAATTGCAAAATAAGTTACTTGAAAATAAATCTTTAGTAAAAAAATCAAACATTTTAATTGCAGATTTGCGAAAAAATAATGAATATCAAAATTTAAAATCGTACCTTAGAGAAAACGGACATTCTTATATTTTAGAACAATTTTATGAGGAAGAAAATAAAACTACAACGCCCTGACTATCATCTTAGGCAGCAATGTGGGGTTAAAGAATTGAAAGCAATTTCATTTTTAAATAAGATAATAAAAAATTATAAACGTATGTTAAATTTAGAAAAATTATGAGTTACAGTAAAGAAGATGCAGAAAAGTACGATGCTATGTTTTTGCAAATTAAAAAAAATGCAAGTAGAGGAAACAAATAACCCTATCGTATTTTATTTTAAAACTTATAAACAAGATTGATTATGAAACGAGAAAGCGGATGGTATTGGGTGAAAAACTATTGGATGCCTCATGCCTATCCTAGATATTATAGTGCAAATAGTAAGTTATGGTATAGTAATATAGAATTTTTACCAGATAGTTTTTGGGAGATAATATATCCCGAAAGAATTAAATCACCAGAAGAAAAGTAAAGTTATGACATTTGCGCACGGATTTATGATAAATATTACATTGTGCTATTATAGGAAAGAATTATATGAAGCGGTAATTGTAGTTATTGATAAAATGCTTATTAGGCTAAAACCCCAACTGTAAACGAGGATAATACTGTAAGATAATAGCCTTTAGTTTGTCAATTGGTATAGCCGCATCATTTGGCTTTGTGCTTGTATTGGTGCTATCATTAACTGCCAACCACGAGGCTATTTTACCACCTTTTATTTCAATCTTAAAATAGTAGTCACCTATGAATATATTATGGTACTTCTTAGGATGCGAAAGGCTTATAAGAACCCCAGTGTAAACGTGAATACTATCTATTGTAGCAGCATCATCAAGAACGCCTTTTTCAGTAAACGCCCATTGATGCTGATTTTCAAAACCATCTTGGAAGCTAGTATTTGAGCAGAAGTACATTGTTTCTTTCGCCGCTATTGGGTCGAATGCCATAGCCTCAAAAGGTACGATATGACCGACATTTATCTTATGTGCAGGGTTTTCTTTGTTGTAAGAATTATAATCTGTCTGAGATACTATTTGAAAGCGTTTAGGCACCAAAGGGTCTTGCGTAAATGATGCACAAGTTTTTCTATCTACTTTAGCACTTGTTTTTAAAGCGTTATAGTGCGCCGTTGTTTGCCAATAGTCGTTCAAAATCCCTTGACAAAATACCGTATCAAATTGCACCGTATAGTACTTATGGTTAAGTTGTATTGTATGTTGCCCCCACGACCATAACGTTGATGCCACCAAGATGGTAAACAGAACCAACGACTTAGGCGTATGCTTAAACACTTTGCCTATAATTGCTTTTAATTTTATTACCTTGTTTACTCGTACGGTTACTCTTTCTGATTCTCCGTCTTTAAATAGTTTTTTCATAATTACAAAGATAGTTTATATTTGCCCCAACAGTACTTGGCAGCTTACCATTAGAACAGCTTACTGGTCAAGTCTTTTATTTAAGCCGACTTGGTTTTACCCGTTTTGTCTTATCAAGCCGCAAAAAGTCCTCTGTTTTTTAACAGGGGCTTTTTTAATTACCCATATTTATGGGGAATCCCCCATATTATCACTTACAGCGTTTACTGTGAATATGAATAATTATAATTGCAAGAGATGTCAATTATTTTGCGCATTTTACTTGCCATATTTTAATAAGCATCTCGGATATTTTTCGAATAGTAACCATTTAATTATCAATTTTGATAGATATTTTGATAATGTATTAACAAAATTACTATTATTGGGTGATATTACGGCAACTTCATATAATTAGCAGCACGTTCTTTAGCTATCTTTTTATTGTCATCCTCAAACCACTGTTTAATCAAACTATCCTTTCTTATTCGTGACATTTTAATAGCCGTATCGTAACCTAATTCCATGCACTCCTTCATTAATTCAAGAAGCATAAACGTAGGATTATAACCTATCTTTTTTAATCGCTTTTCTGCTTTAGTCATAGTTGTATTTGTTTCAGTTACTAACTTTCTTCTTTTCCTCCGTAAACCAATCACGCTGCAAGTCCTCTAGTGTGGTGGTAGATATGCCCATTACAGACGTTGAATAGCCTAAACGCATAAAGTAGTCTAGTGCTGCTAGTATTTCTGGTGTTGGGGTTATATTGCGCTCGGAAAGGTATTGTTGGGATTTTGTCATAATTAAAAGCTATTTAGTATTTTTAAAATTTTATCCCGACCTACTGGGTTTTTAGAGTGAACGTAGAATTTAGGTTTAGTTTCCCAATATCTAACACGATAATATCTTCTTATCATAGAAGCACAATCTTCGCCGTTGCGTTCTATTTTAGGCTGTGCTTCTTGCCATTTTTTACTAACTTCGTAATCACTCCAATATTCTTTAGGTGTATAATGTGAATGGTGTAAATCGTGGTCGAAAGAAATAAAGTAAGGTAAACCGTTTTTAAATACCCATTCTTTCAACTCTTTATAATTTCTTACTATTACCCATTTTCTAAATAGGTATTTTAGCTTAAAAGTATATAAAAATACATCAAAGGGTCTTCTTACATCGTCTAATAATAGGTATGTTTTTTTTGTCATAATTCATTAACTTTCTTTAATAATGTACCAATTTCAATCAATGCATAATCAGACCATAGTCCTTTAGTATCAATAGGCTCATAGTAGTAAGTGCCTAAGTCGCTTATAAATATGCCTATTGGCTTGTTATTGCTTTTTACAAAGACTTTATAAATGCCGTCTGCTAGTAGTTCTATTCTTACCGTTTGTGTTTCGGTCATAATTTACAATTTAGTCAAATCAAAAAAATAATCTTCGTGGCTTACTGTTGCCGAATGCTTATCTATCACTTGTATTGAATAGCCGCTATATGAACCGTTATAGTTGTGGCTACTATGGAATGAAGGCGGCGCAAATGACATATAATTTCTATAATCAAACTTATTGCAACGCTTGTAGCCCAATTGGTGCAAGTCCCCTTTATCAACGTGAATAAACTTAGAATTAATGCCGTGATAGTCTATATAACTTCTAAAAAATTCTACTATCGCTGGGGTGAGGTCTAGCGATAGATTTTTAAGCCTTTGCTTTTCGTCTTTCCCGTGAGTGAGGATAAAACAATGGTCACCGTAAAAGAAATGCTCTACAAACTTATTGAGTATCTTAAAACCTATTTGCCCGTTTCCGTAAATTCTATCTAATACCATTTTGATAGTTTCATTCGCTATCCTTGCGAAGTCACCGCTATGGTTATCGTTTGACACATTACGGCATTCTATATTGTCGGAAACATTGGCAGCAATTAGCCTTTCGATTAGGTTTAGTTTTCCTGTAACAAAAGTTTTAAAAGCATCTACGTTAGACATATTTTGTGGCAAGTCGTGACCGCCTCTAGTCGTTAACCCGTTCCAACCGTCTAATCCGTCCCCTAAGTCATCAATAAATAAAGTATCAAATTTACCAAATTGATTATGCTTTGCAATAACAGAATTATAAACACTTTCTAAGTTTTGAAAGAATATATCCGCATTGTATTTGTAGTTGTAAATCCCGTATCCGTTGGGGTTTGGGTCTAATCCAACGTGAGCATCCGATATAGTTACTTTAAGGGCTTTTTGGCACGTCTCATTGGGGGTTATTGGTACTGTTATTCTAGTAGTAAGCCTTTCAGTTACTATGTCCTCAATTGACTTTAAAATGTCGCTTTCTTGGGTTTGTTCGCATTTAACAAATATTGAGGCATCTTTAGTTTTCCACCAGTAATGCGTTACCCTTTCTTTTGGAATCCCAGTTGTTTCACATTCTTCTGCAAGTGCTTGGTGCTTTTCTTCTCCTCGTTTCCCTTTATTAAAATCTTCTGGCAATGGTGGTATTCCCCCCTCTTTTCTTAATGCCGACACAATATTAGACACCGTTTGTCGTGTGCTTTTGAATTTGTCCGCAATTACTTGCAAATCTTCCGACTGATGCGTTAGATAATATTCCTTTATCTGTTCAGTCTTTGTTTTACTTTTTTCTTCGGCATTATTGGGCATACTTTTGTTTTAATTATCTTCAACGGTTCAAATCGTATGGGTGGGGTTGGCATTGTCGATAAGATTAGCCCATAATATTGCTACTATGAGCGTTAATGAAAATAGTATCGTGTAAACTGCTAACATGGTGTATTGTATAGTGTCCATTCAGCCCTACGGCGTGTTTCTAGCCCTTTAACGGGCAAGTGGTTAGAGTATATCCATTTGTCAAATTCTAGCTGTATAGACGGGTCTTTTGGGTTTGCGTTTACTTTCTTTAGTAATGTACTTTCGGATAAGTTACCTTCACCCAAATTGTAAGCAAAAGACACCAACGCACCGAACTGATTATCGTTTAATTGTGATGTGACTAAATGACTAACGGCTACTGCTTTTTGATTGACTTCAAAGGTTAAGTATTCGATTGCTTGTTGTTCTGTAATTGCTGGTTCTCCTACTTTTACTTTGTTGCCATTGGGGTAAGTTGTTGAACCGTATCCGATTGTGTCTATCGAGGGGGCATCTATACTGTCATGATAGGCAGTTGCTGAAAACCCTTCGAAGTGTTTTATTAAATCTATTGTTTGTTTGTTTACTTGTCTCATAACCTTACTTTTTTAAATCTTCATACCTTAACCCATTGTGATAAGAACGGTAATTTATATCGTCAAAAAATCCATTCATATCATGTTCTACTCCATCCTCTTGCCATCTTAATATTAATCCCACTTCGCACTCATTATCTATATCGTAGCGTATATCGTCAAGATTGAAGAAATACTGGCAACAAAAAGAAGCAATCCCCCCAATATCATCTCCTACCCATCCATCGAAATCTAAAACTTGCTTTCTAATGAATTTATTTAAGTATGCTATTGCTACTGATTCGTAGCGTTGTTTAAGTGTCATAACCTAGGTTTTACTATATACAATACCAACGCAATCACTATCGCTGCTAATAATAGCCAGAAATATAAGCACCATTCATTGCCTCTACTATGTTCTTTTGAAACTTGTAGTTGTTGAGTAGTGATTATTCCGTTTAATGTTGCTATCTGCTTGTTTAAATTCTCTATTTGCGATTTGCAAAGGGATAGTTGTTGGTTGTCGATAATGGTGTCACGGTCGTGTATGTGCGTTGTATTTGTGTGGGTTATTGTAGTGGTATCGTGTATGTAATTGCCTACTGTATCATGACAAGTAGCAATAGAGGTATCGTGCAAATAGGTTGTATCGCTCGAATGCGCTATCACCTTATTATCGCAAGGGTGTAAGTTAGTGTAAACTTGCCCCACCGTATCAAATAGCGGTTCTTTAGTTAGCACTTTCTGTAACGCTGTACGGTCGGACATACAACCCGTTAAATGCCACATTATCAGTCCAAATAAAATGATAATTCCAATGTAACTATAACCTTTATCTGCTTTCATTTTTTCTCTTTTTAAAAGTACCCTCTATCGTTCTTGTGTTAGATAGAGGGCGTTAAATGTGTCTCGGACACTAGCCCCGTATGATTTAAGGGCGAACTTGGGGCAATTTAGCCGCAATCAGTTTACTGTGGCGTAGTGCCTCCTGTTACGTTACCGTCTTTAGCTGCAATCAAACCTGCTGCTACTAAAATAGTAGTTATAGCTGTTGCTACATCTGTTGTCACATATTGGGGATATAAAGTATGTGCCAACGTAGGCAATACTGCTAAAATCCCTGCTAATGTTGTCTTCCACGATTTAATCATTTCTTCTGTTTTAAATTATTATCAAATATTTTATAACCTATATACATAGACAAAACTACATATAAAAGTTTAATTATCCACACTTTATTTTTTATTACGGTCTTTCTTAATGGCTTGATAGTAGTAAATCCCTGCTAATACTGACACAACAGAACCTAATACAAACGATACAATTTTCATAGTCATATCTACCGTGGTGGCAGAAATAGTAAACAATCCCAATACTCCCAATAGGCTAATGAACCCGTCTGCCGTTTCTTTAATATGGTGTAACATAGTCAACTGATTGTTTTTTTATTGGTTATTTAAAAGTTAATTGTTTTAGGTTGTGGGAAATCTTCTATACTCATTTCTACCATTGTCTCATTGCCCGTAAATATTTCGGGTGCAGTATTGATACAATTAGCATCTACATAATAAAACCCATCATTTGCTTGTACGGCATTTAACCGTACATCTTCACCGTAATGAGTATATTGCGCCTCTGATAGTCTTATGAATTTAGTACCCATAATAAGTTTTTTGAGAATTAAAATTAGCTAGTACTTTCGCCGATGTAAGGGCTGTATTGTAGTACTGTATTTGGGATAGTTTACCATTAAAATACCTAGAAGCCCCCGAATTATAAGCCATAATACTAGCATAAGATGAAGTGCCAATAGCATACCCATTTGTTGTTGAATTTGATGCTACGAATGAGCCGTTAAAATAGGTACTCCAAACGCCAGACTTTACTGTGCCAACAATATTATACCAAGTATTAGTCGATAGTAATGAGAATATATTTGACTGAACTAGATAATCATTTGAGGGTACATATATCCCAAATTGCAATTCAATATCTGAACCACTAACATATTTTATTCTTAAATAATTTTCAGCACCACCACTATTGCCAATATCAGAAATAGTATAAAATACAGCACCGCTACTAGGTAAAGAAGCTAAATTAACCCAACAAGAAATAGTTATGTCACCGTTATAATTTAAAGCCATCCTATTGCTTATATTTACATACTGATTAGTTCCGTTAAAACTAAAGTTTTTCGGTGCGGTAGAATTAAATGTAGGCGAACCTGTTAAAGTACCATTTGCCGCACTTGATGTTAAGTCATACCAAGTAGTACCGCTACCACTATAACTGCTACTATTAGATGCGTCAAGCCAAATAATAGGATTAATGACCGACTTATTCAATAGTAAATAACTCATAGGACTTTGTCCACGAGATGCTAAAGAAGCACATAATAGTATCAATATTAGTTTGTAGCGAAACATACCCATTTATTTGACCCGTAACTAGATGTGGTGAAATATTGAAACACTACCGTTAAAGTAGCTGTTGTGACTGTTGTAGTCGGAAGCGTAACAGATGAACTAACGAAAGAAGTCCCCCAAGTAATAGCCCTTGCCGCCGTTCCTGTTATCTGTATTTCTAAAATATCCCCATCGTTAGGCGTGCCTGTTAAGTTAGTAGTAAATGATGTAATATCTGCCGCCTGTGCTGTTAGCTTATAGATGTCGTAATTATCAGTATTGATAGTAGGCGTTGCACTAGATGTTGTACTGCCTACCCTCGCCTTCCAACGTTTATTAGATAGCGTTTGAGTGCCGTCTACTGTCGCTGCGCTTCCTGTGGTGTTTGCAGGGGATGAAATGGTAACACTTCCCGAAAAAGTAGGAGAAGATACCACGTTAACGGTATTACTAGCTATTGATATATTTGTTCCGCTAATTAACGGTGCTTGGTATTTTGTCGTGTCAAAATTATAAGCCCCCGTTGAACTGTTGTAAGTGAATATCGACCCTGTTGAAACGTTGCGAGTTGCAGATAGGCTACTTCCTGCTAAATAGTCGTTTGATGCACCAGCCGTTGCCGCACTAACATTACCACTACCGTCTGCTTTTAATATCCCCGTTACACTTCCTGCACCGCCTTTGTTACTTCCAATTACGCTGCCATTCCAACTAGCGTTTGTTATACTTGCATTGCCTAAATTAAACGTATTGGTACTCCATTGAACTGCTGATGGTGCGCTAAAATGCCAATCCCAACTACCTGCTGCTATTGAATTACTATTAAGAACTAAAGAGGCATATCCACCTGCTGGAATTGTAGTTACTAAAGTATTTGAATTATTGTTGACTGAAATAGTTCCACTTGTTTGATTATTATTGAATGTGAAAATTGTACCACTAGGCAAAGTAGTAGCATCTGGTAATTTTATAACTTGCCCCCCTGAACCCGTTATTAAATAATTGGGGATTGATAAAACAGTTAATGTTATCTGTGTGCCACTTGCTGCAACACTACTAAACCCACTATAAAACGTATTCGCCGCTACATTACCACACGCCGTATCTACTGTTGCTCCGTTTGTATAGCCTATGTGGTTTGTGCCATTCCAATAAGTTAGGGGTACTTTCGAAGATGTGATAGTTGGGGAGTTGCCTGTGATAGTTCCCGAACCTTTGTTAGCGTTGAAATAAGTAGGGGTAATGTATATACTACTATCTTTTGCCATTAAGACTTGCCTAAAATATTGACCAGAACCTATTTGAGCAAATAAACTACCATTATGAGTGCCTATCAAATTATAAGCAACGTTTCTGTTGGTGTCGGGCAATGATAAGTAATTAATAGGATATATCGCACCTCCTGTTATGGCTGCGCTACTCGATGCGGTTACGTCACCTGCAAAATCAAAAGAAACGCCACTATTACTTAATGTGCCTGTTTTGCCGAAAGTCCAATAGTTAGTATTGTTATTCATTATTTTCAAGTCGTTATTATCCGTAGTACCCAATGTTGCAGTTGTGCCGAATGAGTTGCCGCCTTGTGAGAAATAATTAGAAGCGTTTAAACTATCTTTAGGAACGTTACCGATTGCAACCAATAATGAACCGTTTGTATTATTAGCGGTTACTATACCTATTCTCATTGCAGGGTATAATGTAGAGGGGGTTGGTGATATTCCCCCGTTATCGCCTAGATAAACGTTTTGTCCTGCATTGTATATGCTTAAATTAAGCCCCGTTACTATCCCCCCGTTATAAACTATTCTACCATATCCATTATTAGGGATGGAATCTAAAGATATTGCAAAAGGGGGGTATCTAGGGTTACTACCTTTTGCTTTTGCTATACTAGATGTTGAATCAAGGCAAACGGGCGTTAGTGGGGAAATCCCAGTCCCCGTATTTTTACTACTTGCACTTACTGTACTTAACCTACTTGAATTGCCAAGACTATCTATGTAGTAGGGTTCTGTAAAGCCATTAAAAGTCTTTGAATAAATACCAATACCAGTAGTTGGTGATGATGGATCAGTAGCTTGTGAAGATAGATTTAGGTTGTTTGTCTTTCCCCAATTGAAATATACCAATCCTAATAAGCTATCTATCGTGAATTTGGATGTGTAACTTATCTGTCTGGTGTCATCATAATAAGGGATAGCCCCAATGATGCCATTGCCTTTGATGTATCCGCTATTTCCTAATTGGGTTGGGGTGACATACCTGATAATACTATCCGATATTTTTACAAAATAAATACTGTCACCTATTCCGCCGCTTGCAGTCCAATTAACACCATTTCCGCTATAAATAACGCTACCTATTTGAGCGATACCGTATTTATTAATAGTAGTATCATTTGGTATTCTTAACCGCCCACTAATAGCAGCACTATCTTTTACGGTTATATATTTTTGAAATAGATAAGGTTGTGATATAATCGTTTGCCCGTAAGCTATTGAAAATAAACAACTTAATATTAATATTATAAACTTCATTTTGCAATATTACTATATTATATAAATTATCGTGCAATAACTATCCAATCAAAATAAATGTCTTGTGTATTACCGCTTGCCATTTCCGCACATTTAACTACAAATGCTGTGGTAGTTTGATTTGTTGCATCAATATACCACGTTATCCTACCGTCTGCACTATTGTTATTTACAACGGTTAAAAACACCTTATACGCTGTCGTTGTTAGTGTTGTACCTAATGGTACAGTAATAGTATTTAATCCTGCTGAAATATCTCCAACGTGCGTATACCCCTTTGCCAAAATTATAACAGCGTTATTATCCACATACTGCTTAGTTGCTGCCCCCAATCCCGTGGTAGGGTCTGCATTTAAAGTAAGCGCACCCGTCATTGTATCCCCTGCCTTTGCAACGTAAGCAGATAGGGCGGTAGCTAGTAAAGTGGAAGTGATATAATCCGCTGTAATAGCGTTTATTTTAGCTAATAGCGTTTTATTGTCAATGCGATAACTATTCATATTACCTGCAAACTGTGGCGTAGTTCCAGAAGTTGAACTTGTAGGTGTAGCGGTAAATAATGTGTAAGTGTTTCGTGCAATACTATCGCCAAATGTTTCTGGGTTTGTGTCTGTTGTAGTAGGTAGTAAGTATTGCCCCTCTGCAAATGATGCAGCCACATAGTAGAAATACCCATTAAAATATATTACCCCCGTTGTGTAAGTGTTGGGTGTTCCTGTAACGTAAGTTAATCCCGTAACAATAGCAAAGTCGGTAGGCTGTAATCCCAAAGCAGCAATAAGCCCGTCATAGGCTGTTTGGTTTGCTGCAATTAAATCACTACTAAATAAAGGGTTTTGTAACCCTGCATAAGATTTGCGTATTGCTGGAAACTGAAATATACTATTCATAAAAAAAATTAAAATTGATTGATTATAAAACGTGAACCATCGAAAGCTATTTGATTAACCGTTGCCAATAAGTCGCTAGTGTACACGCTTGTAGGAACGTTAATAGTAAACGCCGTAGTGTTTACTTTATTATTAAATTCACTTGCAAATATTAACGGCGTACTACCAAAATCGCTGCAATAGGTCGTACTTGTGTAAGCAAATTCAGGGGCTGTTAATATATTGCAACTCGATTGAGTGCAGTAAATTCTTTTTAAAGTAGCATCATACAATATATTTAACACATTTGCCAATTGACCCACCTGCCACTTACATTGCGATATTAATAGTTCTTTATTTCTAAATGTCGTAAAAGTTGTAAAAGGTGCTTCTAGTGGCTGTACAAATGCAGTAAGATATTTAAAGAAAGTTGATATATTGCCAATAGCATTAACGCTAAAGAAGTTCCTTAGTGATTCAAATAATAATTTCCTGTAATTGATATTTCTAAATGCCATTGTAATTAATTACGTTGCTTCCGTTATAGTTAAAATATCCTGCACTCAAATTAACACTCCCTGTAAAAGATACACCGTCTATTTGTGTCTGCGATAAATAAAAGTTTCTTACCCCTGCTACATTTGCCTGAATATATGATTCTAAGTCACCCGTAAAAAAAGTGCCATTAAAAGCAAAGCTATTCATAAACAAAGTAAGATAAGTATTTATATTAGCCGTCAATGTTGGTAAATCGAAGCTACTATAATAAGTACAATTAGCAACAAAATACAAAACATTTGCGTTTGCTGAAATATAATTAACTGGCAATCCTGCTATTTCAAAGTTTTTCATATACGCTATAAAAGCGTTGTATTGTGATAATGTCAATGGTATAGTAGTTCCTGTAATATCCGCACTCGCTACCTTTAAGAATAAATCCCCGTTACTTGTAGAACTAAACGCCGCCTGTTTTATTATCTGCTTTGTTGTGTCAATAGTAGGGTAGTAATAATTGCCATTACTATCTATTGAAAGACTATCTCCGTATTGAAACGCTAAAGCATAGCCCGTATAATATCCTGCTTTTCCGTAATTCTTAGCCGTTATTGTGCTTACTATTGTGGCTTCTGTATTGGTAAATTCTGTTAATGTTGTGTCTATAACGTTTCCCAATGCTTCGCTCACTTTCTCAAATATCCCCGTTTGCGAGGGGTTTGTAAAACCTAAGGCTATAAGGTTGGAATTTATAATTGATTGAGTAGTTGCCATTGTTAATTGTAGTTTGTAATTTGGTCAAATCTAACGTTTACGCTTCCTGTGCCTGTTAAAGTGATGTATATATTACCTGCACCGTTGTAGTATTGCCCGATAATCAAAGGTACTAAATTAGCTGAAGATAACACAGTTGATGGCATTATATCACTCCCACCACCTGTTGAGCCTATCTTAACGGTAACGCTGCCACTAATCCAACGAACCGCACCACTAACCACTAAGGTATTAGCCGAAATTGCCTGTGTGTAATTTCCCGTTAATCCTGCTATTTTAATAGGCAATGCTATTGCGCCGTAAAGTTCGGCAAACATTGCATTTAATTCATTGCGAACTAATAAGCCACTATCACCATTATTTATAACTGTTTGAGCCATATTATTATTTTTAATCTATCCAAAAAGCCGTGTCAACCCATAAACCTGCATCATTCCAATAGCTTGTATATAATATCCACAAAGGTAAGGTATCAAAAATTGTGTTTATGCTAGAAAGTATCGAATCCGTTAAATTATTCACTGCTGGATAAGTTGCCAACTGCCCTACAACGTTTAAATCCTTTGTAACCGTATCGGGTATTATTATCTGTTGCCCGACTGTTAATGTCGGTGTCCAATCCGTGAAGCTATTGGCATCTAGTACTGCATTTAGGTTTATAAGGCTACCTGTGGCGTTCAATACAACGTCATTAATGCTCATACCTTGCTGCACTATATAAATACTACTCATAGCTTACGTTTGCTGAAATGTTTAATACACCGTTTTGCCCCATTGTATTAGTCCACGTTGCTATCGTTGCTCCGTCGTTTATACATTGTTGTTTCCATCTATTCATTTGCACGGCTGCCTCTTGTTGATGAGCGTTAATTGTGTCCTCTAATCCTACGCCCAACATTGGGTTAGTCAATATCGCACAACGTGACCGCTCAATAATACCCCCATTTTGTGTAGAGGCATTTGTAGTAGTAACGAAATCACCGTTTGCGTAGCTTATATCCCGTGTTAATATATCAAAAAGTATGTCGAACATTATTGCGTAATTTTTGTATTCTCAATATCTCCCCTTTGTGTAGGTGTTAATGTTTGTGTCTCTAGCGGTACGGGTACTGCTGTTGGTGCGCCTACACTACTAACAACGTGTGTATGGCTGTTGTAAAGTGTAAAAAAACTGTTTAGTAAATTTTCTACTTTATTCAACCTATCAACTAGCTTTAAAACTTCTACCATCCCCCCGTTTTCACCACCGTTAAACTGTACAAGGTTGCAATTTACTAACAATTTATCAATTTGGTTGCAAAATAATAATTGAGGTCTGCCTTTGTTGCCATCTCTAAACGTTATAAGGCAATCGCTACCAATAACGGGGATAGTAACAAACCCCCCAACACTCCCAATAAGGACAGATAAAGGCACGGCATAATAAACGGGCTGCCCGTCAATATCTAACTGAATATCGGCGGTATAGGCTGTTTCATCAACGGCAATTATAGTACCATCGCAAATGTTACTGTATTTAGTAGTTGCTTTAATAGCCCTATAAAAAGCATCCGTAAGGTTAGCCGTTTGTTCGTTATCCATTATAAATTAGTTGTATCATTTAAGTCAGTCAAATATGCTAGTTTTAATTTATGCCTATAACCGCTTTGGTTTATCGTTGTTTCAATCGCTGTTATAACATAGTTTCCACTTCTTGCAGGGTAACGAATATCGGTATAAACAGCCTTTGCAAATAGTATCGGTTCGGGGTAAAGATAAGTAGTAATTGAACCGTTAAAGCGCATTTGGCGCACTTTGTTTAGTGCTTCTGTTGCCATTTTAAGGTAAAGGGCTGCATCTTGTTTCACTCTGTAAAAATAAACGTCCCTTTGTTGCCCGTTTGTATCACCTACTTCAATACTATCTTTCTTTCCTGTTGGCTGATAAAACCACGCCTTAACCTTATATGTTTGAAAAGTAGAAGTAGGTTTTTGTAAATCACTTATAATTACGTTTCTATTTGTAGCGTATTTTATTATGTCGGTGGTATTACTTGCAACATTACAATATAAGTTAGTGCCATTTAATGTTAATACCAAACCTAACTCTTTAATAAAGTATTGACAGATAGATGCAGGTGTCATCATTGAAAAAGTAATATTAACTAATTCAATATCGGGTATTGGCAGCACTAAAGTAACATGGTCTGCATCTGTTGACTTTATGTCTATGGTATCATTTACGAAGCCTATAATATTTGTTAATAGCTCTTTCAATGTTATTGAAGCATAATGACAGCCGTAAGTATTTATTACAGGTGACTTCTTTTTCTTATTAATCTTTACACTTGCTCCCCGTTCTTGTCCGAAAATACCTAAATTAAAAAAGTACTGATAATCCATACATTTAATCTTCATAGGATTACCAAAAACGAAATCCGTTATAAACCCTTCAAATATTGTTTGTTCGCCATAGGTGTCATAATTAGCCGTTACCAAAACAGTAGAACCAACGCCGAAAGCCGCCTGTGTGTTTACCGTGTATTGTGTTAGCTTGTCGTGTGTGCCATCTTTGTATTGAATAACGCAATTCATAGGTAACGTGATTTCGCACTCGCTCCCTAAGGCGTGACCGTCATGCTTCTTACTAACGCTGCAAATAGTCTTTATAGTATTTCCGTTAATTGTTACCGTAAGATGTGCGTTAAAATACATATTATGATATTATAAGCGTTTGCCCTGCCACGTTTTCAATTGCGCTAATCTTAAATCCTATATTTGTGCTACCTCTTGAAATAGTAGGGTTAACACTTTCTACAATTATCTCACTATATCCTTTGGCATTGCAAAATAATGAATTCAAATAGGTATTTTTTACTTCCAACACGCTATCTGGTATCCATATTTTAGTCCACGCCGTGTTGAGGCTATCTTGGTCGAATATCCAAAAAGTACCATCATAATTAATTTCGCCTACTTGGTTTGTCTTTCTAAATACACATTCAATCTCAATCTTATATGGTTCTCTTAGTATCCTTTCGGTTACATTTACACCGTCCAATATCTTAGAATTAACTAATAGCTTTTTACCATCAATAGTGATAAGCGCATCCTTTGGCAATGTTACACCATTAATTACTACTAACGCAGGATTATTTGCGGGGTCGTGTTTTGTGTCATTCCAAACCTTTAGCAACTGCGTAGGGTTGCTAGGTGTAGATGGATGCTTTTTATAAGTATTCGCCCCCGTTAAGGCATCTATTGTATCAGGTACATTTATAAGTATTGGCATAATCTATTGTGTTTGTCCTTCGTTGTATGCAATATTGTTTATAGCCCTAATCATTTGCTCTACCGCTTCCTCACCTTTTTGCGGTAACTGTTTATTATCCGTTGTGGTAATCTTTTGAAACGCATCTTTAAAAGTAATGTTAATAACTTTAGCTTGTCCTAATCCACCACTTGCACCACTAAGGGCGGAGGTGTTCATTGCTGACTGCGCGGTTTGATTTGCCCCACCTTCACCTTTTTTACCATCGCCCGTTGCGGTTGGGTCTCCTGCGTTTGTTCTTGATGGTAAAAACTTATGAATAACATCTCCAAATTTGAATTTGCTATTTCCTGCTGCATCCGCACCTTTTTTAACAGCATCTACCATTCCCGTAGTAAATCCTGTTGCTAAATCTGCCAATCCTTTTTTGCCGTCCTTTATTGCCTTTGAAAAGTTACCGTGAAAAATATCTCCTATAACATTTCCCAATGTTTGATATCCTAATATTACAAGTTTGATATATTGCAATATTCCGCCCCACAAGCCGCCCATAAATTCACGAAAGCCTTTAAAGTTGTCCCAACAATACATCAATGCAGCTACTATTGCAACGATGCCATAAACAACCCACGTTATTGGTAACGCTAACATTGCAGCACCTAGCCCCTCTGTTGCTACCATTGCAGTAAACGCACCTAATGCGGTATTCGCAAATGAAAATGCTAGTATAGCCTCTTGAGCTGCTGTAAATGCTGCTATTGTTGCATTGATAGCTAAAGCAGCGGTAAATAGCCCTATAACTAAAATAATTTCTTTTAATACGTCTTTATGTTTACGCATCCATTCAATACCTGCTTCAATTGCGTGTTGCGCCCTCATCATTGCTGGCACAAATGCAGCCTGTATTTTATTAACAACCCCCCCTATGGATGCCTGTATTTCCTCCCATCCTTTTTTAGCCATTGCAATTTGTCCTGCATCTGTCTTTGCAAACATTTCAGCTTGCCCACCCGTCTCCCTTCTTATTTCTTTTAATATAATTTCTTGCGCCTCTGTTAATTTCCCTGCCTCTTGTAAGTTCTTAATTTGTTCTTTCTGTTGGTCGGTAAAACTTACCCCTGTACGGTGTAACCTAGACATTCCTTTAATAGGGTCATCCAATGCTATACCTAAAGATTTGGAAGCTTCTAATAAATCACCTTTAAAAAACTTTTGAGCATAATCACCTGCCGATTGCATACCTTCCTCAAATTGCTTCCCCTTTACATTACCAAAGGTCAACATCATAGCCTGAGCCGAAATAATAGATGATTTTGTAAAAACAGTTACATTGCTCATTTCCTCCGCCATCTTTGAAAGGTGTTCAGTACTTACACCTACTGACCCACCCATTGTTTTCATGGTTTGATTTAAGTCTGTTGTTGCCTTTTGCAATTCATCATAAACACCCTTGCTTTCTTTTATAAACTCAAAACCCTCGAATAAAGCACTTAACCCCAACCCCCCTAAAAGCATATTTTTAATGCCGCTAAATGTTTCCGACATTTTTTCACCCATAGATGCAAATGCGCTTTCCGCTTTCTCCACTTCTTGAATGGATTTAGTACCCATTACGGAAATACTTTCGTTTATCTTAGCTAATTGCATAAGAATGTCACCGCCTACATTTATATCAAAGCCGTAATCTGCCATTATTCGTTATTTTGAAAAGGTGCGTGAATAATTCTTAATACTTCGGGTAACATTATTTGACAATCCATATACTCCTGCAATGTCATATCTTCCAACTCTTTACCGCTATACATTAAAAACGCCCGAAACATTGTTTTATTATAAAAAACAGCATTTCGAGCGATTAATTTAGTTTTAGCCGTTTCTTGGCTGTAATTTATTTCTTCTAATTCACTTTCAATTGAGCAAAAAAAGGGGTAACCTTCTCTGAAAAGAACCAAAGCCCAAAGTTTAAAACAGCAATATTATCATTTAAAAATTCTGTCTTATCGCCAACTGTAAAGCCTTTTGCATCTGTAATCAACAATAATTCAATAGCCTTATCTGTCAATGTAGCTATCCCTTCGCTGTCAATAGTAGCCTTATTAGTTCCGCTTTGCTTCATCGTCCCCATGATAGAAAACACTAAGTCCCTTTGGTTTCTATCCGTACGGCTTAAATCTTTAAAAACGGCTTCTTTCGTAACCTCAACTTCGATAATTTCCCCTAATTTATTATCCTTAGTCGCTTCCATTACGGGCTGCTTACTAAGGAAAGTAATCTCCTTTTTGAAAACCTTTTCCATGTGTTGTGTATTTAATTTAAACTACTGCTAACGCTGTAAAATCAATGTTTCTCATACTCTCCTTATCTTTAGCTTTTACACTAATTGCGGAAGATGTGAATACTAATTGAGTAAAAGTGTAAGATGCTGCATTTTGTAGGCTTACTACTGCAATAGTACTTGAGGGAACTAAATTTACACTATTAACGCCTACTGCTGTTAAAATAGCCTGTAATTCACCCTCTTGAATAGTTATCTTACCCTTTACTGCTAGTGCGTTTCCTTTGTTTCCAATAGGGTTAACATCACCAACCGAATAGATTAGCTCACCTTCTTGCGTTTCAGTCCACCCTACTTCGTTTACAGTAAGTAAAGGAAAAACAGCCGTACCGGGGATATTCCACGCTACCTTATACTCGGCTGCTGTTATAATTAATGCGTTATAATTAGGCATTTGTTATTGTTTTATAAAGTTGAAACAAATTGAATAGTTCCCGTAACGCTTCCTAATATTGGAGTAGGCACTATCTGTAACTGAAACTTCATAGTTTTAGTACTATTAAAGTTTGGTGCGCTTAGTATCAATTTACCGTCTGTCAAATCGCCTGTGCCACCGTTTACAACGCTTAACGGCGAGATATACTCGTCATAGAATTGTTGTTGAAGGCTATTAAGAACGTTTTGAGCAATTGCACCCGTTTTAGTGTCTAATGGTTGGTTACTTCCAATTTGATTAATAAAGAAAGCTAAAGCATCAGCACTCAAAGCGTTTGCTACACGGTTATATTCTTGTGTACTAAGTGCTAGTGTTGAACTTGTACAAGTTGCGCCATCGTTCCAATAGAATCCTGATTTATTAAACCACGGACGTAAGAACATATATTGCTTTGCGCCTAAATAGTCAATGTCACCTGTACCATTTGCATTACTTGGTGAAAGTGTTATCACTGGTGCAAAAGCTTCTACACAATAACCCGTATCGGGTGTAGTGAAAGTTGTGAACCCTGTTACCGCCGTAAATTGTGTAGGTTGTGAATCCGTTCCACTAACATAAGTAACACTATTGTAAACCACACTACCATTGTAAACGGTGTAAACTTTACCTACTGTCAATGTGCCACTTGCTTGTATCGCCAAAGACTTAGTTAAATACGCTGTGTTAGCTACGCTGCCATCTGCAACTGCGCCGAAACCGTGACCGATTGATATTTGTGCAAAGCGTGACAAAGCCAAACCTACCGAACTAACACCGTTAGGTTGTGTTCCCGTAATACATAGTGAAATAGAACTACACAACTTCAAACTAATATCTCCAATTGTTGAAGGCGTTACAGTTGTACTCATATTGTAGCCGTCTACTATTGCACTAAATTGATAGCCTTGCGCAAATAGACTTACTTGTGTAGCTTGCAATGCTGTGATAGTCGCTGGTACATCGGCAGGGAAATCTGTTGCATTTTGTGTTGCTGTTGGCAATTTGTAGCAGATACCTATCATCTTAGCCCTATTGCTTGGGCTGCTTGCGCTTGTTGCCCTTACACCGTTTGCAAAGGCTGTCCCTGCAACATAAGTAGCCATTGCAGTAGCTTTTGCCACGCCTTGAACCCACAATAATAAACCGTCATTTGTGCCACCTGCATAGAAGTCGTTTATTTGTTGGAATAAAGCTATTGCATTGGTGGCATCATTTGCGGCTGTAATCCCTAAGGCTGTCGCATCTGCTAACTTAGTAAGCAAGTAGGGCGTATCTAGTGCAAAGGTTGAGCCTATTGCAGTTGCGTGAATAAACATCATAATAACGCCGTCACTTGAAGGTGCAACGCCTGTTTGATTGTTTACTACACTAATTTTAATTAAATGTTCAGCCATTTTTGTAAGTATTATTTATTTGCCTTAGCGGTAGGCTTTGTTTCTTTAATAACTGTTACTTCTTCTTCTTCGTCATCCAATGAAACGGTAGGCAAACTGTTTGTTACTGTCGCTACTTTTTCCTCTTTTATTTCATTCATCCTACCATTTTGTAAAGCTATTTCTAGTTCTTCCAATGTAGTAGGCAATTTATCTAAAGCGGTAAACTTAGCCCTGTAGGTTGGCGGCGTAAAAGGTGTATTCACATACTTTTGAGCGATGTCGCTATTTTCTTTGCTATTGTAAATATTGCCATCCCCGTGAATCCAAACCGTTCCAAACTTCTTTACACTTGCCTTTAATAACTTTAAGTTATGCTCGTGCAGTCTTTCAAATTGAATGCTACTCATGTGTTTTATTTTTTTTGTGGTTACTTAATATTCGTCTTTACCCTATGGCTCAAATATCCCTTTACGCTTGCAGTGCTTGATGTAATACATTGAATTTTCAAATAACGACCTTGCAATAATGCCGTGTCGGCTGCAAATGAAACATAATTAGGAGTTGAAGCCGAAAGGGTGAAAGTTTTTGTATATGCACTTTGAGCCGCCCCTTTGGGTACTGCGAAATAGTTTACATTGTCGTTACTTTGGAAGTAATTGATAGTCAAAGTAGCTGTACTTGCGCCTACTTTTTGCCAATAAAAAGTATGAAATACGTCATTTACATTTAAGTGGGTAATAGGCACTATGTAAGCCAAAGAATCGGTTACTTGCAAACTATCCGTTGGGGTAGTTGGAGTACCACCTAAGTCAATGTATTGACCTTGTTGGATGTTGTTAGCGGTGTAAGTTCTTGTCTGTGCGAAAGAACTAGCTGAAATAAATAATAAAGCGATAATTAATAACTTCTTCATTGTTAATTGTTGTTTATAAAAGTTTTAAAATAGCCCCCAATATTACATCGGGGGCTTAGTTTATTTAAACGTTTGGTGCGCCGTAATTAAGGATAGCAGTACCGTTAAAGTTAGCACGCAATGGAACGATACCCATACGAATATCAGCACTCATTGTATATCCGTAGTTAACAGGGTCTTGAACCATAAACACATCAAGCATCCCAATACCCATACCTACTTGTGAAGGTACAAAACTCAAACCTGCACTTATTGCAGTTGATGGTATAATACCTGTTGGATCAACTACTTGGTTTGATGCAGCAGGGTTAACTATGATTGTTCTGCTTCTTTCGTTCAAAATTGTATTTTTGAACTTAACAAATGAACCACCACCGTTATCATTTACCCAACGGGTAAGCAATGACTTAGTTTCGGGGTCTTTGTTCAATGAAGCAATCATAATAGGGTCAGCTACCAAAGTAGTTTTTTCTCCTTCTAGTTGCAAGTTTTGCGCTGCATAAAGTTGTTCTAAGTTTACAATATCATTCAATACTGGTGCAACAAGTGAACCTGAGTACGTTTGATTGTAATAGAATTTGTTATATGCTGCTGAACCGCCGATTTGTACGGTTGTAGGCAATGTTTGATAACCACTAATACCGCTAGTTGCTACGATTGAACTTGCAGGAACTGTTGAAGCTAAAGTATAAAGCAATGTATCATCAATTGCAGTATTTAACACCATGAACGCTTGCGCCCAACCTGTACCCATTTGGTCGTATCTAAGTTGGTGCATTGTTAATGGTGTCCATTGCATTGGTTGTAACCAATATGGCGTAAGTGCCAAACTAACCGCAGTATCGCTATAAGTATAAACGCTAGTGCTAGGTTTATTGCCTTTATATACTGTTGGAGCGGCTGCTATGTTAGCCCATATAATACCTGTGTTTGCGCCTGTGTATTGTGCGCCGAACATTGGAATGTCGTTTTTCCAGCTCGTTGTTGGGAACAAATTGAAGATAGCTAAAGAAAGCCATTCAATCGTATTTAATGCAGGACTAGCAAGTGCAGCGTCAGTACTTGTTAAAGCTACTCTTTCACGACCTGCGCTAAGGTTAGATATGTTTACAGTTTGACCATTTGCGCCCAATACTGCTACTTCACCTCTTTGCAATTCGCCCATAATAGATGACAAACCTATTCCACCTTGTCTACCGTTAACGTTCACTTGTGCATCTTGCATTTGTGCCATTGTGGTGTTATGGATACGGGTTTTATCAACTACTGCCCTATACTTAGGGTCTGCAATGATTGAACTTAATACAGCAGCATATTCGGATACTTCATTGTGTTGTATTCCTTTTTTTGCCCTGTCAATAAGTGATTTGTCTCTTTCGTCAGTTGATGCCATCAACTGTGTGAAGGTCTTACCGCCGTAAGCCTTTACTTTAGCGGTAACTACGGGTGCGGTTGCCATTTTATATTCTGTTTTTAATTGTTCAACGGATTTAAGAACGGGCTTAATTGCGCTGTTCTTAGTTTTCTCTGCTTTACCTTCTTCTACATCTGCCTCATCATCACCTTCAGCAGCGTATTTGTCGCAAGCCTTCATAGCATCTTCTGCTTCCATCTTGCAAGCCTCGTAGGCTTCTTTATCTTCTGCACTTGCATCTTCTGCATTTGCTTTTTTCTTAGCGGCTTCCAATTTCTTGGTGGCTTCGTCTAATTTACTTTTCGCTTCCTCTAGCTTTTTAGCTTTTTCAGCTTTAGCTTTCAGTTTAACATCTTGCTCATTTGGTTGCCCTACATCTACTTTTTTCGGTAGTGTAGAATCAGGCGGACCTTTCGGTGCTGGGGCATCTTCAAATGTTTCTTTCTTGCTGCCAAAAGAAATATTACCGCCTAACCCAATGATATCTTTAAACCATTGTGGCAAGCCTGTACCTTTTGCATCGGCTGCAAGTGTAGTAGTGTTAGCAGTCACCTCTGTATTTTCGGGTGCTACTGGTGTTACTTCTTCTGCCATTGTTTCGTTTGTTTTATTATTAGTGATTGAATATTTACTCGAAAGAGTTGTTATTGTGCGTGTCAAAGTGTCTATTTCTTCGCTGTTGTATATCTTCGCTGCCAATGCAACGGGTTCTACTTGTGTAGCATCTTCATTTGATGGAAGTGTCACTATTGATATTTCGTATAGATAGAAAACTTTACAAATTTTGTTACCTTGTTTATCTAATACCAATTGACCTGCTGCGTTTGTTTCCCATATCGCTTCGCCACCTATTGAGCAAGCCCTTAACCATCCCCCCTCATACAACGCCGCCGTTTCTTTACTTGCTTCTGTTAGTTTGTGGAAAACGGGAACGCCGCTATATCCTTTACTATCTAATTGTATTTCAGTCCATAGTCCTATCGGGTCGCTATTCCAAACGTGCTCTTTTAAAACTACGGGGTTAGCATTAAAACGGGTGAAATCAATTACACTATTAGGAATAACGCCGCATTGGTCATTAGGTGTTTCCGTTGTGAAATAAATTCTTTTACCTGCCATGACACAAAAGTATTTTATTATATATTGTGTTTGTGTAAATAAAAAAACACTATATTTGCATATTGTAATATAACGCAATTATGACAGAACAAGAAGTTTACGCCGAATTGAAACAAAAGGTAAAGCCATATATCGGTATTATGCCGCAATCCAGCTTTAGTAGGTGTATGATACAATATAAGGTAGGCTTATTAAAACCTGCTACTATTAAAAAGTTTTTTGAAAGTATGGGTTATACATTTGCTAACAATAAATGGTCTAAAAAATGAGCCTACAAATATTTTATCTCAATCGCCCGCAGTGTACGGTTACTATTGGCAAGCTAGATGACAAACTAGGTAAGTCGTACACGACTGAAATAAAAGTGCAGGAAGAAAGATATAGTTATGTAGTAACTGTACTTCGAAGGTTCGGCGGTCAATATTATAAACGCATTGGGTGGCGAATGATTAAAGGGGGTAAAGAGGTCGCAATACCATTACATATAAAAAATAATTTAGAATTAAAATGACAGCTAAAATCAACGGCGTAAATTATCGCATCAAACGTTACCCTAAAGGTTGGGTAATAGAAAAACAAAAGTCTTTTTTATTTATCAAATATTGGGTTCATGCTGTTAGCGTTTCGGGAATACCATCAGAACCTTGGCATTACAGTTTTTACAGATTTGCAAAATGGGATTTAGATAGAATAAAGGACGGTATTACTACTGGCTTAAAAATGAATCTTGTATGATACTCAACATCGACTACCACATAAGGCGTGCAACTGTTAAAGCATTAAACCTCGCTAGAACCAAACGGGATGCCGCTAGGTTATTAGGTATAAATGAAAGAAGTTTGTTTAATTACTTGGATAGGTATGAGATTATTTATATAAATGGGGTTTATAAATAAATAAACCCGTCAGGTGTAGACACACCAACGGGATAAAACACACATGAAAAAAATGAAAAAAAATAGTGCGTTATTAGTTAAAGTTCATCGTTATTTATTGAATAAAGAGAAAAGTCATCGTGTTTGTTTTGAATATATTTTTGAAAATGAACATTACCACTCTTGCAATGTTGATATTAACCCAAACGAATTAAAAGAAACCGAAAAACGAATATCGCTATTAGTTGAACGGGGGATTATTCACTTGCGTAACCGTTGTTAATGGTTGCGTACTTGTTTGAGTAAAATTTGTTGAAGGATCAATAGCACAACTATCAAATACTATTCCGTAGCCTATATTCAATCCTTCGCCGTCTAAGTTATCGGCGTTCTGCACATTAGACAAAGTAAACTTAAAACAGTAGTTATTTAACACATCTGTCATAAGGCTACTAATATAAACGCCCTTACTAAAATGCTGCCTAATATCATCAATTACTTTCAATAACCCCCTACTATAATCCGTATCATCGTCAATCATGCCATCGGGCATATAGTTGTAAGAATTTAGTTTGAACATCCAATCTACACGACTTACACCGCCGCAATATTGATAGGCTTCGCTTGCTGGCAGCATCTCAATAATAAGTAAAGGCATAGTGTAGCCTTCCATCTTTTTAGGGCTGTAATCCGTTTTTAAGATAATAGTGCCGCCGCTATCAGCAAGAAACTGCTTGCACTCTTGGGCAACGGCGTTTAAGATGTCATCTATCATAACGAAACTATTTTACTTTCCTTCTTATTATTTTCTTCAATCTTTGTTTTCAACTCACACAACCAACTAAACACGCTAACATTTTCGCCGTGTTCTTTTGCTAGTCGCTTTAGTTCTTTTACGGGTACGTTTTCCGTTTCAACTATCTTTTTAACGGTTGTAACTAACTCATTTTGGATGAGTAACAAATGCTTATCTAATATATCAGTTTTCATTGCTTAATATTACTTTTTCAGGGTTAATTTTATATACTCTCACACTATTGCAGCTAGTGCAAGTAAACTTTAATTTATCTACGTCTGCTGCCTCAAATTTCCAATCGTTATTATGGTAAACATCTACCAAATTTTCACGTTTATGAACTTTACAAGGCTTCGAGCCGTTAATAGTTTGGATTAAAGTGTAATTCATTAGTAGATTAATTTTACGTTCACATTATCACTCCATGCCGTATCTATCTTTATGTTTGTTACAGTCCAATTTGCTCTATTTGCATATCCTAAATTCTGCTCTTTATTTAATACTACTTTTTTAAAAATGTAATGATTATTAAAAATTTTTGCACTATCCCAATCGTAGGAAACATCAGCACTAATAATAACGTTATTAGGGATAATGTCGGATATTAAGTTAGCCCTTAGTTGGTGACCGTCAAATAAGATAGACGGCTTTAAATTTACCGTGTACTTTTTAGTGTCGGTTGTTGGGTTATTTACTGTTGTTTTTGTGCATGATGCCATTGCTATAAAGGCAGCGATTGCGATAATTGTTTTTTTCATTGTGTATTTAACGTTTAAAAAGTTTCATTATTTCATTTCTTGTGCTTACTATTTTGCGCTCAATCTTTTTTACTATCTTTAAATTAGGTGGTTCGCCATTTGCTGGTATAAATTTACGCTGTGGCACTCCCTTATTCGTTCCCTCATTATTATATTCGGCGTAAGGAACTAAAGCCGTATTTGTACCAACGAATACCCGTTTGCCTGTAACTCGAAACATCAAAGAATTATACAAAGTTAAGGTTTGTCGAAGTAATTTTGCAGAACTATTATAAGTAGTCCCTTTTACTCCGCTTCGCCTATCGTATGCTTTGTTAGTTTTGTCGCTTCTTTGTTTCCATTTTTGTAACCCAGTCCCATCATCGTAGCCCTCTAACTTAAAATTTTCCTTTATAATCTTCACACTTTCCTGCCCCATTATCATAGGCAAATCACCTTGAAACTTCTTAAATTTATTACTAGCTTCACGCCAATCATTCATTAAATCTTGAAGGGACTTTTTAGCCATTACTTAAGCGTTAGTAAGTACAATGTATGATTAATTAAGCCTTTCATGTCCGCAATAATATTAAGCAAGTCGCTGTCGGATGCTTTTACAATTGATTTGTAGTTGTTTTCAATTGTATCATAGCAGCCATTAAGATATTCGGTACTATCAATGCCTATTTTAGTTTCTATCTTAACATCGCCTTCAATCCTCCCATACTTACCTTGATAGGTTTCTATAAATGTGTCGGCTAATTCTAACCACTCATCATAAAATTCGTTTAATGCTTTATGTTCAGCAAATGATGTAGTATTAAGGTGTTGCAAGTGGATACAATCACGAGTACTAAAAAGAAGCGTTACAAATTCAATAGGTTGCATAAATATAATTTTATTAGTTCAAAAAAAGATAGGTGCGGAGGTTTGCAAAATGTACACATAATTAACGATTAATAAATTACTCCTTTTCTAAATTTATTCAAACTGCCATTACTAACTGCAAACGCATCTGTTATAACCCCGTCTTTAGTTTGCACAATGTAGCTTATTTTCTTGCCAAAGGTAATATAATTTTTTAATACTATCGTTTGTTTTTCATTGCCCCATGATCCCCATATCTCGTCAGGTTCTTCTATCGTACTTGGCAGCCCTTCAAATCCTCGTGGATGCTTTTGTATGTTGTGAATAGATACGTTACTAAGGATGACATTTGTATACGTGTCGTGGTTCTGAAATATTACATTCCCTTTCTTGTCTGTTGTGTATTTGTCTTTCCATCCATCCACTATTGCCATAACCTGATGCAGTCCCGTTGCAGCTAATAAGCGACTACTAAAACCTTCGGGGTCACTATCCGCAATTGGTTTGTTTAGTCCAAAAATATCAGCATTGAAAGTATTGCCATTGGTAATGCCTTCTTTTGGCAACATTCCCTGATGTGCAGGGTTAAATCTAAATTGTGGGTCTACTTCGTTTTCTAAGTCTTTTTCCGCTTCTTTGCTTGTAGCAATGTTATAGCCTTTACCCTCTATCTCGTCATTGTCAATACTAAACCCATCACAACGGCAGTTAAACCCATTCGGCGGAAATACAGCATCGCCAGCAGGGTCACCAACCTTGTAAACTTTACCCTCTAAATCAACGTGTTCTTCTCTTTCCCTTCCATCCATTTCCCCCTTATACACCCAATATGGATAATAGTCTTTAAGGCTTTCAATCTGTCTAAAACGTTCACCCATTACCGCACCTTTACGGCAAGTTTCATACTCTACCCTTAAATGTACTTCGTTGTTTATTTCGGCTATTTGTGAAGCATCTTTTTTGTATTGGCTGAATGGTTTTATAGTTCCTTTGCTATCAAATACCGCCGATTGCATTTCTTTAGCTATTTCGGCGTTTCGGCTTGCTGAAAATTGATAGGCGTTTTGCATATATCGCTCAAATACGCTAGTATCTTTCATAGCTTCAAAATCCCCCATTATAGGAATTTCTTTAGCCATCGCCTCAAAAAAGTATTGATTATATTCTTTATAAATTGGATAGAATACTATTTTGCCTTTGTTGTTAACGTAAATGTATTCTAGTTGGTCGTTTTTAAGGTCATCGTTAATTAGGTTCTGCTTCTTTTTCTTTTTCTTATCGCCCGTTAGTTTTTCAATTAGGCTTTTTTTTTTACCGTAAAACCTGCACTCATTGTTTTAACTTCCGCTTCGGGTGCAGTTGGCGGCGCATCTTCAAAAAATTCTTTAACTAATCCATTAGCCTCAAAGAAACTATCCGTTAATCTTTTTCCGTTCTGCACCAATACAGTAGATATTTGAGTAATTTCCTCTAGTGTCATTTGTTTAGCCCTATTGGCTACGAACTTACCAGCAGGAAACTCCTTATAAAACTTTGTAATCTTTTTTAAATATTCATCGTTCAAATACGCCTCAACGTATTCGACCATTTCCATTACAACGCTCTCAAACTTATCGGCGTGTACATCCCCCAATGCCCTACTGCCACTAGATGCCGTACTACTTGTCAAAGTACCCCCTAAAATCATTTCCCTTATCTCGTTCTTTTCGGCTTCGTTAAAGTCTGAAAAGATACCGTGTGATTTTGCGTTTGTTCCTGTTGCCTCAAAATCAATCTCAATAGACTTAACTATTTTTCCGCTAGTGTCTAAAGTGTAAGGATATACTAGCCCTTTTGAAGGATCTATATTCGCTGCTATTGCTTCTGCCTGTATTTTATAAGGGTTAATCTCATTGCCAAAAACATCATAGCCGCTATCGTCTTGTGGATAACCAACGGTAAGTAATGGAAACGCCAAACGCCTTGCAGCTTGTACCCATGAATTTTTATTGATATTCATTTGGATAAATGAACGAGCTATCGGCTGCATCCATCCTAAAAACTTTTCGTAAGATGTTGAAGGCTGAATCCACAATAAGTTAGGGGTATCATCAAACTTTTCACCGTCATAAAATGAGTAAGTCGATTGTCTCAACATTCTATTAATCGGGTCTAAGTCTTGTTGCGGATACTTGTATATCTTATTATTTACGGGGTCTATGTTAATACCCGTGAAACCCCAAAAGTGTGATAATGCAATTTCTTTTATAAGTTCTTTTTGCCATGACTTAGAACATAATTCAATAGTCCACTCGGGCAATTCTTCGCCCTTTTCATCAACGTACATTATCGGCACTTTACCAATAGCAGACGTGATAGCATTAAACAATGATTGTACAAAAGGGCTACTTTCAAATACCCAACAAACCATTGTAGCATAACTAACGGGATAACCGAACTTAACGGCTTGGTCGCAAGCATAACGCCACGTTGTTAAGTTCCAATCTACATAATAGTTATTAGGGAACGTTTGAGAAGTATGGGTTAAACCTGCCGACTTAGGAATAACAAATGGATTAACGCTTGGGGCTGTGCCTGTTGCAGGTATAGCTTTTGGATTTGATACACCCCACCCACCTGCACCCTTTGAGCCGCTAGGGGTTACAGTACCAGCAGGAAAACCCAACGGGCTACTATATTGTTGTTTTCTTTGTTGTATTTCGGGGTCGTTTGCCCTGCGTTCTGCTCTGCTCATTTACCCTAATGTTAAATAGTTTGAATCTACTAAATATGCTGTTGATGTTTTCAATATGTCGGCAACGGGCAAAGGTAAATTCATTTGACCGTTACGAATAGCCCTAACCGTATAATCAGCCCAACTAAAATCATCTTTCATCTTTTCGGCTAATTCTTGAAAGCTACCTAATGCGTTTCTAACGGTTAACAAAGCCATTATTTTAACCAACAATAACGCCCTATCTGTGCCTGTCTTTACAAGTTCGCCACTAAGGTCATAACGGGTCGTAAATGAACCTATAATTTCACTTTGTGCGAAGTTAAAAGCGTTCTGCAAACTGTTACTGTCAACCGTATATTGTTTAATCAATAGTTGGGATGAACAGAACTGCAATAAGTCCTCACCCGTAAGATAGCCGAAGTTCAAGGCTTGAATGTCTGCGATAGTTATTGCCATAATTTACAAAAGTAGGTAAATTTAATTTATTAGAATGTAATTTGTTCGCCACGTTGTATTTGCACGATGCCGTTTGGTTTGAATAACTTGCCCCCACGTTGATAAGAGGTAAAGTCCTGGGCAAAAGCGGAGCAAAGAAGATAATCTACTAGGTCACTAAAATGCCCTACTATTTGATAGGACTTTTTTGTGTTAGGGTCGGTTGCAGTTGCTTTGTCTTTCGTTCCGTCTGGGGCTTCTTTTACTGCAATAAAATCATTAATAGTTTTTTTGCAATTTGAGCCTATTACTATTTTTAACCCCCCTATTTCTTTCTCAAAGATAGTATTAATCCAATCGCCTCGCATCTTTACAGAAGGGTTTGAGCGCAATACTCGCAATGTAGGGCGGTAACTTATTAAGGCATCTGTTATTAATCTATAAAAATTGTAGCCCTTTTCTAGTTTAGTATCTTCTTTACTTGCCGTTGCATCACCGTAAATAAATAACCCTGATTGATGGGATGGATATTTTCTTATAAATTCATTACATACAGCCTTAACCGTATTTAGTGGTGTAACCCCTGCAATCTCATCTATCATGTAAACAGTCTTACCCTTAATTTGAAAGATACCAACAGGTAAAAACGGGTTTACATTGTCATCGAAACTAATATGCAGAGGTAATTCGTGGTCGTAGTAAGTATCGGCAACGTGCTGATTAATCTCAAAACATTTGTAAAATTCGCCGCCCGTTTTCATTTGCACATCCCAATTCCCTTCTACAAATACCTCGTATTCAAACCTATTCAAATTAGCTTTAAGTGAAGGTAAATAATCTGGCTGTTGTGTTAATAAAGGAATATTATCATAAATTCTAGATTGAATATAAAGCCAATTTGGGTTAAGTGTATTTTCTTTATGTGGCAAATAAATTAAATCACGAACCCATCCAAAGCTAGGGTTGCAAGTTCCACAAACTACTGGTTTAGGCTGTTGTTTAGCATTTGGTATTACATAACTACCAGCTCTTTCAAAAGCCTTGAATAAACTTTGTTGCTGGCACTCGTTTATCTCTTCCAATCCCGCCCCATTAATTTCAAGTCCTTTCCATCTATTGAGGTCTTTATCTGTATCGTAGTTTTCTGCAAAAAAAATAAGCTGAGAACCATTTTTAAATGTTACTGTTTGTTGGTTGCTATCGCTTGCATCTTTTTCAATAAAACTAGATGGTTTTATTTTTTCCCAACTTGGGTAAAGATTTCTTTTTATTGTAGGTATGTCTTTACGAATAATAACCCATCTACTGCCTGGATGTATTTTTGAAAGTAAAGTAAATAGTGAAAGTAAGGCAACTGTTTTACCGCCACGAATAGCCCCACCAAATAAAACAAAAGAATAATTCCCATTAAGTACCGCATTAATAAACTCCTCTTGCTTTGGGAATGGCGCAAATACTATTTCTTTATTTTTTTTCATTATAGAATTTTATTTCCTTTTATTAAATTTTCTAAAGCCCAAAGAGGCTGCAAGTTAGTGTAATGACATAGTTTTTTTAATTCTTCTTCACTTTTAGCTGATGATAAGGGGATTATATGGTCTATATGCCAAACTCTAAAATTATAATTATCCCAACTCATCCCAACTTTAAATTTTAACTCAATATGTTTTTTAGCCTCAATAATTGAACAACCTAATAAAACTATTGTTTTTTCACTTTTATAATATGATGAATGTTTAAAAGCATAACTAATTCTACATCTAAGATTGTCAGATAGCTTCATTAATGGGTTATTTTGTTTTTGTTTTTTTCTGCTTTCTCTTATTATTGGTCTATTGTTTTTATTGTAATCAATTGAATATTTTTTTAATTGCTCATCGTTTTTAAAACGCCATTCTTTCATGTAATTTTTAATTTTTTCGGAATTTTCTTTTTTGTATTGAATAAGTTTTTCTTTGTTTTTTTCACACCATAATTTACTCCTTTCTTTATTAGAAATATATATTTTAGGTTTTTTTAATGCCATTATTTTTTTATGTCTATTTTTAGACCTTTCTATATAAATTTCTTTATTTTTTTCATAATGCAATTTACCGTACCCTTTATTTTTTTCAGCCCATCTTTTTTTGCTTTCAGCTTTTCTTTTTTTTGATTCATCTTCTGTATAAATTTTTACTCTTGGCATAATTAAATAAAAAAATGTTAAGGTTCAGTGCGGTAACACATCCCCTTAACATTTTAAAAATAAGTTTAAAATTGTAGTTACCGCTACATTGCAAATATAGCGATTTTAATTTATTTAAAATTCAATTTCTTTTCCATTAATAATCATTACTTGTACTGTCTTAACATCTTCCCCGTCTTTATTGACTTGGGCTTGTTTTTGTATTGCCTTACCGTGCGCTCTGTCTAATATCTTCTCAATCATTTCTGCACCGTTTTTAGATAACATTTCCTTCGCCACAATGCGCATTAACATAGGGTAACTGCTATCGCTTATTATTGACTTAATACGTTCTTCATCTAGATTAATCAATATAGAATAAGCCTCAACTATATTATTAGCTGATGCTGCCGTATATCCTTCTTCTCTTAACTGCTCATTAACCCGTGACAATACTTTTTTTGGCTGTCCCTTAGGGTTGCCGCTTTGTCCTTTCTTAAATGTATTGCCGTAATTATGTCCTTTCTGAAATGGCATATATTTAACCGTTTGTATTTTCAATAAATGCTTCCACTTCTTTATCACTAAGCTGCTGCCCGTTCCGCTTTATCACTAAGCTGCTGCCCGTTCCGCTTTATCACTAAGCTGCTGCCCGTTCCGCTTTCTTTGTTCAATTTTATCATTCTTGCCACTATCACATCGCAATATTTTGGGTCGAATTCTACTAATCTTGCTTTTCTTTTTAATTGGTCGCAAGCAACCATAGTAGTTCCGCTGCCTCCAAAAGCATCTATTACAATGTCGCCGCTTTTTGAACTATTCCCTATTTGATAAGCAAACAATCCAATTGGCTTCATTGTAGGGTGTTCTCCGTTTCTTTGTGGTTTATCAAAATTAATAACTGTTGTTTGCTTTCTGTCGAAATACCATTTGTGCGCTGCGCCTTCTTTCCAACCATATAAACAAGGTTCATGCTTCCAATGATAGTCACCCCTTCCCATTACTAAAACGTTTTTATTCCAAATTAAACATGAAGAAAGCTTTATCCCCGCATTTTTGAATGCAGTTCTAAAATTAATACCTTCTATGTCGGCGTGCCAAACATACCAAGCAGACCCTTTTTTTAAAAATGTATTACAAGAGGTAAAAAAATCATAAAGAAATTGATAAAATTTTGAATCTTCCATATTATCGTTTTCAATTTTCAGACCATTACTTCCTTGGTAGGCTACATTATACGGTGGGTCAGTAACAACCATGTCTGCAAATTCTCCTTGCATCAACTTTTCAAAAGTATCAGTTTGAGTACTATCACCACACAACAATCTATGATCTCCAATCTCATATAAATCACCTAAAACTGTATAGGGCTCTTTTGGTGGCACACCGTTAAATTCATCTTCTTGCGCTTCTAATACTTCTTCTTCAGAAAAGTCAGCAGGAATATCTAACCCCCATTCTCCTAATTGTTCTACATCCCAATCTGCTGTAATTTCTTCCCAATTCCAATCACCAAATCCTACGTTATCTTTAATCAAAAACTCATTTTTTTGTTCTTCTGTCCAATCATCTGCAAGTATAATAGGCAGTTGCTTCATTCCGCATTCTTTTGCAGCTTTTAGTCGCATATTACCCCCAAGTACTACTACTTTACCATCTACATCAGTAAAGCAAACTAATGGGCGTTTTTCAAGCATTTCTGGAAAGTCCTGTAATGACTTAACTAATTTAGCAAAGTTTTCATCTTTAATTACACGAGGATTTTTTGGGTTTGTCTTAATATCTGTTATATTTTTGTAAATCATTCTAGTATTTTAATATTAAGCATTTCCAATATTGCAAATAAGTTCTTAGAGTTAATCCAATACTTGCCGCTTTCCATTCGACAAAGTGCTTCGGGTGTAACGCCTATCGCTTTTGCCATGTCTTGCAAAGATATAGAATTTTCAATACCAAAATTTAAAATTTAGTTAAAGCATTTATTACATCTTCCGCACTATCCGCCGTTACTATTGTAATACCAACACTAGCCCAATGATTATGTAGGTATTTCTGCTTATCTGAAAGTTTACCGTTGGGCATTTTTAACTCTAATCCCCAAAATTTAGGATACACAAATAAAAAGTCGGGAACGCCTGCAATAACGCCCATACTATGAAGTTTCAATCTCATAGCCATACTTGTAGCACTTTCATTAGCTACATGAAAGTAAAATCCCCTTAACGCTGGGTAATTATGATTGATATATTTATGGGTTGCAGCTGTAAATTGGTCTTCGTTGGCGTAAATGGCGGTTAAAAATTGTTGTTTAGTCATATTTAGTAATTTTTGTAAAAGTTTAGTAATTGCTGTAATTCAATGGTAGTAAAGGTTTAACTATAAAAATTACCAAATTACTAAAAATTTCCCTATCTATTATTTATATACAGTAACACTACTATTTATTTTTTATGTTTTATATATTTAGTACTTATACTCTTTTATATTTTTCTTATACAATAAATAGATTTATTTTTAGTAATTTTAGTAATTTATCTTTAAAAGTCAATAGTAGTAAAGGTTTTAGAATTACTAAACCCTTAAAAAAAATAGTAATCAGTTAGTAATTTTAGTAATTTAAAATGGTATTTCTATGGAAAATATCCTCATTTTTACTGATAATCTATTAACAGTCTTAATAATATCGTGCTTATAATCAACCTTCTTTTTTTCAGCATAAGCCTTAATAGCGGCGTTAATCCGTTGAGTTGAAGGTTGATATTGCTTAGGTGTATTGTTTTCAGCATAATAGGCTTCTAAATAACTTTTAAAGGTATCGTTGCTTATTTCTACACGTTCACACCAATGGTCAAAGTTCTGATCAATGAAGTTAAATATTATTGAGCCGTATGTTTGTTCAAACTGTTTAAGCCATCCGCCTTCGGTTAATGTAGGCGCAGTTAGTTTCTTACCGCCTTTTAGCCATTGTTGTATTGATTGTGCAATAAAATTATCAAAACCCGCCCAATCTTCATTACTCCATCCTTTAGGAAAATGGCAATTATAATGTACATCTAAACCGCCGACATTAGTAAAGAAGTTGGTAAATTCAATAGGGATAATTCTACGCCTCAATCCCCCGTCTGTAACTTCATAACTGTAATTAGTTTGCACTATAAATTTAGGTGCTTCCTCGTTTGATACTTCCACTTCATCTTTAAAAAGTTTCTTCCAAATAAATGAGCCTGTGGATGGTTCTTTCAAAAAAGAAAAGTCGAAATTTTTAGGAACATCGCTGATGCAAAATATACGCTGCCCGTTCCAAGATTGAAAAAACTTCTCATCAAATTTAGTCTGCGATCCTGGCTTTGAAGTGTAAGAAGTTGTATGTTTTAGCAAACTGCAAAATACATTTTTTCCACTACCACCACCATCTCTAGGGTCACGACATTGTTCTGTTAGCACAATAATATAGCCCGTTGTTTCGTCTTTGTATTCGTGACAAAGAAAACCAAGTATTCGTTGAGTGTGGGCTATATGTTCTTCGCCTATTGCTAATTTCAAAAAGTCCACATATTTTCCTCCTTCGCCTTTATTGTAATTTCGCTGTTGTAACTTTTCAGCCCATATAAGCATTTCTAAGGCATCGTATTCAAGGAAGCTAATTGATGTAGAGTCTATTACTAAGTAACCGTTTAAGAAGAACTTAAAACAAGTTTTTTCGGTATCCTTCAATATTGTATCCTCTGCCAATATTGATAAACGTTTCATAGTGTACTTTCCGTGTGCTTCTAAAAAAGCCTCCAAAGCATTACAAATAGATATACATTCTTCATTGTTTGGTTCTTTTATGTATTCTTTTAATACATCTTGAAACTCCCTTTCTTCAATTTTATGTATCAAATAACTTATAATTCTTACTACATTTCCTTTGTAATATCTAAAACCTAAATAAGTGGAAACTAATAAAAGTTTTTCACGGTTAATAGTCATTTTACCATCTTCGTCATAATCCCAAAAAGTGCCGTGCGGGTGTAGTTCTTGTAATTCACCTTGTATCGTTACTGCTAGTTTCCTAGTTTCTTCAGATACATTTTTTGGCAAGGTGTATCCTTTACGGGCTGCATTTTGTGCTAATATCTTTTGCTTTTTTTCTTTTATGATACCATATCCGTTATCACATAGCCAAGCATAAGTTTTCTTTTTATCCCCCTTGTGTTCTAGTATAGATAATAGCGTTACAGGATTATAACCTTTTGATGGTTCTAGGTCTGTGGATGATGTGAATATGTAGTAACATCGTTTATGTCTGTTAAATGATGCAGAAATTCCCGTCGTTTTATTAGGACGGGTAAACCAAATAAAGTTATTACTACTGCCGCATAAACTCCACCCATTATTTGTAAGTACGCTTTCTGCTGCTGCACTACCGTTAAAGTGGTCGAATGGGTTTTGGTCGTAATAGTCATTCGATATAGTTGTAGGGGCTATTGCTGCTACTTTTTTCTTTTGGTTGTATCCTTCACAAATAGCAATTATACTGCACCTTTCAGCCCAAGTAATTGTAGGTATTGGGTTATCTTTAACTACCTTGTAATTCATTTGTGTTGCAGCAACTACATATCCACCTGTGCCTCTCGTCTCTATCGCTGCTTCTTTTGCATCTTCTTTCCAAGCTAACTTTAAATTTCCTGGTGGTTCGTGGTCGCTAATACGGTAAAATATATGGTAGCCTTTTGATGGTGTTTGTGTTATTCGTAGTTGCTCGAATATGTGCGGAAACATTGCTTTTATATCCGCAAATAACATAGCATCAACCCCAACCCAATTTTTTACATCTACATCAATTATTTCTAAGTTTCCACTTACTGCGCCTGCTACAATACCATATCCAATAGTATCATATTTTTCAGTCATTAGATACAATAACTCTGCTTTAGATATTATTTCTGTTTGCCATTTTTTCCAAGGATATGCAGACTTAACAGGATACTCTCTGCCGTTAAATGTTTGTGGTTTATCTCTTACGGGAATAACTGAAATGCCGTTATCTAAATAGTATTCACATTCTTTTATTGATTGCTGAAAAGTAGTAGTCATTTATTTAATTTTAATGTTGTAAAATTCTAGTGGTTCACTTATATCTTGATGTTTAACCCATCCGCTGTGGTAGCCCATTGCAGTCGCAAAAGACTGTAAAAATAGGGCATCTTGCTTTGCTTTCGCTACTCTTATTGCAAAAGGTTTCTTATTTGTTATCTTAGCATAGTCGGCTAATTCAATCGGTGTAAGGTCTGCAATATATTTTCCCCTAAGTTTATTATAGCTTTCTGTAACCTCTACTAACTTGCCTTCAACGTATTCTTTTTCTTTTGACTGAAATTCGTGTCCGCATTCTGGGCAAGTCATAACACGGGGTGCAAGTATTAAAAAACATTTAGGGCATTCTTTAATTGGTGCTACTCCGTCTTTCTTTTTCTTAGGTGGTTTATTCCACATTTTAGCCCAATCAAATTCAAAGTTCCATATCCCGTGACGGGATGCGTTACCGCCGTAATCAAGGACGGTAAAGCGTTCTTTCCCATCGTGAACTCTTGCGCCACGCCCAACCATTTGACAGTATAAAGCTAGTGAAGTTGTAGCCCGTCTAAGTATTACTAAGTCTATTGGTTTAAAATCCCATCCTTTTGTTAATACAGAAACAGAAACACAAATATCAACATCCCCATGAGTAAATTGGTTTAATTCAATTTCCGACTTTTCATTTTTACTATGTACTTCTGAAACGACAAAGCCAACGTTTCTAAGTTCTTGAGATAAAGCAGCACAATCTACTATTGAGGCACAATAAACTATTGTTTTTTTATTATGATATTTTTGCAAATCTTCGTGAAGCCCTGCAAATACTTTCGGTTTATTAAAAGCATCAAATTGAGATGCCTCTGAAAATTCCCCTTTGCTATCTTTTTTTAATCCGCTTAAATCTGCTGCCTGTCTTTCATAATGGTAATATGGTGACAAATAACCACCCTCTAAAAGTTCCTGCGGTTGCGCTCCAATTACAATATCATTGTATAAAAGTGGTAGATGTTTTGCTACTCTATAGTCGGGTGTAGCTGTAAAACCAATAAGATAGGCTTCTGTTAATTGTTGCAATAATTTTGTAGACGTGCCGACGTGGCACTCGTCATTTATAATTAAAAGTTTTGAACCAAAGTTTTGAAACTGTGATATTATAAATTCCCTTCTTACTAATGTTTGAGCCATTGCCACATAGCATTTGCCTACTTCAATATCTACAAACTTTATCCCGTCTCCAATAGTTACGCAATCGCCTTGCTCTTCATGTATTTGTTTATAAATCTTTGATGTTTCGGAAATTATTAAAACGGTTGTTTTCTTTTCTAAAGCATCTTTCACCATTGAAAGAAATGTTTTAGTCTTGCCACTTCCTGTGGCAGCACAAGCAATTACCTTTTTACTTTTGGCAAGCGATGACCGTATATTTTCTTTAAACTTCTTTTGATAAGAGTAAAGTTCGTATGATGACATAAAATAAAAAAGCCTTAAAGTGGATGATGTAATAGCACCCTGTAAAACAGGTACACCATCCCTTTTAAAGCCATTAATTAGTTCTTAATCGTAGGTGCTACACTACGCTACAAATATACTAAACTTTTAACAAAAAATTATACCTTTCTTTTGCTGTCATGTTAGAAAAATTAAACTAAATCAAATAAAGTAGGTACTGAAAGTTTGTGCATCATAGCTTTAAGATAATAAATACCATCATTAAAGTACTCACTATTCAACTCTACCGATACTGACTTACGTTTCATTTCAATAGCTTTGTAAGCCGTTGAAAACAACCCACCAAATGGGTCATCTACTATTTCACCTTCCATAGTATAACGATTAATTAACCGCTCAATAATATCAAACTGCAAAGGGCAAATGTGTTTTTCTTTTTTACTATTAGCTTGTTTTGTGTTTAATGTATTCATACGGTTTATATCCGTCCACACCATATCATTATTACTATGCACGGGCAAAGTCATAAATATAGAAGATAGCTTTTCCATTTCGTCCAAATCTTCACAAATACGAAGGTGTTCTTTAAAGTCGTAAATAGCTGTTGTGTTTAATTTCTTCCAAGCAGATACTATCTTTTTAACTTCTACTTTTTCAAGTTCTTCTTTTGTCATAAATCTATCTCCAGAGCTGCGTTGATATGCGTGTGCATCTAACTGCCAAAGGCTTTTTTTGTAATCTGTTTTTTCTTTTGTCACGGGATAATCACCATAAGCGTTATTCATTTCGCTCGGTGATTTTCTAAATAATAAAACATATTCGGGCAATCCTACGCCCATTTTACTTGCATCCTTACATTGTTCACTCCATCCTAATCTATACGTTTGATTGTTTTCTGCAACAACATCAGTAGTAACAGTTATCTTACCCATAAGATAAAACCCGTGCTTTAAAAAATGTTGCACCGTCTGCCCGCTAAAATCAGATATTGTAGTAAAAGAAGTGCCATTTTGATAGCTGTATCGGATACGGTCTTTAACGTGAATAGCCGCGATTCTACCTGCTTTTAATACCCTTAGTAAATTAGGTGTAAGAAAGTCCATTTGTTTAAAAAAGTTTTCGTTACCGTGATTATGACCAAAGTCGTTATAGTTGTCGCTATATTCGTAATGGTCACCAAATGGAATAGATGTTAAAATCATATCCACTGAATTATCGGGCATCTCTTTTTTATCGGCGTGAACTGTCACCGTATCATTGTTATAAACTGTAACATTGTCGTATATCATTTTACGACCATTTGCAAATATCTGTCTTTCCATTTGTGATTTTATTAAATTTGAATTTAACCCGTTTACTTTTACTAATTCAATCATTTGATTATTTAATTCTATATGTTTCGCCCACTTTTCTTTTAATGTTTTCATAACCTCATATTCGTTTTCGGTATAAACAATATGAACATTAACTACATTTTTTTGCCCAAAACGATACTGTCTATGTATTGCTTGTATAAAATCGTTGAATTTATAATCTATACCTGCAAATATCATATCGCTTGAAGCATCTTGAAAGTTGCACCCACTTCCAGCTATTTTAGGTTTAGTTAATAAATATTTATATTTCCCTTCACTAAAACCAATCAACAAATCTTCTTTTTTATCATTTGGTAAACTACCAAAAACGGATGCGTAATTAGTACCCTTAAAATTACTTTCTAGTAAAGCTCTTTCGGCTTCTAAGTGATGCCATATAATAACATTACCTTCGATACTTTCAGCTATTTCTGTTGCCTTATTAATACGAGCGTAAAGGCTATCTCTTTTTTCTTTTGATACCTCTAATAAAGACTTACTTAAATCCTTAAATAAAATAGCTTCACCCCATTTATTTAAAGGTTGTTCTTTAATATCGTAAGATATACAATGTTCTACAATATTAATAGGTGGCATATCATACCCAGTTGAATCATAACCTAAATCTGCAGGGGTATTAATAAAAGCAGCCCATGTAGAAACCCATTGCCAAAATTCTTTTTTCTTGTTTTCGTAAAGTTTTAGCTGACCTGCTTTTTGACTATCCCGTTGAAAAAATCTAGTTAAAGCGTGACCTCTAGATATTACTCCTAAATAATCTGCATAGTTAAGTATTTCTATAAAATCATTGGGTGTAGGGGTTGCAGTTGCTACAAAGCGAAAGTTTATTTTTCTGAAATAATGTAAAACCGTTTGTGTAGTTTCCGTTTGTAGGTTACGCAAAATACTAGCTTCATCAAATGAAACGCCGCAAAATTTTTCAGCATCTATATCTCCCATTCTTACACGTTCGTAGTTGGTTAGGTATATTTGAGGTTCATAGCTTTCTATATTATCGGTGTCTTTAATGTAGGATATTTTTAAGCCTGTTTTTAACTTATCATTATCTCGTTTAAATTCACCAGCAACGCCCAAAGGGCAACAGATAAGAAACGGTTTTTTGTAGATTTTAATTAACTGCTTTGCAATTTCTAATTGCATAAATGTTTTACCTAAACCAAAGCTAGCAAATATCGCACGCCTCCCACCTTCTAAACAAAAATTTACTATATCCTTTTGGTGTGGGAATAGCTTTTTTGTTAGCTTAATTTCAGATGTATCAATACCGAAGTTTTCGGCTATTACTACTTTCTGCTTTAAAAACTCTTTGTAATCTTCCATTTTTTTTAAATTAAAAAAACCTTAGCGGGTTCAGTGTAGCGGCACATCCCCCATTAAGGTTAAATAAATTAATAATTAATAACGTCCGCCAACGTTTTAACTTTTGCAAATATATATACTAACAGTCCTCAATCCTCACTTCTTCACCATTTAATTTTGCATCAATAACACTTTCTAGCAGTTCCCTGAATTCTGGTTGTAGTAGTGCTATCTTTTCAGCGATGGCAGGAACGGCGAAAACATCGGAGTTCCATTCAGCCCTACACCCGTTACGAATTTCGGGCGTAAAATGCCTACAACTAATAAAATCGGTATAAATCCAATCAACTTTGCCTTCATATTTTTTACCGATATTTTCTAAGATGCTGTCACGGTTCTCACGTTGTAAGTCTGCAAAACATTCTTTTGCCATTCGTAGATAGTGTAAGCCGAGTACTATGTTATTTTGCATAAAGGGAAATGTTTAGTTTCTTTTGATAATTCAAGTCGTACTTTAACTTTAAGTTTTCGTGACTAAGGGTAATCGCTTCTTTTTTCAAATCCTTTATACGTTCTAATAGCTGTTTGTTCAAATCTATTAGTCCGCTATAATCTAAGGTTAAGTTATCGGTAATCTCTAAGGCTTGTTTGATAGCGTTTACATCGGTTAGCACAATACTATCTCTAGCCTCTATTAATTTCATAATCCTTTGCCTGCCGTTTATTACTGTTGTGTGGGCACGGTTACCAACTTCTTTGCCTATACACTTTAAAGTAAAGTGATAGTAATAGTGAGCGAAGTAAAAATAGTAATGTCTAACTTTAACTAATTGCGCCTCTCGGGACTTACATTTAATTAGCTTAATAGGCGTGTTGAAAATGTCGCAAATGTCTTGCAATAACTTGTCTGTTGTAGTGTATATTTTCATAATTTAACACATTAAAGGGTCAATAGTAGCCGCCCACTCCCACGAAAAGAAGGTAATGCTTAGTTGTTTCTTTTTAAAAACAAGCGGCTTTTTTGGAAAATTATTATCTTTCATTAGTTTAGTCATTGCAACCGATCCGATGCCTAAACCTTTGCGCATCTCGGCGTAGGTTAAATCGTTGCAATTATCTAAATAAAACTGTCTTTGTTCTTGCTGTGTCATAAGTAGGTTAAAATGTGGCTGCAAGTGTAGTGCTTGCAGCCTGTTAATAAAAGTGGGTGCATCAAAAAGGAAGGTCATCTACTGATTCAATTTCAGCAGCCGCTACAGGTGTTCCTGTTTGTTCGCTTTGCCCTAACTTAATTTTGCCATTGGCAACATAGCCTTTGTTTCCAGTTGCAATAATTGCGGCATCTTCTGTTTTCTTTTCTTGTTTTCCATTCAATGACATAGAGAAATCTTTAAAATCATCATTTGCGCTATTGCACCATCCTGTAAAATTGAAATACACCTTACCGTTTGCAGCCTTACTAAAAGCTGAATGACCTTTTTTTGCCATGTCGATTAATTCACTTAGGCATCCGCTGCCGTTAATTCTTATTTTTTCCATATACTTACGGCTGTAAAGTAGCCTTACTGTTTACAAAATTGTTAATATCCTCCCACATCTCAATAGGTATTGCTACAATTTCAATAAATGGGTAGTTTGTGTTGTCGGTAAATACTACGCTAGTATCTGTTATTAATAGCGATAGTGTAGGGTTTATTTTCGTTAATAACCCCTACACTGCCTCCATTGGTTATGTCTGAATTGTTCTTGTGGTGTTAAATACTCTTGTTCGGTATTATCTAGTGATAAATTGCGTTTTAGTGTCGGTGCTTCGTTTGCCTCTAATAGTTTCAACCTACTATCTAAATCATTCACGCAATCTTGAAGTGTGGCAATAGCGTGTGCTAATTCAAGTGATTCCAGATGTGCTAGCCTACTAAAAATATTACTTTGATTAGTAAACAATTCTTTTCTACTTTTCTCTAAAGATTCAATCCTTTGTGTTGGTTCAGGCTTCGGTTGTTCAACGTGTACACCATTAGAAACAGGACGAATATTCTTAGCACCAATAACATCATTAGTTTTAATATAATGATACCCATCTTGGGTAGTATGGCTGTATTCGCCTTTGAAACCCCCGTCAGATTCATTGTCACCGTATATCTCTACTAATTCGCCTACTTTTGGTTGGTATTTTTCTTCATTGGGGATTTCTATCCAAGTGCCTTCTGTAAAGTATTCTTCAACTAGTGATTGGGAATATTCAGCATCGCCATCATTTTCATCAACGCCATCAACGCATAGGTATTTATCAATTTTACCTTTAATTAGTTTAAAATATTGGTGTTTTATGTCCTTATGCCTAAACCTCATCCCCGTATAGTCTCGTTGTTCTTTATCCTGCTCAATAGGGTGTTTAACGGGTGGGGTTTCTTCATACCATTCACCCTCGAAGTCTGCTAAACACTGCGCTACTTCTTTGTTTGACTTGTCCCAAAATCTTGCAGATATATGGGTAACTAATTCTTTACTTGCTTTCATAATTCGTTATTTTAAAGTAATTCAATTTCTTTTTTAGCCTTTACTTATTATTGTTGCTTTAATTTCTGCATCGTACTCTGCAACTAAAGTATGAGCAAGTTTGTTGAGTGCAGGTAGTAATTCCTTTGGTGTATCCAAGTTTATTATTTCCCTTATTGTTTCTTTGAATAGTGGGTGTGTTAAAGGACATTTTAACTTCTTAGCACTTTCAAAGTTGTGCCGCATTGTACGGGCTTTGCGGCTATATATCTCGTGCAAGTCTTTGTCTATTGTAATACTCATATTCTAACTGTTCTATTTGTTCGGGTGAATATTTTTTACTCAAATCAATCTTCGCCGCCCACTTACTTTGTTTTTTGCGCGGTGGTTTACCTATTGGCATTTCTTCCAAGTAACTGCTTATTATTTCTTCTTGTAGTAGTTGCATTGTGGTTAATTTATGGGTGCAGCCTAATAACTGCACCCTGTTAAAATTATAAAGGATAAGCAGCATTTACTTCTATTAGCTGCTCGGTAGTTAATTCACATTCAGTAGTTAAGAACGTGAAGAAACTAACATCGCTATTCGGCAACGTTGCGCCGCTCTTTACTCCCGAAAGTGCTTGTTGATACTTCGCTTCGGTTAGCTTCTTTTTGGCGGGTGCAGCAATCTCCTTAGGCTGTTCTACTACTGTTGTATAACTAACGTCCTCTGTTGATTGTTCGGGCATTTCTTCTTTGGTGTATGGCATACCGCCCAATTCATCATTGAAACATAATCTAAAACCTTGTGCCATTGCAACCTTTTTAATCATAGTTTCAGACTTTTGCCAAAACTTATTAAGCCTGCCATCTTTTAATTGCATGTACTCGGTAAACTTAGCTTCCCAAACAAAGGGGCGGCTTCTATCTTTACGGTAAATAGTAATGATTGCCTTTAGGGTACTATCTGCCAATATGGGTGCAACCGTTCCTTCGGTTTTAACTTCCCAACCATCTAATACTCCAGAACGTTCAGCACGTTTAATGTAGCTTTCGTAGCCCACAATAATAGACATTTGTCCATTGTACTTACTCACATAAATCTCACGCTTAAACGGGTTCAAGTTGTAAGCCTTAGAGATTTGAAAGAAGGTATTAACTTCTCCTTCAGTAAGGTCTTTAAATAACCCCATGTTTTTTAAATGTGCAGATAATTCTGCCTCTGTAACTGTTGCCACTTCATTTGTGGACTTTTGAATTTCTGTACTCATTTTTTTTTTTTTATG
>Ga0208739_1000045_pt1 | contig 51926 bp, 38 predicted proteins | sample CryBogCBE27Jul09_FD_184566 | JGI IMG/M metagenome (GOLD analysis project Ga0208739, IMG submission 184566) | Freshwater microbial communities from Crystal Bog, Wisconsin, USA - CBE27Jul09 (SPAdes) (version 2) | ecosystem: Environmental > Aquatic > Freshwater > Lake | place: Crystal Bog... | reverse complement strand
GTGATACCAGTGATAATGTCTTCTCGGCGTATCCAGGTGTGCGTACTAAAGGTTCTAAAAACAAAGTTGGTCTTACTGAAGCGTTCGAAGACCGTAAAAGCCGCGGATATGCGTGGAACAATCTCATGCTTCAGAGGTGGGTCGACCACAATGGACAAGAACATCGTGTGTTAGAAGACTATCAGCGTAATGTACAGTTATGTGATTTAACAGCACAGCCCGCAGATATTAAAGAAAAGATTCAAGAAACAATTACAGCTAATGCGGTACCTAAAGCAGTAGATCAAGTAGGTATTCGTATGCTAAAATTCTGTAATGCATGGGATATGAAAAAGATTGCAGACAACATACAATCTTATGCAGAACCTTTCCAAGCAAAATACCCAACAACATATATTCAACTAGAGGATTAAAATGGCAAAATTAAACAAATTAGCAAAAGTAAATGAATCGATTACAATCAATCGTTACGACAACGCATGGATGGTGGAAATTGGTGGACGTGACAAGAAAGAAGATTGGAAGACTACTAAAACGGTCTGCAACACAGAAGAAGAATTAATTGTGTTGATCAAAGAATACAACACAATGGATTTGGATAATTAAGGAATAAATCATGGCAACTTGGACTATTAGTACATATTATAAAAAATCTTGTCAAGAAAATGAGTATTGGTCTCAAAAGAATGGTGATGGTAAAATTACGGTTGTTAATGGTTTCCGTTATGGCGAATGGACTGTAGAAACTACAGACGACAATCCTCCCGAGTTCGAGTTTGTAGAAGTACCAGGTGGAGATGGCAAGAAAGACAGTATCAATATGTGCGACTGTGAAGTCAATAATATCAAAAGTGTCGATCTTAACGAAATGTATGACGGCGGTTGTTGGTATGATGTTGAGATCGAAGGACTTAACGAAGAGGAAGAAGAAGAGATTCAAGAATTCATAGATGAAAATAGCATCTATGAATTAGAAGAACGCGAAGACGATCCATGGTACCAAAATGACACAGAATGGTGGGTTTGGGGACCAATCGAAATTAAAAATGAAGCAGGCGATACTGTTCGTATTATCTGTGCAGATGCTGACGGCAATGTCATAGATTTCGCAGAAGAATGAGAGATAAATACGTACATTACTCGGGTGCCGTCAGGGCCCAAGTAATATTAAGGAGAAAAATATGACAGTTATATACGCCAAGCCAATTGTGGATGGTAAATTTTGGATTGTAGAACAAGATGGTTCTAAAGTCGCAACATTACACAAAAAAGAAAACAATAAATTCGTACTGAGTAGTACTACAGGCGAAGTTATGTTTAACAAAAAACAGGACCTAACTAAACAGTTTGGAGAAGGATTTTTCCTAAATAGTCCTAAAGTTAAAGTTACACCAGCCGACCTAAACGAATGCCACGGTTTTGCTACAAGTGTTAAACCATACAATGCTATGTATGATGTAAGACGTAAATTACCATTGTTTACCAAAAGCAATGCCAGTAAGAGTTTGTATTGTGCAGGCTACTATGTTATCAAATTCAACAAAGGTTGGGTTAAAAGTTTTTGTCCTAAAGTCATTACACTCGAACGTAATGAATTCAAAGGACCATTTAAAACTGAGTTTGAAATGAAACAGGTACTTGCTAATGCAAAATCAGATTAATCTATCGCCTATTACACAATTCACTCAGCAACTTCGTGCTGCTGAGTTGAGTCAAAGTAAAGAAGTTAAAATGACTATTCAGCAGGCAAGATTGCTGTCTTTGGCACTTAATGAAATACAAGACAAGCTTCTTCAAGACTACAATGAATTGTTATTAAAACTTAAAACAACCACAGATAATGAAGTAATTACTATAACTATGGATGGCGGGGCGTTTCGGGAGAATTAAGGATAAATATATGCGTATATTTCGAGGATACGCAATGAGTCGCCCAAAACCAAAAGTCTTGCTTGAGTACACTAACAAGCAAAATTATAAATCAGAACAAATTCTGGAATCTGAAGCCATCTGGGCAGTATTCTACAAGAATGAGCCTTTTAATTTAAAGAGCTTTAATAGTCTTACTTCTTACCCAGGTCCTAAATATAAAAAAGTATCATTCAGTAATCCTGGCCATGCTCACAATCTTGCCAAAAAACTTAACTTAACTTTTGGAACTACTGATTTCCAAGTAGTTATGTTAACTGCTGGCACTATCGTGAAATGATATCTAGAAATACCCTAACCAAAATTTTCCTACAGCAGTGGGGCAAAAGTACAGACGATGCCAATTTAAAACTGTTTGGCCGCAAATGGTGGCAAAGTACAAGAGTTGGCAAAGATGATGCTTTTAGACTTAGCGACGATGGTTACGAGTTTTTGGTAAAAGAATTGGACTTAAAAGAGTACGAGATTCCATTTACTGAACCTATTGAACTTAGTCCCCAAACAATCATATTTTTGGAGAGATATGTAGACTGTCCATATTATCTTACTCCAATGTCAATCACTGTCTTTTCTGAACGTAAGAGTTTTGAGCTAATGTTGTTTTCTGACGACATTAGAAAATTTGGTTTGATAAAAGCCATGAACGAACGACAAAAAGAATTAGCCAATACTGACAAAAAATAAAAAATAAGTGTTGACTGTCTGCAACTAAGCCTGTATAATATATACATACAGAGTTAATTCAACAACGTATTTTTTTAACTAAGATAGGAAACAAGATGGCATCCGAAATCGTCAGTCGCACAGTTGGCCCTAGCGGCGCTAAAAAGTCTTTGCGTAAGGCTTTTAAAAACAAACGTCCAATCTTCCTTTGGGGTCCTCCCGGAATTGGCAAGTCAGATATTATCAAACAACTTGGTGCTGAATCTGAAGCACATGTAATTGACGTTCGTTTGAGCCTTTGGGAACCTACTGACATTAAAGGTATTCCATATTTTGATTCTAATGATGGCACTATGCGTTGGGCGCCACCAGCAGAATTGCCAAGTGCAGATTTGGCTAGCAAGTATAAAAGTATCATCTTGTTCTTGGATGAGATGAACAGCGCCGCACCCAGTGTGCAAGCGGCTGCCTATCAACTTATTCTCAACCGTAAAGTTGGTGCATATACATTGCCAGACAATGTTGTAATTGTTGCGGCTGGTAACCGTGAAACTGACAAAGGTGTTACATTCCGTATGCCTGCTCCGTTGGCAAATCGTTTTGTTCACTTGGAAATGACTGTTGACTGGGATGACTACTTTGAGTGGGCCGCTGAAAATCGTATCCATAAAGACGTAGTTGGCTTCTTGAGCTTTAGCAAGAAAGATTTGTACGACTTTGATCCAAAGTCTAGTTCACGTGCATTTGCTACTCCACGCTCTTGGAGTTTCGTATCTGAGTTATTGCATGACGACGATACCGATGCAGATACATTAACTGACTTGGTATCCGGTTCTGTTGGTGAAGGTCTTGCTATTAAGTTCATGGCTCACCGTAAACATGCTAGCAAAATGCCTAATCCTACAGATATTTTGGGCGGCAAAGTCAAGAAAATGGATTCCAAAGAAATCTCAGCTATGTACAGTTTGACTGTGTCATTGTGTTACGAGTTGAAAGATGCTTGCGAGAAGAATGCCAAAAATTGGAATGATCAAGTTAATTGCTTTTTCGAATTTATGATGAATAACTTTGAAACAGAATTGGTTATCATGGGTACAAAATTGGCTTTAAGTACTTACAAGTTGCCATTGGATCCAGATGAAATCAAATGCTTTGATGATTTCCATGCCAAATATGGCAAATACATTGCACAAGCTACTGAAAAGTAATTGGATTTAAAGCTATTTGACACCACCTTCGGGTGGTGTTATAATATATACTATAGCAAAACAGGAGTTTAAATGTCACATACAGATCCAATTATTGATAAAATTATCGTAGCACGAGTAGGATTACTACTTCGCCATCCGTTTTTTGGTAATTTGGCAACTCGTCTTAAAATCCAAGAAGGATCTGAATGGATGACCACGGCTGCTACAGACGGCCGTGTCATTTACTTTAATCGAGAATTTTTTGAACCTCTTAGCGTTAAACAAGTAGAATTTGTTATTGCACATGAAATTTTGCATAATGTGTTTGATCACATGGGACGGCGTGAAACCCGTAACCCACGAATTTTTAATATTGCCGCAGACTATTGTGTGAACGGACAATTAGTTCGTGACCGTATTGGTGATCATAATATTGATGGTATCAAAATCTTCCACGATGCCAAATACTATGGTATGGGTGCTGAGGAAGTTTACGACAAAATCTTCGACGAAATGGACGAAGAAGAACTTAACGCACTTGGTCAATTGTTGGATGATCACATTGATTGGGGAGAAGATGGCAAAGATGGTAAACCAAAATACTCTAAAGAAGAACTAAAACAAATCCGAGACGAGATGCGTGAAGCTACTATGCAAGCCGCACAGGCCGCGGGTGCTGGTAACACTCCTGCTAGTGTACAGCGCATGATTAAAGAATTGACAGAGCCTAAGATGAACTGGCGTGAAATACTACGTCAACAAATACAAAGCACTATTAAGAATGATTACTCATTTATGCGTCCTAACCGTAAGGGTTGGCATATGAACGCTGTGCTACCAGGTCAACAATTCCAAGAAACTATTGATATTTGTGTAGCAATTGATATGTCAGGATCAATTGGAGATGAACAGGCTAAAGATTTCTTATCCGAGATTAAAGGCATCATGGAAGAGTACAGAGACTTTAAAATTAAAGTATGGTGCTTTGATACTAAAGTTTATAATGAAGCTGACTTTGATGGTTACAATTTAGACGAGTTTGATTACTACGAACCAATGGGCGGCGGTGGCACTGAGTTTGATGCCAACTGGGATTACATGAAGGAACACGATATTCAACCTAAAAAGTTTATCATGTTCACTGACGGTTATCCCTGGGGTAGTTGGGGTGATGAAAACTACTGTGATACAGTATTCATTATCCACGGTAATGACAAGATTGTGCCTCCATTCGGCGAATACGCTTACTACGAAGAAGTTAAAGAAGCGGCATAAAATGGCACTTAAAAACGGCAAACCTAACCCCTTAAATTACTTTGACTTGAGGAGGGTAGAGTTTGCCTGTCCTCATTTTAAATATACAGTTATAGACAAATACAGTCCAAATACAATCAAATTATTTGATGCTTGGATACGTAAAAATTTAAATAACAGGTATTATGTAGGACAAGATATTACGCTAGATAATACTAACACTATCGTGTATTGCACACGTATAGGATTTGAAAGTGAAAAAGAACTGAGTTTTTTCACAATTGCCTGTCCACATTTACAGACAAGATAATTAAATGTGTACTTAATCAAAACAAGGAGATTCTAATGTCTGATGTACAAAATCAACCAACTGGAGCAGAAGCTGCTCAAAGCAACGATCTTACTATCAACGACTTAAACGCAATGAAAGTAATCATTGATATTGCCAGTTCACGCGGTGCATTTAAGCCAAATGAAATGGTAGCTGTAGGTCAAACTTATACCAAGTTAACTACATTTTTAGACTCAGTTGCTGCACAACAAGCTGCACAACCACAAGCAGGTACTCAACCAACTGCACCACAAACAAATAGTCAAGCTGTAGCAAACGCTGTTGCAGGAGCTTAATATGGCCCAAGAACTCAAACACGTGGGCCGTGTTACAGCCACTAATAAAAAATGTCTAGTGGCTTATCGCACCTTGCCCGGCGATGCATATAGTTGTTTAATTGTTCCTACAGAAAACATGCCTGACATTTATCACGATGCTATCATTAATCTAGTAGAAAGCTCAGCTGGACAAGAAGCCAACGAGTTTGCAGAAGCATTAGATCGTACACAGTTCCCAGACGGTAGTCGTATGTTGCCATGGTTGCATGTTAACAATCGATTGCTTAAGGCACCAACTGATGCTATCGAAATGACACCTGTTCCAGGTGCTGGTATTTTACTTAGCGAACTAAATCAAATTATTGCAGAACAACGCGGTATTGCAGTTGACGATTTAGCTATTAGTGAAGGTATCAACGACAAGAAGAAAGAGCCAACAGTTGCACAAGTTAACGAACTTGCTCCTACAGCCAAAGTTGTAGAAACAGAAACCACAACAGCATTAACTCCTGAAGCGCAAGCTAAAGAATATCGTTCTAAAGCTGATAAACTTGCTAAAGAAGCTGCCAACTATCGTAGACTAGCAGAGGAATTGGTTCCGACCAAGAAGCAAACTGTAAAATGACAAGAACTGGGAAGACTCTTCCCAAGGATGTCATAGCACTTTGGCCAGAAGTATTCGGTGATGTTAAACTTAATGTGTTACCTATTAGGTATCTTGAAACCGTTTTGGTCAATTTTAGAGATGGTAAAACTTGGGAAATTAAAATAACAGCTAAGGCAAGGCGCGAGGGGTGGCCGTCATTGGAACAAAGCCTATCCGAAATATGTAAATCATATGAAGATAGTATTGATAATATCGATTTTAAATTAGATACAGAGCGTGTGCGTAAAGATATAGAATCTAGTACACAGAAATTTTTAAAAAGAAAGAAGTTATAAATGAATGTTAAATTGCTTAGTTACAGCCAGCCAACTAAAGAATTTTCAAGCATGGGAATCTCTGATGCACAAGAACTCATTGCCTACTGTGCAAGAGTCAGTAATCCGAGCAATCAACTTAATACAGAAACCTCAGAAAAGCTCATACGATATCTTATCAAGCACCAACATTGGAGTCCTCTCGAAATGGTGTCCGCCTGCATCGAGATTACTACTACAAGAGATATCGCAAGACAAATCCTTAGACACAGAAGTTTCAGCTTTCAAGAATTCTCCCAACGTTATGCTGACCCAACAAAGGATCTCAACTTTGTATTTAGAGATGCTCGCAGACAAGATACCAAAAATAGACAGAACAGTATAGAGTTAGATCTTAATAACGATGCTGATCGATTTCTTGCAGCTGGTTGGGAAAATATACAGAATAGTCTGATCACTAAAGCTAGAGAAGCATACGATTGGGCTATTGTTAACGGTATTGCCAAAGAGCAAGCTCGTGCTGTATTGCCCGAAGGACTTATTGAAAGTCGATTATACATGAACGGTACACTGCGTAGCTGGATTCACTTTATTGAATTACGTAGTGCAAATGGCACACAAAAAGAACATCAGGAAGTTGCAATTGCTTGTGCAAAAGTCATTGCTGATATCTTCCCAATGACTACTGAGCTTATTTAAAAGTCTCCGGAGGAAACAGTTCAATATGCGCTTTGAACTGTTCTTCTAACCAATCATAATCATTAATCTTGGCCAGTGCGTCCGGATCATCTTTATAAGTTGTTCCATACCATTGCCCTGCACTAGCACCACCTTTGGAATATTCTCCAAACGTTTCATCGCCGCCCAAGTGTATCCAAGTATATAATCTATGTTGACTTTCTTCGTTAGATTGTCTACTAGATAATTTTACACATTCTCTAAATGCACTACGCCATGTGCTTAACGGATCAGTATTAAATTGTGTAATATTACTGACATCAGGCATTACTTTAAATCTGCTACTTATATTGGTAGTCATATCTAAAGTTTTAATATCCAAATTCAATGTTAATTTTGTAGGAAGAAGTTTTACTCCGCCATATCCGTATTCTAAACCATTGACTGGATTAATACTTCGCCAAACATGTACTATATCCTCTTCGCTGGGATCTAATTTAATATCAAATTTAAAACTAGGCAACAGTTTTGCATCAGCATCTACTACATAAAACATATTGGATTTTACTTGTTTGGCTGCTTCTATATGTGCTTGATGTATACCTTTGATACCGTTAACTCTTACAGTACGATTGTACGGAAAGGATGTTACAAGTTCAATATATTTACTTGTACTTTGAGTTTCGTTGTAACTGATAAATGCAATATCGTACATTATCTTTTCCTAACAATTCGTGGGCTGTTATTAAACACAGTTTTGAAAAATTTACTAGAGTCTTTGCATGGATCAAAAAGCTCTAGTCCACATTCATGTTTAAGTGTTTCTCCTAGGCCAGAAATTTCATGCCTTAACATATCATCTGTGACTTTACTGTATTGTGTTTCCCACTGTTCAGTTAACCAATCAAAATCACGTACATTGCTATAATCCCAATCAGTACAGTTGGTCAAGTATGCACCTTCTCTTGCTCCGTACATGCTCCATAGTCCGTTGGCTACATCTGCTCCGATATTACACCATACTAGCAGTCTATGGTAGTTTTGCCACCATATAGTTTTAAGATCTGTTACCTTAGCACCTTGATCTAAACTCATTTTTACGCCTTCTCGAAAGCCTGCTCTCCATGCTTGGAACGGACTGGCGTTCGTGAAACTTTCACTATAATTTTCATTAAATTGATAGTAACGTTCATCAAAACAAAACTCAACAAGGCCTTTGGTGTCGCTAGGATCTGAATTTTCATGTGTGCGCATGTTGTTGACAAATTCAGGAGTCCACATCTTAAGACCGCCATTGCCATACATTAGATGATTTACATGAACTTTTCCGCACCAACTAAAAACATAATCTTTGGTCAATCCTAATTCATCTAAGTCTATTTCAACTTCTAAAAATGCAGGGTCGACAATATTGTCACCGTCTACAGTAACAAAGTATTCTGTTTCACATTTTGCTGCACAGGCTTTATGTGCGGCATCACTACCTTTAACTCCGTGCACACGTTTAGCCCATGGCACTTTAGTTAATAAATCTGCATAATTTTTCTCAGCATTAGGTTCGTCATAGCTGAGGAAAACAATATCTTGTTCAATTACTTTGATCTTGCTCATTTAATTTCCAAACTTTTAATGAATAACGTAAACTTGATAAGTTAGCGGTTAAAGAAACCATATCGAGATTTTTTTCCCATTTATTTTCAAATTTAATAACAACTTTATCTTCGACTAATTTTTTTAAGTCTATTTCTATAGATCTTAATAAAAAATTAGGATCTTTTCCCAGTGTAACAAAGAAACTTATTGTACTAATAGGTAACTTGTTATCGTAATATTTTTGTCTAAAATCGTCTGATACAAAAAATACCCAATGCTCGTTAAACTGATCCCAGTGTACATAGATATCTGCCAAGTCTCGTTCTTGATCTATCCATACTAAAAATCTATTTTTAAAATTATGCTCTTGTATTATTTTTTTAGATACTAAACCGTTTACAGCAGATCCGTCTGATTGAATTACAACTCCAATATGAAAGTCGTTAAATTTATCTCTACCTGTAACTAGTCTATCGTATTCATCAAAAGAAACTTCTACAGCATGTGTATAGCTGTCGTGCCTATGATTATTAACGCTTATAATTTGATTAGATGTTGGATCATAATGTACATAATATTTTTGTACTGTTGGCTGATCTTCTATAATTTTACGTTTACGAAAAACTTTAGCCATGTGAAATATCCTTTAATTTGCTAATAATTTCGTCAGTTAAAAAATCTTTATCTACATAATGAAATACTTTATGTTGCAATATATTTGATACAGATAAATTATTACCAAAATTAGTTAATACAAAATCTTGCCAGCTAGTTGAATTAACTTGCCAATTTTGTAAATGTGTTTTCATATGCACAAATTCCAATGGACTATTAACATCTAGTATTTGTTCTTGCATGCCTGTAATTTCTATTGCTATTGCTGCCGCGAGATCCATACTCAACCAATTTTGATATTCTTCAGGTGCAAACTTATTCCAACACCATTCCCAATTATTACAGACAAATTCTAACACTCGATAAAACTCATAAGCTGTTTGAGATTTTTTAAAATAGTGTAGTGCACTATATGGACTAGTCAGATGATTAGCAATAAATGCCTTTCTATGAACACGATCCTCAACAACTTCCATTTTATAATTGCGAATTCGACTGGTATATTTTATATCATAATTGTTGCAATAAGTCCACCAAGATGATATATCTTCTAACAACAACATATCTGTGTCTAAAACAATTGTTTCTTCATACGGAGTTGCATGGTACAATTTCCAACGATTTTCTGCCCGATATGGAGATACTGTATCAGTGTTGCCAAATGGAATAGGAATTATATTATCAAATACAAGTTGGTATTCTTCAGGGACAGGATCATCTGTTACTAACGATATACTCGTTATAGTTTGACTATTACGAATACTCAATGCCAGTGCATAAGCCTGTCGAACATAATCAACATCCTCAGTATTTTGAGCTAAAACTAAAAATCCTCTAGACACCTGTACCTCCGTCGATATATCTACTAAGGCTAAATTTATTCATTACGTGAACATCTATTCCTTGTGTTTTTGCGGCAATGTATTCGCCCACATAATCTTTTTTCTCGAGTAAGAATTGTAATTGATTGTCTTGCATACTAACCAATAAATCTTTATCTTTAGTATATGTCATTGTGCCAGGTAATTCTGTAACAAAATTATCACCGCCCATAATATGTATAGCAATGCTAAATGCATAATCGTTTCTAAACAACATAGCATCTATATTATAAAGCATTCGGTAGTAATTCCAATTGGTTTTTATATAAGCAACTAGATCAAAAAACGCTTCAGTAGTTTTATTTTTTTCAAATATAAATGCCGTAGCCCAGTAAAAAGGAACACTGAACATGTTGATACGAGCAAATTCATCAGTGTTGCGCCACTCGGCAAGATCTATACTATTTGAATATATTTGTAATGGTATATCCCTATCAAATGCGGGTTTTAAAATACTGCTGTTGATAATATAATCGCTATCAATTACTAGAGTAGTATCGTATGGGGTCAAATCATATGCTCTATTACGTGCAAAATTTCGCCACTCAAGTGTTTTAGATGTCAACGCACCATCAAAGAAATTTTTACGCTGTGCAGACACTGTATAGTCTACATCTATAATTTGATCAAACAGGTGATCAGGACAGCTTTGTTCTAACCATCCTCTGCTGTCTGTGATTATGCTTACAGGCAAATCAAGATATCGTTGTGCTTGACGTGCTGAAAATACTGACAGTTTTATGTAATCTATATCAGCATTATTTTGAGCAAAAATTACGATGCCCTGACTCATAGATCCACTATGTCTGCAATCTTACGTTTAACTTTTATTTCGTTAAACTTGTCAGCATACGTAGACACAGTTTCTAAATATGTTGATACAATACTGTTTAGAAAATCTTCTAAATTATCAATTAGTACTGGAAAATTATTGCTGTCGACAAGTACAATATTTTCTGTTTTACCCAAATCAACTAGTGTTTTTACAAAACTAATTAATTCGTAGGTAATTTTAAATGTTGCACCATTGATATAGTGTATCAAATTTTGATTGTATTCTTCTAAAATAATACGTCTTTGATTTGATAATGTAGCCATGTAGTTAGCAACACCAAAGGCTTTTTCGATTCTTTCGTCCATAGATAACTCCGTAGCTAGTATAATATACTACTTTAATTATCTTGTCAATGGGTAGAGGTGATTATTTTATGATAAAGATTTGATAATATCCGCAAGCCTAACGTCTTCGGATTTGGTTATATCATCGCAAAACCAAATTGGCATGGTAACACGAATTCCTGATAACACAGGATTCACACCATGCTCGTTTGTACTGTCACTCAGATAACAGGCAAAAGATCCTTTAACAGGTTTGCTAATATAATCCGTGCCTGTTTCATTGGTAACAAATGTTTCGCCACCAGTAAAGTTATCGTTCAGATATGTAACACAGCTGACTTTTCTTGCGGCAAGTGGATCATTTAATTCGTATCCATCATCTTTATGGCGAGCCATTTGTCGTCCAGTACGCCATAATACAAGATGAGTAAACTCTGGATAAAGAGTTTTATTGAATTTTTCAGAAACTATTTCTGTAACCAATCGTCTATAATTAACAATCTTTTTCTTTAACTCGACATCTGCTAGGTCCCAAGGAATATATGTTTCGTCATCAAACCAAGGTAAAACGCTGTCTGTTGGTTGCAAATTCAATTTGTTTGTGATCATAAAATTATAGAGTTGATCGCAAGTGTCAGAATCCAGTGCGTTATCAACTCTAAAGATTGTTTTATAACCTGTATCGACGTAATTAAGGCCCATCGGCATGCCTCCATTGATTGCCACGTATCCAAGATGTAGCGACGTATTTTACACCTGAATCTACTGGCATTCCGCCGTGTAATGTTAGTTTGTTTATTTCAGCTGTATACTTGTAATCAAAAAATAACGCAGAACCCTTTCTAGGTTTAACGTTGATATTTAACGTAGGAAATTCTGTAGTGCCACCTGTAAAATCATCATTTAAATAAAAAATTATTGTGGCAACTCTGTCGTTATCAGTGGACACAATAGTGGGAGGAAAGTTAAAATAATCATTATGTGGTTTATAAAACTCGCCTGGTTTATACTGTAATACTTGCAATTGTTCTATATTAGCAAACGGGTAATTAGACAACTCTGCCGATCGTTCTGTAATATACTTAAATTTATCATTAAAATCATGATAACCGCTACTAGTACGCCACTCTGTGGGTTTTGACTGTTTAGTTTCAAGATCAAACCCCATAGATTTTTCAAAGTTATCTATGTTGGCAATAACATAATCGCACTCACTGCTAGTGAGTACGTTATGATAATAGACTACTCTAGGAGTATCATTTAAAACTTCAAAATCCATTAGGTAATAGTAAACGAAATCGAGCTGCCGCCGGTTGGATCTACTTGAGTATTATAGTCATCAGCACCGATAGTTTGAGTACCGGCTGCTGAATCTGGAGGAATATATACACTTAATGATCCGTTTGGATTACTTGGTGTAAATCCTGTTGTACTTACCAGTGTTCCGGCAGATCCTGAACAGTACCAGAATCCGCCAGTTGGAACTCCAGTAGTTGTATAGTAAGCAGTTACTGTGCCGCCAACCGATCCAGAAATACTAGTAGGAGAAACACTAACGAATGTTAATGTTGGGGCCGGTGCTGTTGCTAGTGTATATCCAATACTTGTAGATGCTGAGCCGCCTGGACCAGTTACTGTAATTGATATTGTATAAGATCCAGGAGTGAGTAAACCAGAAATAGTAAAGCTAAAGCCTGAACTTAATCCGCCTATAAAATTAACAGCACCACTGTGTCCGGCTGTATCACTCCAACTTCCGCTAGTAGCATTTGTTGAAGTCACTGCAACATCATAAAAATAACCTGTACCTGAGTACATAGTTGTATTTGGTACTGGTGCACCACTTGCTGTTACTGTTGGCGCAGGTGGTGGTGGATTAATTACCTGGACAGAATATGTTCTAACATCAATTGTTACTCCAAAGACAAAGGTAAAATTATAAGTGCCTATACTGCTGAATGATACTCCGGCAAAGACTCCATTACCTGAACCATCGAGCGTAGCAGATCCACTGGCTGCACCAGACCACTGTACTGTAGCGTACGGTGCGCCGCCAGACAAGTTAACGTTGAAACTTTGGTTAACATAAACTGTGCTGGGTCCTGATACAATTTCATTATAGCTTGGTGGCGGTGGTGGTACAGTTATAGTTGGACCGGTTTCTGTCGATAATCCATAAACATTAAAATAAGGATGGTAAGGAGAACCGCTAGAAGATGCAGTAAATGATCCCGAAATTGTCTGCGACGAACCAGTACTGTTTAAAGTGCTAGTTTGAGATATTATAGTAGTACTTGCACTATTAAATACTTCTAACGAATATGATTGACCTTGTGGATAATTGACCACAGCATATACTGTTACACTTTGACCGTTTGTAGGACTAGTTGTGCTAGCTGTAAATGCTCCGTAAGTTGTTGGTGGTGGAGGTGGTGGAGGTGGTGGAGGTGTTGGATCAGTTACTGTTAAAGCTATACCCACTGCACCGGGTATGTATCCAGTTATATCAAACGATCCGTTAACGACCAAACCTGTATAAACTACTGAAAATGGGCTGCTAATAATTGTTTGTGGGTTAGTACTAATAGTGCCAGATGTTCCATTAGCAATATAAGTTTGGCCGCCGCTACTAGCCAACCAGTTCCAAATTTGTCCAACTGCATTATAAACTGTTATTCGTAATGTTACACTGGTACCACCAACTACAGTAGTAACGGGATTTGATCCACTATAGAATGCAAAATTACTAAGACTAATTGCAGGTGGTGCGGACACTGTTATGGTTGGGCCAGAACTTCCAACGCCACCAACTGTAAGTATACTTGAATATGGACCGTAATTGCCAATACTATAATAACCAGTGAATGTACCTGATAATGTTTGCGGACTGGTTGAAATTGTACCAGTTGCATTAAGAACTGTTGCACCTCCACTAGCTGGTGCTGCTGTTGCAACTATTGACCACGTTGATCCTGGAGCAAAATTAGTTGCAGTTGCATTCATAGTTACTGTTCCACCGTCACTTACTGGATTAGGAGATGCTGTTAGTGCACTGGTAGTTGGTATGCCAAAACTTATAGACTGACTTTCTGTTGTTAATCCATTGATATCAAACGAAGCTAGATAAGGTTGACCACTATATAATGCTGTAAACGATCCGGTAACTGTTTGTGGATTAGTTGAAATTGTACCTGTTGTATTAACTACTCTGTTATTGTTTGTATCATACACAATTAAAGAATATGCTAGACCCGTTGCACTATTTGCAACTGCACTCACTGTAACTGATTGTCCAGCATATACTGGGCTAGGGCTAATAGTAAATGCACCGTAGCTGGGCGGTGGAGGCGGTGCAGGTGGCGCAGGTGGAGGTGGCGCAGGTGGTGGTGGCGCAGGTGGTGGAGGTGCAGGTGGTGGTGGCGCAGGTGGTGGAGGTGCAGGTGGTGGTGGAGTTACTATTGTGCCGCCAGTCATTGTAGCACTATAACTAGGTAAATTAACTTGAACACTAGATCCGGTAGCGTAATATGCTTGTACTAGACTAGTTAGCGTACCTTCAATATTTTCATCTGTCCCGCCAGTTGACAAGTCAGCAAATTGAATATCAAAAGTTATTACAGTTCCACCAGCATTAATGCTTGCTAAAATATCATATTGATTATTTGTATAATATGGACTCGATGTTTTCTTCTGAAAGATATTCTGTGGTGTAGTAGTTAGTTGGTAAAATCCAATACTGCTGCCAATAGTTGTATAAGATCCTGTAGTAGATGTACCACTTATATTAAACGTAATTGTTCCAATATTAGTCAATAACATGTTCCAGTCTGCATCCTTGGCATAACTGGCATCAGCAGATCCGTGGCCTGGATAACCAGGATAATTGATCAGGCTAGCACTGAATTGAAAATTTCCACCAGAATTAAAATAGTATCTAGCAGCCGCTGCTGAAGCAAATGTTAAAGTTACTGTATGATGAACTGTTCCGTTCCATGCAGTAGTACGTTGTCCTGACGAAAATGAAGTAAGACTAGCTTGACTTGACGGCGGTGTAGCATTTACATTGTTATAAATTGAAGTTGCCAATGCTGAATATAATGCATAATCTGCTGATGTAACTTTTGCAGATGTAGTTGGAATTGATGGAATTGTTAAATTTCCAATACTGCCTTGGTGTGTATATGCGTTAATTAAATCGTTACGTAGATTTCTCCACTGAGTGACTGTAATTGTAGGGTTTCCGACTATCTGACTACTGGTGTATTGTGGACTAGTTTGACCATAACCATATGTACCAGATCCTACCCCCATTACAGAAGCAACTTTTGATTGCAATGCATTATAATCACTAGCAAGAATTTTTGATCCAACTGATGGGGTTGTTGCCATGTTCTACCTTTTATTTAAAAACTATTTATTTTAAAGTATAACACACTCGACATTTTTTATCGAATCTGTTAAATTTGTTTCCAACGCTATGGCAAACACCAATGTGTTATCAGTAGCCAATTCTGCGTATCCATTATTACTAGCAGATAATCTTTGACCTTTAGTGATCGGGCCAATTACTTTGACTGGAACTCGTCCTTTTAATGCTACATAAACGCCGCCTACTAGTGTTTGATTCATTCTAAACGCAGGATGTTCACTAATAACACCAATGGCTAAATCGCCCTTAGTACTGGCTGTAATTTCAGCTTTGCCGCCAATGCTAACAACTGTACCAGTTTCATATTCGGCATCAGCAAGATATTTTTCAGCCAAGTCAGCATAGTTTGCTGTAGTAGCTGTACCGTGAATAACATTTGCAAAAATATCTTGGTTGCTATCTCTACCAACAATTGTATTTGCACTACTGGCTGTAGTAGCAGATACAGGTGTACCACCTAAAGACAAATAATTAGCATTAGTAGCTGTACCAATAAAATTAGTCGCATACACATTAGCCCATGTTGCTGAACTACTACCAATATTGTTTATATTAGTGCTAGTATAACCATTTGCAGGTAACTGACCTCCTGGTAATAAATCAGTACCTTTAATTGTCAATGGATAATATGTTATTGGTGAATTGTTATTAGTTGTTTGGAATAAAATAGAATCGCTAATTTTATTTGAAATTAACGGAGTTTGTCCGTTATTAACAATACTCACTTGTAATTTTGTAGAATAAGTGCCACCTGAGCCGCCTACTGTATAACCAAAATCTGAAAAACTTACGGATGTACTGAATGACGGATTTATTGATGTCAAATAACTGCTGGCCGGAAGTCCATTTAACTTTTCTGCATTTGTAGCTGTTCCCCAAAATCTATAACTAGAACTGCTGTTTGTTATGCCGTTATCAGAATTTCTTGTGTATGCTAGGGTAATACCCTGATGTATTTTATCAAATCCTGTAATAGAATTAATCGAAGGATCTAATGTAAATGGAATAGTATCGGGACTAATAATAAAAGCTACTTGTCCGTTTACAATAGCTTGAATAATATCATGTGTTGCACCGTTTTCGAGATCTTTAACCGAAATACTCTGCATCTCGGTTGGCAATGCACCAGCTATACCTTGTGGGCCAATTAGTGTAAAAGTTGTACCGTTATATACAAATAACTGATCACTAGCTGTATCAAACCATAAATCGCCTGTTGTTAGCCCTGTGGGTTGTACATTGCTTACTTCGGTGCCGCCAGCCGTTCTAAATTGACTTCCGTCGTAAAATTTTAATTTTAAATTTGCACTGTCAAACCAAACTTGGCCAGCTAGTGGGTTGGGTGGTTGGGTGGTGTTAGCAAAATTTTCTAATAACCACACAAAATTATCGTTTTGTGACTGGCCGTAACCGGCATAATTTTTACCAATTAGGGTAAGATCGGTGCTTGTATCAACGGTACCGTCCGCAACTGTAGTTAGTAAAGTACCATTATAATGCTTAATCGTATATGACATCTCGCTCGTTCCTTATTCCTAGTATTTATACCGTTTTAGCTTTTAATTTTTAGACAATATCAAATTGCCAACTCCACGTTCCGCCTATTAATATGTACTCTTTTAGTGTGCTATCTGAGCATTGAACCCTACAAATTGTTGAATTTCCGTGCTCGCTAGGAGGAAAAATCTTGCTCAATAATGATGTTCCAATTGTAGTGTTATTATATCCTGTGGTTATTAATCCAATGCCTAACGGTGCTGTAGTTACTTGGGTAATTACATACTGTTGGTTAGCAGCGTCCAAACTAGATTGAGGGCTTTGTAAATTGCTAATTCTTGCGCCTGAAACATCAACTGTGCCGTTGCCTTTTGGAGCCAGATATACAGTACCGGTTGACTGGGAGCCATTTACATAACTAATTGTACTACCGTTAAAATATAAATTACTTGCTTGTAAATTTGTTAGCACACCTACACTAGTTAGCGAAGATCCAGTTATGTTAGATCCTAGACTAAACTGAGTATTATTTGTATTGACACTTACTACTGGTTGCCCGTTTAGGTAGTATCCGGCACTAGTTCCCGATGATCCAACGTTAACAAAGTCTGAAAAATTCCAATAACCTGCATTAGATGAACTGCCGCTATTACTTGCAGAAGCACTCCAGGATATTACTTTATTTGTGAGACCAGCAACTGTTATTCCGCCGCCACTGGCAGTAGTATCTGTAGGAGTTTGAGTTTGTCCTAATACTATATTTTTATCCGCAATGGTTACTGTAGTACTGCTAATTGTTTCAGTTGTACCATTAACAGTTAGATTTCCTTCAATAATTACATCGCCTGCAACATCTAACATTGCCTGGGGATTAATATTATAAATTCCCACACGCTGATGCTGAGTATCAAAATGCATTGCTGTTTGTAGACTACCAGATGTTTGCAAATTAATTTCAAAATTTTGATTTATAACATTTGATTGTAATTGAAATGTATTATTAAAAGTATTGAATTTTAACGTAACATTAGAATTTATACCAAGTGTTAACGGATTGGCATTTTGTATTGTAATTGATCCGTTAGTTGTACTATTTCCGTCAACACTTAAAAAACTTTCTGCTGTTTTTAAACTACCATCTGCAGCTAATAAAGCATTTGCTTCAGTAGCAATTGCATTGAAAATTACACCAGGATAAGAACTTGTGTTAAATCCAACATGTATGACATCGCTTGTTGCTGTTAATGTTGAAGGACTACCTGAAGACCCAACAGTTGCACTTGTACTAACTGTATAAGTTCCTGTACTGCCTGTATCTCCGGATAACTGACTAGTAATTTGTGTATTCAATAATACATTTATACCAGAAACAACTTGTCCTACGCTCATGTTACCCGAAGTAATTGATACAACTGTTAACATATTATTTGTTTGATAGCCTATAAATTGCGCCATGCTTGTAAAGCCTGCAATTGGGCTAGCAGGAATAAAAGTATTTTTACTAAAAATACCTAATATTGTACCAGCAACATACAACACAGCAATAGTATGACTTTGACCATTAATATCAACTACAGATTCTATGTTAAATCCACTAACTCCCTGACTACTACTATACAAAGGTCCTGCTAATTTTGTCGATATCCCATCATTAAAATATAACTGACCATTTGCATTGTCAATCCAAATATCTCCAATAGTTATTCCGCTAGGAGGTGTTGGACTTACAATAGTTCCGCTTGTACCAGTAAAACCGCCGTTGGCATATACTTTTAGACGATTCTCCGAAGTATCGTACCATAGCTGTCCGACTACAGGATAATTTGGTTGGGTAGTGTTGGCAAAATTTTCTAAAAGACGTATAAAGTTATCATTAAAAAATCCACCATAACCTGTAGCATTTTTGCCAACAAGTGTCAGATCCGATGCTGTTTGATTAATTTGCCCGTCAGGAATAACAGTTAATGTGGTTCCATCGGTATGCGTTATAGTATAGCTCATTTTAAATATTACCAGTAAAAATTATATAGTTGATAGTCAAATACGGGTTCATAATGTTAATTGGAGAATTTGAACTACCATTTACTCCGCCTGTATTTAAAATTGCAGAACCTGTACCAGCTCCGCCAGTAGTTCCTTTGTTTGGTTGAGCTGTACTATCAGGAGCTTCATTGGGAGTATTCACAGCAAAATATTGGCTGTGTCCATTATTAAGTGTATGAGTATGATCGGGTAAATTACTAGATGTTAATTGAGTAGTACCTGTAGCAGATGTATTTCCTAATCCAACAACACTCGCTGTAGATTCATTAACTCGTTTAGCAGAAGAACTTGCGTTGCCGTTTAAGTCTGTTGTAGTACTAATTAAATTACCAGATCCATCTGAACTAGGTACAGTAGTCCCATTGTTCATATTATCGGCGCCAAGTGGAAATCTTCCTCTTAAATCGGGCAATGCAAATGTGCTTGCGCCTTTTAATAAAGTTCTATCTTTATAAGTAAATAGAATTTTTGAATACAATGTTGAGTATTCGCTAATTAAAACTTCAGAACCGTCACATAACAGATATCCTGTTGGTACAACTGTACCGGCAAACGGTAATATAGTTCCAACAGGTATTACAGGAACATGAGATAACAACACCGATTTTGGCATTTGTAACAATCCTGTACCTGTTCTATATATTAAAACTGAATCAGTATCAAATGAATCAGTTGCAGGTGTCTTAGACGATACAAAGTTTTCACTTATTTGTGTACTAAAAATTGCAGTACCATTTTCAGTTTGTCCGTTGAAACTAACTTTATTACTAATTACATCTCCAATAATACTGAATACTGTTGGACTTGCTAATCCGGCAGCTGTACCGTTTGTACTACCTTCCAGTGTTCCTGTAAATGTTCCTGCAAAGTTACCTGAAAAATTTGTAGCATATATATTTCTAAAAGGTCTAGTAGCAGTACCAATATCATATAATGGAACTGAAACATTTGGTAAATTCAATGACGTTGCTTCTGCAGAATTAGTTGTATACCCTGGTACTAAAACTGCTGCAGGAATAGGAGTGCCACTAGAATCTACATTACTAAGAGTTGCTTGTCCGTAAACAGTAAGTTTTCCTCCAAAATTACTATCTAAGCCTACACTTAAACCGCCTTGAGTAACAATACTACCAGTGGCTGTTGTAAAAGGCGTTGCTCTAGTATATGTGCTATTAGTAGTTCCAGTAATGTTTAAACCAGAACTAGCTGTAATTAATCCCGAAACATCTAGTTCAGATTGTGGTGCTATTCCGTTAATTGATACTCTATTACGTGCATCAACGTGCAATACTGTACTAATAACATTGCCGCTGGTTAAATTTATATTAAGATTTGTTCCGCTTAGGGTAGATTTAATTGTTGGGGTTCCATTTTCAACATCAATAACAAATCCTAAATTTGCACCAAGTTGTAATCCTTGATCAGATCTAACATTTAATTGATTGTTAGATGTACTAATAACATCGCTTCTTAAAAAATTAGCCGACTCAACAACAATGTTATTAATTAATAAAGCATCTGACGAACTTGACGTTCCATAAAATCTAGTAGGATACGGATTTGTAGTCGAATTATATGTAGCATCAACTGAACTTAAATTGATCCCTTCGTAAATTGTGCTAAATCCGGCTATTGGAATTTTTGGAATAAATTTTTCTTTACTAATAACTGAAATTAAATTATTATTAGCATACATTCCAATAACATAGTGTGTAACGTTGTTTGTATCAATTATAGAATCAACAATCGGTCCGGTATTTGTACCTGAACTAAACTGAGGGCCTATAAGTACCCAAGACCCACCAGTAAACAAATATAATTGATTAGTTGCAGTGTTAGCCCATAGGTCTCCAGCAATACTGTTAGCGATTGCAGGTGCACTAGAACTCTTTTTTAGATTGCCTGCAGTTGACCAACTTGTACTATCATAAACTTTTAGTACGTTAACACTAGTATCATACCACAACTGTCCTTGAACAGGATTGATTGGTGCGGTAGGTGCTGCAAAATTTTCTAATAAATGAAGTAAATCGTCTGCAATTATTGGAGCATATCCTGGATATCCTCGGCCAGCAAAACCAAGACTAGTAGCACTAGTATTAACGGTTCCGTCTGCAACCTTAATTGGTTGTTTATTAGGATTAGTAGAATCAGTAAATTGAACTTGATATGTCATCTATTTCTCCTTATACTGAAACTAAGCCAGTTAGGCTTTGAATACGTACCGTATAATCTATTTGAACTAGACGATTTAAACTTTTTAACACAGGGTGAAAAATAACATGTGTCAATAATAAACTATCACCTGTTGTGCTATAAGATCGTAACCCTAATTCATCGAATGTATATGTGCTATTTGTATTATTAACAGTATCAAACGCACTTTGTCCGCTAGGTTCACCGTAATCTAACAAACATGTAACAAAAATATCAGTATAATTTGTACCGGTAACGTGTCTAACTTCTGTAAAATTTCTAGTAGGATCTGTATTAGTTCCACTAGTGGGATCAACTATCTTGCTATAAGTTTTATTATACAAACTGGCATTAGAACCACTAGTATTAGGTGTCAAATATGTAATAATACCTGTAGGATCAATTGCTGTTCCGCCATTTCCAAAGTCCATTTGATAAACAAATCCACCTGTAGTTGAATTTGCAAGTGAACTTGCCAATGCAATACTCATGTTTTCATAGTGAATTGCATTACGTTTGTTAATATATATTTCTTTAGAAACAGGATCAAAGATCTTTATATGACCTTCTATATGAATTCCGGTTGCGTCGTTAGTCTGCATGTTAATCTCTCTTTATCTAATATTTATCTGGTAGTATTATCTGGGCATTTTATCGTTAATTCTTATAAGCGGAGTACCAAATTCCTGGAGCAGCTTTTAAAAATTGTGCAATTTTGCTATCATCATATATGATACTAGTTGAACTATCCCATGCTAGTCCGGTAGTTTTTACTACTGTGATTTGAGTTCCAATTAATAATAAATTAGTCAATGTTAGTTTAGCTGTTGTACCGTCTACTGAAAAGTCTGCAGGAAAGGTTACATCACCGGCAGGACTGTAAGGAGCAACATCTACGTTAAACATTTTATAAGATTCTTTCTTAAGTCTGATGTTTCCAATAAAGAATGCCCAATATGAGGAATCATTAGCAAATACAGTTCCGCTAGTGTGTGTTACAATACAACGGTATGTGTAGCTGCCGTTATTAACAATTGTACCCGCAGTATATTCAGTATTAGTTGCCCACACAGCACTGGTATCGTAACCGCCTACAAAAACTTCAATTTCGTTAACTGATTTAGGAATAAATCCCAGTGGCACCGTATCTGTACCGTTTGAAACAATAGTACTGGTACTAACAGAATCTTGATATGGTATAGTCTCTACTCTACCAATGTCTTGTACGTGAGTTCCGGCTTTAACTAAAGTATTAACACCAGTTCCTAATGTACCTCGACGTAGGTTTATCAATGTATTTCCAATCTTACCAAAGTACTCTATACGTTCTCCGCGTATTTCAATAACTCCTGCAATATTTACGTTTTGTACAGGCTGTTCAAAGTTACTAGCATCTTCTAAAACAATCGATTGGCTATTCCAATGCAGATCAGTTGCTAATGTTGTACGTTTACTAGCATTCAAACGTTTATAAGTAGTGCGATTAAGAATATCTTTAAACTGCATATAAGATATTCCAGACTTAATAATGTTACTACCAAATGTTATCAATGTAACTGTATCAGTAATAGTTGGATTAACAGTTAATTTAATACTCAGGTGATCGTCATTTAATTTATAATCAACACCAGGAGTTAATAATACTGTGTTTTTAATTACCCAGATGTATCTTTCATTTAATACACTTCTATCAAGAACTATTGTACCACCAATAATTGATTGATAAGAATTAAATTCCATAGAATCCGGTGTTAGATTTATACTCGAATCAACTGTAATAGCAGTTCTTTGTAAATCTAAAGTGTCATGTTTATATGCGCTGAATACTTCTACAATATCTGTACCAAAATACGGTCTAGAGAATATTATCTGTTTAGTAGAAGGATTATATACATATCCTTGACCAGTGTTTACACTAATTACAAGTTGTTTACCCGAGTATTGTTTATAAATTTCTCTGGTAATTTTTATTGATACTCCACCTAAATCAAGTACATAATCTTTACCATCTACTAGAATAACACCGTCAACACTGACTACAACGTCTGCAGCAGATACTGTATAAGGAGTTACACGATTATTATCAATACTATATGTTAATCTATTGCTGCCAATAGTAAAATATAACGATACTGGTCCTGGAAGGATTTGTTGATTAACCCGAACTATCATGTTAGGTTCGTTAGGTAGTTGATCACCAATAGGATACTCTAAAGTATAGGCTGAATTTCCGTTTGTAGCAACAGTTTCTGTGTTAGTTATTGCAAATGTATTTTGATTACCGTTAACAATGATATAATTAATTAATGAACCTACAGTAGGTACATTGATAAATCTAATACCAACTAAATTGCTTAATGAATATGAACTATCTGTCTTAAACAATTGAACATTATTTGCAACACCATTAACATAAACCGCAGACGAAATACTATCTAACCATGGAGCTTTTGTAATGAACTCAGTTGTTACTCCGTCACCAACAAAATAATCAATGTCTAAAATATTTTCTCCTGCAAAACCAATATTAAAGATAGTTACAATATGTCCTGCAGGCGGAATTGTATTAAGTACAACTGTTTGGTTTTTATAATCTACTGTATAGTCAGTGTTAAATGTTTTAATAGTTCCGTCAACCTTAACAATAATTGAACGTTCACTACTTGGAAATTCTTTTAAATTAAAAGTTGCAGTATTTCCCGATGCAATATAATTTTCAACATCAATCTTTGCGCTACCTGACGTAGGTCTTTCATATACTTTAACCACAAGTGCATCCACTACTTGTCCTGGAACAACTTCTTCGGGAGCAGGGCTAGTTGTAGGGGTAACAAAACCATCTCCATCTATAATAACATCATCGGCATTGATGCCCGATGCTGTAAGATAGACTCCTTTTAAATTTGTTAAATCGCCGCTAGTTATATACGTATCTGCATCTGTTGATGCAATAGTTCCGTCGCTAGTACTTTGACGTAACACAATTATACTACCATCATTTTCAGTAGCGTATGCAAGCGGTACATTGATTGTATAAGTCATGTCGCCGTTTGCAAATGTATTAACTGTTAGATACGGAGAACTAACTCTTGATATTGTTACCGAAGGCATAATAGCATACGGGTTTGACAGAGACGTTCCAGTATTTGTATCAAAATCTTCTGCATCTATGCGAGTCGGTGGTATATATCCAGAAATAATAAGTGTGCTACCAGCCGGAACAGGATTAGTTAATAACAATGTTCCATTCGGAAAAGATGTTGCTTCAGTCGGTTGCTGCAATGCTCTAGTAAAAATAAAATCAACACCGTTAACTACACTAGAATATAATATTTGACTTAGCTCAACTGTTGAATTTACAGTATCTATCGACAATACTGTTGTATTATACCCAAGAACAGAATTAACCGCACAAGATACAATATCATTTACATTTATATTAGATACTGAATTCAAATAAAGAATTGCCGATCCTGCAACATTTCCACTAAATGTTACAGTTTCTCCGCTTAGTATAATAGAAGAAGGTGGAGAACTTATATATAAAGTTGTAGAATTTTGCACTTTAGTCACATACTGTGTGTTAAAACCATTTCCAACTATTCCCATTCCTACTTCAATATTCGAAGTGTCAGTAACAGTTAAGATTTTACCTAAAGAAAAGAATGTATAAGATCCAGTAGCATCTAAAAACAAATTATTGGATAAAATTATTTCATTTTCTGTATAATTAACAACAGTTGTACCAAATACTACACCAGCACCAGACACATATTGTCCAATAACTATATTTGTTATAGTATCAAATGTAATAGTTGATTGTCCTGTAATACCTGCCATTGCAATTAAAGAAGATTGCACATTTGTAGAGATAGAAAATAAATCAATTTCTGGATTAGCAACACTAGTCATTGTGCTGATATGTGCGGGCGCTTGAGAAACTGCTGTTGTCTTAACTGTTGCTTCTACTGGGAATAGATACAAATTAAACGGGTATAACGTTTGTTCACCGTCAGATACAACTGATGTTGAAATTCTTTCAGTATAGTATACGTTAATTTCTGTACCTAGTGATGGAGTATAAGGTAATGTGAAATTATAAGTAGTGTTAGAATCAACTGTTACAATATAATCATTAAATGCTGGATCAAATATGTCCCAACCCTGAGCAGCGTATGTAAATTCTCCCCAGCCTTGACCAGCATCAAATCCAAGATTGCCTACAACAGTTCCACCGTAATCTATACCGGTCATTAATTGATTTAAATCTTTTCCTAACTCACCTGTTACAGGATTATAGAAAAAATTAATTCTATCTGCGGCGTTTAATAACAAAATATCTTTTTTATACTTCACTACAATAACAGATCCAGCGGATGGTGGTGTAGTAAATGTTATTGTTCCTGAATATTTTGTATATCCAGATTTAGTCGAACTTACAATTGACAATTTGTATAGTTCTCTCAATACAAGTATGCCGTTGATTGTAACTGAAGACTGTCCTACCCTAATATCAGGAGACCATTCTAACGGAAATTGTAATAAAGATCCTGAACCAGTAAATGTATTTGTAACATCTATATTTGTAATGTAGTTGTTATAAGTTAATCTATCAAACTTTATTCCAGTAAGATTAGATCTTACTACGCCGTTGCCTATTATTGCAACTGCTTTTGCAACTACACCATTAGCGCCTAACCCGCCAACAATACTTACAGTTGGAGCAGTTAAATATCCGCTTCCAGAAGTTAGTAGTATTAGTCTATTAATAGTACCGTTGGTAAAATATGCTATTGCTGTTGCACCAGATCCGCTAGAACTTGAAAAAACAATTTGCGGTTCAGTGATGTAGCCAGATCCGCCGTTGACAATTTTCAAATCAATAACACTATAGCCGGCATTATCTAACCAAAATTTCCAAGGATATGTGTTTACTTGCGCTGAATCTACAGTAATTGTTTCATCAACCACTTGTGTATGAATCAAACTTAATTGATTATTTGAATAGACTGGAGGCAAATCAAAATCTGTTACTGTAGATTCTGCTGTATCTAATGCTGTGTAATCACTAATATACTCTCTAATTTTAGTTTTATATGGCTTGACTTCGTTTACATAATCTTGGAAGTTACTTAGATTATCGACAGGATAGTAAACTGGTTGACCTAATGTTCCTACATTATGTGTTGCTCGAACAAAACTTGTTTTGAAAATCCAATCAAGATAAAGTTGTTCGCTGTGTGCATAACGAACACTTCTAAAGAATAAATCTAAGTAAGTGCTTTTTAGTGTATTAATAAAAATATTGTTCTTTAATGTTGTTAGAATTATTCTTAACTCTGTTGCAGCTTTAACATCAAATGCTCCGCCGTCGTATATACTTGCATCGTATCCTACAGCGGTAAAATCAGTTTGATACAAACTACTGCTTAACTGAATAGTTCCGTTTTGTATACCCACAACACTATAACTTAATGTCCAATCTATGCTAGTAGAATCAGCATACTTGTACAAAAGTTCCCAACCACCAGTATTAACTGTTAGTACTTTAACAATTTCACCAACTGATACTGAAATAGAATTTAAATCAGCATAAGTTTGTACGCTATGATCTGCTGCTGTAAATTGAGTAGCTGTATACAATACTTTTCCTGTCAAATCAGTATAAGAACCGTACCAATCAATGTAACTCCAATAATTTCTAACATCGTAGCTTTGTGTTAAAATTCTAGACCATAGGCCTGCGATTAATCCCGATGCGTTATCGATATAAGTTGGGTCAAAAGAATATATACTCCAGTTTCCAGCGGCTTGTGCATCGCTATGTACTAGTACACTATAATCTCTAACTGTACATGTAGTAGTGTTATCATAACCGTAACCTGGAGATATTACAGTTGCATTTACAATTCTACCTAATGTATCAATAATTGCTCGGACAACGGCACCTTTTCCTGTACCGACAATATCAATGTAAGGTGCAACTAAGTATCCTTTGCCTGGACTTACTACTGTTATTCCTGTAATATTGCCATTTGTAATAACTGGAATTATAGAAGGACGTTGGAATAATGCGGTATTAATATAAGATAATTCTACTGAAGTATCCAACGTTGTATCATACAAGCCAGTAATTGTTGTAGGTTCTGTATCGTAAGATTCCAATCCAGTTAAATTATAATTTTTAACAATTTGATCTGACGCTAATGCAATATTGGCTGCTTCTACAAATTCTTTTAGAGCTTCGACTCTATTAACAAACATACCTTGACGTGGACGATTTTCAATACCGTATTTTAATTTAGCAGGTAAATTAATATCAGGAACAGGTCGGCCAGCAGCATCAACTCCGCACAAACTATCTATCCATTTTTGTTCAATAGTATGGGGTAAATCAACAATTGTATCAGTACTAATTAATTTCCACTGGCTATGTATATTTCTATGTATACTATCAGTATTCCAGTATTCAACAGCCAGTGCAATTTTAGTATCGTTAAGATATTGGTACGCATTAACTAGACTAAAAGAATCTTTGCCGAGTAATGCCATATAAGTGTATGCAGAATTTTTTGGATTAGCAATAAGATTAGATACTGCTTGAGCAGAAATATGTCTGCCGTTTACATTAGGAACTAGTGTTTTATTTTTTACCCAGTAATAATAAGTGTTTACAAATTTCTGTGTCACCGAATTATAACGCTGACGAACTGTGTATGCACTATTACCATACAAACTTGTGCCACTAATACCTAAAGCTAGTCCAGCAGGAGTATCAGCTTGAGCATCCCATTGACTTGGAGTTAGATTTGTAGAAATCCACTCGTACATATCAACACTAGCACCAGGTGCAAGTTGATTCCACACATTGTTTCTATAAGCAACATCTGAAAAATACGGTGTAACAAATTTAGTTGTTCTCAGATCCCACCATAGCTGACCTAACTGATTATTAGACCAATATGTACCATTGCTAACTGTTACTCCAACAGTTCCGTCTGAATAAGAATAAACTGCAGGATCGTAAAATGTTTTAAATTTTATTTCCTCGTCGGCTGGGCCGGCAATTTTTCCTTGGATTGGATCAATCACATCCAAGTATGTTACTAATTCATTATTAATTCGATTGTATAAGAATGATTTTTTAAGTTTACTAATATCTACTACATCAATTTGCGATCTATATTGTGTCCAACTTAAAGAATTTAACGGTTTAGTATACGCATATACTATACCAGAATTGGTATTAGTTTTAACTGTTGCTAACGGAGATCCTACAAAAATATTGTTGTTGCCAACAGCAAATCCTAGACCGAATCCATCTAATTGTTGATCTTCATTTATTATGCTTTCGCTATAAACCCATGCATCATTATATCTATCATATACATCAATTCGTCCACTGCCAACAACCGTGGTACTAAATTGTGTAGAATTTTTATCAAAAGTAGTTTCTGCTAGAGATTTATTAGAAGCAGGATCCGATACATATGGTGTACCATACACCGTCTGGCTATCTGTTAATAAAGAAGAGTATACATCAAATGTTGTTTCAATTGCTCCGGCAGCATTTTCACTGTATATTATAAGAGTACTTGAATTGTTCATGAAAGCAACTTTGGAACCAAAGTTGCTACCCAGGTCGAGATAATAGTCTTTTATATCTTGTACTTTAACATATTGTCCGTTAGTAAGTTCATATACACCAACATTACCATGTTCGTTTATTTTAGTAGTTGTTGATAATTCGTTGCTTATTGCAATAAAATTGCCGTCAGTTGATATAGATGTACTTGTACCAAAGCTATTATCTAAACCAACTAACGGTGGTTGTACAGATAACCAGCTACTGTTTGTATTTGTAAAAATGTATACTTTTCCAGAAATTCCCTGACTAGCAGACACAATTAATTTAGTTGAATCCGAACTTAATGAAATATTACATCCAAAATTACTAGATTCTTCGTATCCAGTTAAGTTTCCTGTAGAATCATATTGCCATGCTAGCCTTGTAAATGTTAATTTTCCGTCTGGTGTAGAGTCAGGTGCTTGTGTTAAAATAATTGTAGATGCGCTGACTACAGCATTAACTATAGCACTAAACGACACACTACCATTATTAAATGTCACAGTTGATACAGTCGGCGGCAAATCTTGTGTGCTTCTAACCAAGATATAGCTGCTACCTGAATTATCCACTCCGGTACTTACTACAGTTGTATTATAAAAAATTTCCGAACTTGAAACAATAGTTCCTGTAGTAATTGTTGTTAATGAAATATTATTATTTTGTATATCTCTAATATAGTTTGGCAATCCAATGATAGCTGAAAATACTAATTTGGTTAACACCGAGTCAACTAACTGTCCCTTATTAAAGCCAACGCCATTGATTGTTTGTCCAGCTACTATTCCACTAGAACTTAATACTTTAAGAGTCTTGCCTGAACTACCAACATCATTATAAAATGTATAGAATTCTTCAACAGTATTATAAACTAATTTATAAACTCTTCCGGTTCCGTTATTAAATCCGCTGGCGCCAATAAACAACGTGTCAGTGCCAAATACTAAACTAGATCCAAATTTTTCGCCGACTGATGGAAATGGACTTATGATACTATCGACTAACTGATAAACATTGTTAGCATCTTTTTTATATAAACTAGTAGCACCTTGTTGCGATAATGATGAATTACTAGCTGTTGAATCTACAGGAATATAAAAAATAGAATTCCAATAATATAAATCTGTATCTGGAGTTGAATTTACAGGTACTGGAAATACAGCTTTATAATACATATTCAAGTATGATACAATATCTCCTGCCAAATAAGTATTGACAGATTGGTATGCTCCAACATATCTAGTTGCTACAAATCCAGCTAAAGGAGAACCAGTAGCTAACCAAGTGCCGTCTGGGCTAATAGCAAGTGTAGTTGCAAGTACATTTAGGTTATTAGCATTATTATTTGCAATAAAAGGCAATTGTATGTATTGACGTTGAGTCCATGCAACCGATCTGCCAACTTTGTCGTAGATACTAACTTGGCCAGAACGCATACTTACAGCAGCAGTATTTCCTTGCGTATTCATTGCAATTGTTCTACCGAACTGTAAATTGTTTGAAGATATTATGTTTGGAACTGAAGATTTTTTATAAACAGGATTATATATCCAAGAAGACCATTTATCATCCCCTCTATTGTCAGTCCAGATGAAATCTCCAGCTTTAATATTTTTTGGCAATATTGTGTCTATATAATCGATAGAGCTAGCACGTTGTGATATTAGACTATAAACAACTAAATTGGATGCATGGCTAAACTGGGGGGTTAGTCCTACTACTGTAGCAGATACTGTGAATACATTAAGAGTAACACTTGTAATTTTAAAAAATCCATTAATGCCTGTAACAAGCGAATCAATATCTAGCATGAGTCCTACGTAAGAACCTACATTAAATTTTATAAGATCTTGACAAGTAATTGTTAAAACATTTGTATCGTAAGATAGTGCATTAACACGAATTCCGGTATCAGTAAATCTATAAACATTCCAACTATTAACTTCAAATGTGTTATCAAATGCACACCAAATATATGCACCTTCGTTTAATTGTGTAACATCAACAGCTACAGATCCTGTGCCAATTCCAGTACTCGATGCTTTGAATGATACTCCTACTGTATTGCTAGTTGCACCTATTTGTGTAAAGTCTGTTGTTCCTACTGATAATATTACGTAGTAAACTCCAGGTGTGATATTACTAACAGTTTGATTTTCAAGTTGCGATATATCGCCTAAACTCAAAAATACATCTGATGTGTTAACATAACCTGCACTTCTTAAAAACGGTTCAAAATTTTCTACTACAGGAAACGGTGTTGAATTATAACTTAATGGTTTAACATAAACATCATTAGGAGTTTGTTGAATCACAAACGGATTTATTTTAGAATCAATACTATTAACTAATACTGTTGCTTGCGGATTGCTTCTGTTAAATTTACCTTGGTCTAAAATAAATTCAATATCTTCAAACGCATTGGCAGCTCCGTATTGTCCTACACGCAATGCCCATTCTTCGTAGAATGTTAAACTTTCTTCTGCATCAGAACTTAATACATCAAATAGTTTGTTAAGAACATTTTGTGTACCTTTTTCACGAATCATACCTTGATAGAATTTAAATTCACTTACATCGTCTTGAATGATATTATCAAGATACTGACGTTTTTGATAGCCTATTAAATGCTGAGCCATTTTTTGTTGTGCACTATCAAAACTATCAACTTCTAAGCTATAGAAATCTTTAAATTGTGTAGCACTATTAGTCCAGTTTGGCAAAATTTGACTTATCGGCTTGCCGGCTAGCTGGGACCAATTAGCAGCTGAAAATATAGGAGATCCTGCAACAAATTTATTTGCACTATAATAATAATTCTGATACGATACAATATCTCCTGAATTATAATCTTGATATGGTTGCCATAATTCGATAGCAGCAGCATCAAAAATAAATCCTGGAATATCTAATCCGCCGTACCAATCGTTTGTAATGTAACCACTTACTTTTAAACGTTCTTGTCTGTAACCACTGGCTAGATTGTAAATTACATCGTTAAAAATAGTTGAATTATTAATAATCACAACATGTTCGTTTTGTACTAGATAAAATGCAGCACCATAGATTCCATCGGTAGTTCTGGGATTATATGTTACAGAATTTCCTTGACGATAACTGTCAACGTGTGCAACTTCTAGAGGAGTACCATCAACTTTAAAAATCTCATAAGGATTAAATTTGTTAGTTATACTGTCAACTACTGTAAGATTTGTAGTAAAATTTACACCGTTTGCACTTGGACTTAGACTTATAACACTAGCACCGATGTTACTTAATCCTGGCATCAAATCCCATTTAGTATAGTCAAAAGACGAAGACAATGCTATATTTGTTAATGCACTGTAATAGTCTCCTTCATATTTTACTATACTTCCGTAAGAATAAGTTTGATTAGGCTCCCAGTTGCTCCACTTATCTTGACCTGAGCTCCAATTTTGTGTAGACCAGAACATAAATTCTCGTGCACTAGTTTCCCAGTTTGCTACTGAACTTAAATTATTATTAAAATCATCAAATACAAAACCTTGATCTTTTAAATATTCTCCGTACCCTATCAAGAAATCAACCACTTCTTGAACTGTTGTAAACATTATACCATAAGGTGCAACTAGAGGTTTTGTTTTGTCCCAGCTAGTTCGTATATAGGCATTTGCGCCACCTAATATAGGAAGAGATAATATTGGTGAAAATTCTAATGGATTAAAGCTGGTAGAAGAAACTACTGTTGAAATAGCTCTATAATATTTTCCGCCGTACTGAATTAGTGTACCAGTAGTATAAGTTTGATTTTCAGCCCAATCAACATAACTTTCAGATATACCGCCGACATTAATGTACATACCAGTGTTGTTTGGAGCATAATATTTAAAATAAGGTTGAGTAATGCTATAACCTTTAACTTCAAAACCAGTTGATAGCTTTGTTATTACCACGCCGCTATAAACTAATTTTTCTACGCTACTAGATTTATTTAAGAATACTGTATAATCTTCCGTAGGAACAAATACATTACCTGAACTACTTGGAGTCTTAGATTCTAATAATAAATTAAACTGATTTTTATTTGTAAACGCACCAACTCTGTAACTTAATTTAACATCCATAGTTGCTAAATCGGTTGCATATGAATTGTATCCCGCAACGTTATTGCTAAAAATATAATTAAAAATTAAATCAACAATATAATTTATTAGACCTGCTGTCTGTACTCGAGTGTTGCTTGAATATACACTAGGTAGCAAAATATCAGAAGGTTTAACACGCAATCCAGTTTCTGAATATACAAGTTGACCGGCAATATTTCTAGAAATTCTAGATCTATCTAATAAAATACCAAATGTCTTAGCTGGAGCTAATAGGATTGTAGCTATTATTATTGAAAATGAATAATAGCTACTACGTGTCCAAGCAGATTCAACCGGACTACCGTCGCCAAATATAAAATTATTATCAATACTTGGCTGAATCATTCCACTTGCTAATCCCGAGAATTGTGGACTAATTAAATTTCCAGATTCGTCAACTGGTAATCGGTCTAGTAAGAAAGGTTTTGCAAATTTAGGTCGGTAGGCGACAGGCTTGTTAGGTTCTCTAACAATGCCTTTTGAAATATCTTGCCACATTGGCAAATTATTACTAGTGTATGGTGATGGGCCGTATACTGAATTCCACCATGCTGGCTGAATACTAAATCCTAGCATTTCCCAAGGACAAATATTAGGACGGTCAGTATCTAATAACCAACGATACACGCCTCTCCAGTATCCCGGTAAACTTGTTCCGTCGGGTGCGGCATTTAAAGAATAGTTATATGTAAAACTATTTGTTCTGTCATAGTTTAACGGGGTAGTCAAATCTTTACCAATCAAACTAGTCCATTTATAAAAATTAGGAGCTAAAATTTCATTAAATTCTGTTAAACTATAATCCGTAGATCTATTATAACTAGGGATAAAATCTGTTACATCAAAAATACTAGTATCATATTTGACTTTAATATTATTAAAAATTCGTTTTTCTAGTTCTAATAATAATGCATCTCTATAATCGCCATATGCTAAAATAATACTGCCGTCGTGGCCTTGGATTACAGTTTGTGGATTTATAAGTGTAGTATCTGTATAAATTTTTGGAGCATACGCAGGCCACATTCCTAACTTAGTAGGTGTAGCAGGAACAAAACATCCATCTGTACTATCGTATTCGTACGTACTAATTGTATCACCATTAACAAGATTAACACTAGAATCAATAATAACAAATCCTTGATCACTAAAAGAATAATCCTGTCCATGTATTAATTGTACACCATTCAAATAAATTCCTACTGCTTTATTACTCAATGAATCCAATGTGAATACCGTGCTTAATGGATATTGTCGAATTCTATAATCAACTACTGTTAAATCGGTTATGATACATGCGCCGTACGGCACCATATCACTAAAATAGTAAGGAGCAACATTTGGCTTGGCTGCATTTAATTTTTGTAAAATTTGATTGATAATTGTTACAGGATCCCCGTCTACTCCTAAATTAGTAGCGGTGCTAATAAAATTTCTTTTAAAATTATTGTAATCTTCTCTTGATTGTTCAATAGATTTAATTATATTATTAGTTTCGGATGTAGTGTGATAAATTCCTAAACTTAGCGGGCCGCTATGTTGTACAAATTTTGTTCCGTACGGAGTTATATTTCCAAGATCACGCAAATCGCTATTACCCGGAAACACTCCGATGAACTGAACTGTTTCTTTTTTATTCGAGTTTACAGTATTTTGATATAAGTTATCAATAATGCTATCAACATGATTAATAACTTCTCCTAGTGTAAAATCTCCAATTTCTCCATTTAATGGATTATTTTGTAAGTTAACTGGTACTTCGTAATATCCGTTACCATTAATAGGTTGTTTAGAAAACGCTCTAATAGTTAACACATCTGTTAATGCGATAGGATTAACTAATCGAATATTTTTATATAAACCTTTGTTAGTTACAGACCATAAGCTAGGGTTTAATCGTTTTCCATTAATATAAATTCTAACAACTAGATCTGACAAATTATTAATATCATCGTAGATATCTATTTTAAAATTATTAGTCAATCCTGAATTTTTATAAATTCTTACTGCAGCTTGAACTGTATCAACTTCGCAAGTTTGCCAGCCATTTAAATATCTAGTGTTACCTGCATAATCTAAACTGGATAAGAATCCAGAATCAATTTTTTGTGTTTCAACAATAGCCGTTTTTTTATATTCAAACGAATCAGTTACTAAATTAAAATTAAAAACAATGTCACCTATATTATTGACATTCTGATAACTTAAGGGAAAACCTAAAACAGTATCTGCGGCTCCAGAACTTTGTTTATAAGAAAATATAGGAGTTCCAGCAAACGTACTACCGTTATAAACAGTATTATCACTTACACTTACGCCGTTGCTATCAAAGATATCAAACAACGGAGTCTGATTTACTGATGTTTTTTGCTGAGCTTGTACCCAAGTTGTTCCGTTATACCAGAACATTTGCCCTTGAAATTTTCCTTGTTTAACTAATACTACTTGATTTAATTCTGGATTAGCTATTTCAACCAAATGAAGCTGATTGCTTCCTCCATTTAAGTGTTTTACATCTACATATTCTACACGGAAAATTTTATTTTGTACAAGAGGATCAGGATCTCCCGTAAATAAAACCAGCATGCCTGGCGACAACGCAATAGATACATTAGCCACTGTTGTAGGCTCGTTATAACCTGAACGACCTTCTATGGCTGTAAAAACTGGAATTGCATCTTTGTTTAAACTTGTATTGCCTGTAGTGTTATCTAAAATATCAACATCTATAATAGCTTTTGTACCAAAATTAAACAATCGTAAATCTGCTTGAAATTCAATAATTGGTCTTGTAGCTCGTGCTGTTTGATCTAATACAGGAGTGTTGTTATTATATGCTGCACTGGCATTAATAACATCTTGATGGAACCAACGATTATATCTTGACCATGGATTATGGTCACTACTTGCTCTATTGATTGTAATATAGTCAGGAGATCCGGCATATCCTGTAGCATTTTCCCAAGGTTCTTTATCAAATCCTACACTATCGAATGGCACAGACTCATTCGTAGAATAAGTACTCACAACTTCTAATACTGTTTCAGGGATTAATTTAATTGCTGTACCAACGCCTTCTACATAAAACTGACCGTTAGCATATTCGGCAGGAGTTACTTTTCCGCCAAATTTAATTTTCATACCGTTGCTTAATACAGTACCATCGGGTAATGTAATTGAAGTTTTTCCTAAAATTACAGAGGATACATCGATGCTAGTGTCTTCTTCAATTGAAAATATTTCAACAATGCCTCCGAGATTTATATCAGTTTCGCTTTGATAAAATAATAAACTAGGAGCTGTCTCTGGAACAGTAAACGTAACAGTGCCTACTTCCACTCCATAATTATCTATTGCATCGATATAAGAATAACGATGGTTAGTGCCAGTTTCACGAGTTGTTTTAAAACTAAACGGATTTCCAGGACTATTAATTTTAAAAGTATATGTCTGACCTCTGTATAATTTTAATACAGGGTCTGGAGTTGCTCCGTCGGGTGTAAAAATATATTGATTGTTGGCACCTTCAGATTGAATGGACACTTTATAAGATGTACTAATAGTAGCTTTTGGGCCATATATAGTAATAGTATCAGGACCATAAGGTAACCAGTAGTAATTTTGAAAATTAACAAACTTATCCCAATCAATATGAGGATCCCAAGAATAAAATTCTTGTTTATTTAAACGTGCGTGGTTAGTAGTATTTCCGCCAAACACGTTAATTTGATTAATGTAATCAACATAATCTTTAAAAAATGTTATGTTGTCTAAATTATCAGTTATAGTTATTCCAGGCTCTAATTGATAATTTTGTCTTACCGCATCTGCCGCCTTAACATATACATCTGCACCTGTACTAGCTTTAGCATTTTCTCTACCAATATATCCTGTAGTTTTTGTCAGCGTACCTGGTTGAAATAATTGATCAACTGTCGATTGTAAAAACTTTTTGTTGGCTAGTGTTTGATAAAACTTAGGTAATAGATTTGCACTAAGTCCTTTTTCACCGTTAATGTTATTATTAATGGCCATTTACTTATTTTCCTGTGTTTGGAGCTGTAGTCACTGACTGATTGCTAGTAAGACTGTTTGTGGGTGTCGAGCTAATTGTTTTTAAATTTGTTCCAGTAAGTCCTGAAACAATAACAATATTGCTAGTTGTAGCACAACTTAAAAATATATTATCAGTTGCACATTGAATTTCAAATAAGTTTCCAAAATATAATCCTGGTTGACTTGGTACAATTACAAATGAAATCAAATCAGGTGCTAACTGATTCATAACGTAAGTACTTAATTCTGTAAAATAAAATGTATCACCAAAATTCCAATTTTCTAATGCAAAAAATGTATTAATTGCTTGTAAAATTCTTGTTTGTACATCTGCGGCCGATACAGCACTAGAAGGATTGATCATTGCATTAAACGTTGCTTGCAAACTAGGTTCAGCTTGTGCACCAAATAACAATGTATAATTTACAGGATGGTATATAATTTCATCACTGATAGATTTAATTAAATTTAAATTAGGACTTAATAATGTGTTTAATTGATCGCTGCTAGGAGGTAATGGAGTTGTTCCAACTGCACCATTAGATACCCATTTTCTAAATGCCAAATCATAATCTGACGTTAGCACATAGATATCTATAATGTTACTTGCACCTGGATCAATTCTGCTATCATAGTCTGCACTATGGACATATTGAAATTTTAAATCTGAACGTCCTATATAAACTTCATAATCTAATGTAGGATTTAATTTGCCTGTTGATAATGTTAGTTTAAAAACTGTTGCTGTATCTATAAAATAAAAATATGTATCGTCAGCATATTGTGTTAAGGGGCCTGCAGCAGCTTGTGTTGAAAATATTAGTACAGGTCCAGTAGTTGGATCATTGATTACATATTCATAATCTTCCTGGCCTTCTGAAATTGTATATTTTCTTTCAACAATATATTTTGCCAACGGATTAGTTGAAGGAGCAACAATGTCTAAAAATAATTGAGGATTGTCAACAATTCCATTACCGTTTGAATCAGCAAACGTTATAACAAGTTTTTTAGGGTCGATATAACCGTCTTGTCCAATGTACTCACTTACAATTTGCCAAGTTAAATCTTGTGTAAATGGGATAGTATTATCAGGCTGTGTGTTTATACTTAAAACTTTAATAGTATCTGAAATTGTATTACTAGAAATAGTATCATAGATAGTAGTATTACTATCAAAGTAAAATGTTACTTGATTATCACTTTCGAATACATATCTCAAATTGCGAGTAGTAATAGTATATTGTTCAGTATTTGTTGTAAACAATAACAACCAACTAGAGTCTAATTGAAGATTACTAGTATTGCCTTGGTTACCAAGACTAAACGGATTAGTAACATTTAAGTTATTTGCAAAAATAATTTGCCAACTTTGAGTAGTAGCATCATATCTTAAACCAAAGCTATCATTAGCAAATATTAAATCTATCATAGTAGTAATGACAGTAGGACTAATCGTTGTTACAAACTGAGGAATAATCTGTGTTGCAACAGCAAGAGAAGGAATCGCTTTGTTTAATACAATTGGACCTTGACTTGTTTTAGATAAAACTCCAGTGTTATTTGCTGTACCGTCATCTGCAACACTAACAACTTCTGCCCATATGTAGTTTGAAGAATTTGGAACTGTAGCTGTGCCTGCTATTAATTTATTTGTAATCGTATTAAAATAATAACCCGAAGGTGCTGTAAATTTTATTATAGAACCAACTGTAAGATATTTTAAATCTGTTGCTGTAAATGATCCGACTTGTAGCGGCACATTTTTTGAACCAGATTGAGGAGAAATTAAACTAATAAAACCGCTAGAAGTATTACTGTCAGTAGTTACTGCGTTCCATTGAATGTTAAGACTGACATTCAAAAAGTCTAAATAATTTGAATAATAAAAATTTCTTAAATTAGGAGTATTTAAAATATCGTAAATGGTATTATATATAATTCCTTGAATGTCAGTTTGAGTGATGTAAGTAAAATTTGTAGTTGAATTATAATTTTCTTTATAGATAATACCGTCATCTGCAAATAACGTTGTTTTACTGTATTTTCCAGTAGGATCTGTTAGGTCAAAATAACGACTTATGCCGCTACTAGTTCTGTTAACAGCCTGTACTTTTGCCACATTTAGATTAGCACTTAACGGACTAATATTGTAGTCTTCTCCAGTAATCATACGATTTTGCGTATAGTACGTTTGTGGAGCATTAGTTTTAACGCTGGCATTTGTTTCTGCTGTTGCAGCATTAGTAACACTAGTAGCAAGACTTAAACTGATTGTCAGTGTTTCTGCTGTATTTTTTGCACTTGTATAAGGAATAGATACTACTATATTAACAATATCTGCTGGATTAATTGTGTAATTTAAACCATTGCTTACTCTATAATAAGTTCTAAAATTTCCTAAGGGTAAATTACCAAATGTTCCATCACTAAAACTTAAACTAATCGCATCACTAGCTCTGGTAATTACGCTGTAAATGTTTTTAATTTTTGCACTTAAACTATTATAAATTATGTTATTACCAGATGTAGCAGGAACTTGTGTCCATAAATTTGTTTCTAAGCCAGTACTTTGATCTAAACTATAAAGCCATACATCAGTATTATTAATGTTCTGTGTAGGAATATCTATTTGTTGATTACTAGTAGGCTGAGAAACTGTAAATGCACCAGTATTCATAGTGCCTTGTGTAAAATTAAAAAAGAACCCTGTACCTGGACTACTAGCACCAAAGCCATCATCACTATATATACATGCTATTTTATTTCCAATTTTAGGAGCTTCTTCATAAATGTAAGTTTTTCCACTAAATGTTGTACTGGTAATTTCAAAATTCATACTACGACCAGAAATAGTTTTATTAAAATTATAAATTGGAACATTAGTGTTTGAAGCATTGAATCTATACTGAGCTGTTGGAACTCCATAGATTGTTGCGCTGTCTATAGGGTTACCAAATTGACTAGTTGCCGGCAGTGCAGCATTTATAACTTTAATGAACTGGTCATACCAATTGGCATTGCTTGGATCATTCCAAGTAATATATTGTCCTGATAAATTGCGGCCGTTACTGTCAATTACATTTTCAGTTGTACTAACTGTACCAAATTTTAACAAGCCTTTGGCAGGAATATTTCTGCTAGCATTGTAGCCAATCATACGTGCCAATCGTAATATGCTATCACGACGTTCTGCTAGTTCTAAGAAATTTTCACGAGCGTTTAAATCTACACGAAAAGCAATGCTTTGCCCAATATAGGCAATAAGATCAATCAATGCAAGGTACTCGCTTGATTCAATGTAGTCGTTGAAGTCTTCTGGGAAATTTGTACGGATATAATCAATCATTGTACGACGCAAATTATCAAAATCGTAACTTTGAAAGTTTGCGTTTTTAAAAGACTGATAAATTTTTTGCCAGTTTTCAGCAATTAAAAGATTATTTTGTCTATCCGTTGAGCTCATGATTTATCCTAATAAGTGTATTTATTGAATAAAATTATGTGCGTACTTAATTATTGTAGGGCAAGTCCGTTCGCTTGATCAAACTTCATTTGAAGTTTTTGTTGTATGTTATACAGCACATATATCAGTTCACATTGAATTTCTAACCCAGTATCGTATGGTGTTATGACTATGTTGCCTGTGCGAATTCGAGGATCGCTGTTGAATATTTGATTTACATTTTGTAGTACAGCATTTTTTAATTCATCAGTTAAAGGTTCAAAAATAACATCCCATATGATTGTGCCAAATGTAGGGTTCATTAGGCGTTCTCCCTGACGCACATAAAAATTATTAAGTAAATCTTGCTTGATTAATTCAAAATCATACAAGGCAAAATTTTCAGTATGCGGACTTACTGTACTAAATCCCCTATATCTACGAGAGCTAACATGGTGTGCAATATTTGGAGAAGATATTTGTGTTTTTGTGAATAAGCTAGACATATATTACACCTCGTTGTTTTGTTGGAAAGAATCCTCTACCGGAGGATTTCTAGTAAATGTATCTGGATTTGTACTGTATTTTTTCCAGTAGCTAGCTGGTTTAGCCATACTTGAACTATTACCTTCGTATCGAGTTTCTATATCCCTATCTGTTAAATCTGGTTTATATTTTGTAGGATCTAAATTTTCATGTTGTGGGTACGGTTCAGTAGTAGGAACACGACGCATAATACTTTGTACTAGTTCGGCACCATTAGGCGGTCCTGGTAATGTGCTAGTCTGTAATACTTTAGGCAATTCGGCTTCAGCAGCTTCTCCCGGTTCTGCTGCTGTTGCAGCTTCTGCTGCTGTTTCAGCAGGTGCACCACTACTATTCATGTTTATATTTGTGGCTGTTTCATTATGATTGCCAGTCGATTTGATACTAGTATTACCTGACGCGGTAAAATTGTTATTTCCGGTTGTCTTAATATTTGTATTGCCGCCAGCTGTAAAATTATTATTACCGGTTGTGTTTAATTCGTAATTACCTTGAGTAGTATATGTTTTATTTCCGGTAATAGTTTCATCAATATTTCCAGTAATTTTTACAACTTGATTTCCATTAAGCGTAGAATTATATGTCCCGCCACCGTTGGCGCCAATATTCCAGTTGAATCCTTGATCAAAAATCCAATCAACTTGTTCTTTTATATGATGTTTATAATTTTGATCAAATGTTATATCTACATCTTTTTTAATTTCAACTTTTTGATTTCCATCAACTATTAAAATTTGATCTTTAAGAACTTGAGTGTGCATTTCTTCTGTGACTTTAATATTGAAATTGCGACCAGCTTCCATGTTAATGTCACGGTTTGCATAGAAATTAAAATCTTGTTCAGTGTGCATACTGATACTGTCTTGCGCATATACATCTATTTTGCCGTCGCTAGTTAATTCTATCCACGCTGTACCACGACTATTAGTGATGTAGATAAGATCTTCACTGTTATGTAACAGAATTTGATGCCCAGTTCGAGTTCTGAGTCTGATTAATTCATTGTTTGGTCTAGTTACATCACCGTCTAACTCATTTTCTTCTACGGCAGCATACTCTGGGCCGCCATCGCTTGGGCTTTTTTTACGTAAATATTTGTCATCGCCATCATCCATGACCAAACTGCTGCCGCCGAGTCGACTAACGGGAGCATTTTTAACTTGATGTTCAATTTTTCCATAAGGACCTGTTTGGCCGTTTTTATCTAACGGTCCAGGTGTACTTACACCAAATACCATACTAGGCGTTTCTCTTCTAGCACTGCTAGTTGTAATACCTCTCGTGTCGTCTAACAATAATCCTTGATCAGCTAATTGTTGTGCAAACGGATGAATTGGTTTTTTAATCTTTGTTTTGTCTGTGGTAGAATTATTACCTGGATAATTTTTATTGTATTCTGCTACTGGCACACGTTTAGCATGACCATACGGTGTGTCTAGTCCATGCTCTACATTGTTTTCCGTAGATGCATAGCCTGGAATCATAAAATTCATTGCTTCGTCTTGAACACAGCCTATCCAGTAACCGCGTTTAGGATTACCTTCAATAAAAATAATAACAACAATAGATCCTACGTCAGGCGGAACAGCCCAGAAGCCATAACTTTTTTGTGTGTTATTATAGTCGTTGTCTTTTCCGTTATATTTTACATCAGTTTTTCCAAAAAATGGACTCATGTATTTTACTTGATGTAATTGCCCTTCGCTATCACTATTACCAACATCATGCAAAATCTGAACTTCTAACATACCCATATAAGTAGCATCAAGGTGACTAACTACCTTGGCTAAAAACGGGCCGGGTTCTGGCTTTGGTTGATTTATTGTACTGTCGTTTGGATTATATTCTGCCATTATTCAGTTCCATCTTCTTCGTTACTATTCGGATCTTTAGTATTAATCTTATTATTATCTGCTGCAACACCTGCGTTTGGTGATCCGCCGCCTGGCAATTCTTGTAGACGTAAGCGTAAACCTGTTAGTGTTTGTTTAAATTCATTTTTTGAAAAATTACTTACAACAGTAGTAATGCGATATAAGCCACTAATCATGGCTACCGACTGTGTAGGATTATGAAAATTATATAACCCGTTATATCCAATATCTATTGGCGTTCTAAAATTAATTGAGACATGAACTTCTCCAGATTGCCAGTTTACGCTGCCGTCGGCGTTGAGATTTTCAGTAACAGGCTGTGCTGTGTAATTGCCAGTACCGCTCATTGCAATATAATATGGATCTCCGATTATTTCTAATGAAAGATCCGCCATGTCTGTTCCTTGAAATGCTCTATCAAAAAATGCACGAGCAGCACGAGTTGCTTCAATTTCAGCACCTCCGCCTCCAAGTCTGTCAGTTTGTGATCGTTTTGCGCTATAACTTACAGCGGTAGGTGAAGTTCCTGGTTTTGTGGGTGGCGCACTACCTGTATTATTAAGTGCTTGTTCTTGAGTAACTGGCGTTTTTTCTTTTGCGCCACCTTGATCGGCAGCAGTTTTTGCATCTTGTGTTCCTGAAGTACCGTCTGCTGGCAATGTATCTATAAAATTATTAGTGTACTTTATATCAAATTTTAATACATCAACATTTTTACCTGTGTAGATATAATTATATTCTTTAACTACTTGAGATTGTAGTGGTCCGTTCAGACCAACAGGTTTAGTGCTTGGAGCTAATGGTCCAGAACTTTGATGAACATGGTATGGCAATACTCTATAGACTAATAACCTAGGTTTTAATCCAGTTGCTTTATTTTCTACTCCTGATTGATATACCTGTGTATCAATATGCCACCAGTCTTTGTATCCTTCAGGAGTAATTTTGCCAGGATCTAAAGATTCTACAACAAACCGACTAGCTAATATAGTTTGATTTATAGCATTTAATATGTCAGTATCTTGTTTAAATTTCATTTCAGTAACTTGCGGATCTACACCGTTTTTACTTCTAACATTAATTTTCTTTTTTTCGTCGTAGACTTCTTGTTCGCCGCCAATGGGTGGATCACCTTTTCGTAATTCATCAAATCCCATCTTGGCTTGTCCTATGGCATTCATAGACGATGGATCCTGAACTAAAATATCAACTTTGTCAGTTACAGATTTATTAGAAACATTTAAAGATGTCATAAAATCTGTAGGCAATGGTGTAGGATCCGTTGTTGCCGAGCCTGGAGATGATTCGCTATCACCACTAGATGGTTGATCAGTTGCACTTGACGCAGAATTTTGTGGGAATAGAATTAAAATTCTATCAGGAACTTCAATACCATTTGTATCAGCTACTTCTTTTAATTTTTGATTTAGTACAGCTTCTAAACTTTTATCGCCCCACTGTAATATTTCTCCAACGGTTTTTCCTCTAGCTGATACATCGCTCATAAAGTTTTTATTGCCATCATTAAGTGCAACTGCATTATAAGGAATTCCAGTACAGTTATAAACAGCACCGTTTTCATTTACTGTCATATCCATACCAGTAATTTGTATAGGTATTTGTCTATCAGTGCCTGGAATATCTTCCATTATGCCAGTTTCTGTATTACCTTTAAAATTAATTGTTAAAAGAAATGGCGCAACATTCCAATTAGTATGCGAATTTTTAGCAGCAGATTGTTGAAGTGCTGTATAAAATAAACCCATGCTATAAGGTTCTATAATTTTAAAACTAAGATCAGTTACATTTGAATTCGTACCACTTTTATGACCGATTGTGCTTTCAAGTTTAACATCATCTATATAGAATTCAAAAGATCCTTGAGGAATTTGAACTCGATTGTAAGGTTCGATACTAGCAGATTTTGCAATTATATCACCGTATAACCCAATTCTGTAAGTACTATCAGGATTACTTAAAAACTCATCCGATATTGAACTTAATCCAATAATACAGTTATAACTTGCATACCTAAATAATGGATTAGGTAACGGTAATGAGCTACCTGGTGCAATTCCTAATGCACCGGCAATACCTGCTAATGCATTACTAATCGAAGATACTCCGCTTAAGCCTGACAGACCGCCAGTTAACGACGAGGTGACTCCTGATATAGCGTTTGTTACACTAGAAAGTCCAGATGCTATTCCTGTAGATACGGCGTTTATTGCTCCTGATACTCCAGAAGAGATTGTGGCGCCAAGATCATCAAACGCACCCATGTTATAATCCTAACACTTTAGTTAAACTAGATTTTTTACAAATATAAATTCCAGTTCCTGGAACAAAATCTAATATAGGATCTTCTATAATATTCATATTGCGTTGTGCAAATACCCACCACAATTGAGATGTGCCGTATAAATCAAAAGCTAGTAGATCAGGTCTTAATGCATACTGTGCTTCTATAACATAATAAAAATCATCAGGTTCTGCACTAACTGGTCTAATAGTCAATAAATCAAGATAATTATTTTTTACTTGTGTAGTATACCAAGGACTTGTATTTTTATAAGTAGCCATAAATTAAATATATCCAAATGGTGCATTTAGATATCCGCCAGATACAAATGTATCTAAACTAAAGTATCTTGCACTATCTCTGCTGTATACAGGCTGTAAGGTTACAGTAAATTCGCTTTTAGTAGGTATATGGCTTACTCCTCCGGTTACAGATCCGCCTATACTACTAATTCCGCCACCGCCACCGCCGCCAAGTAAGTTACCCACAGCATTTGCTGCTCCAGCAATGTTGCCTACCGCTCCAGCAAGGTTACCTACTTGATTAGCAATACTGCCAAGTCCTGGGATGGCACTTGCGATTCCAGCAATGCCACCAACAACACTGGCTGCAGATGCAATATCTCCTAATGGACCGCCTCCAAATCCGCCGCCAAAACTAACACCGTTTGGTGCGGCTACACTGATATAATCACAATCATTAGGCAATGTTGTCTGGAATGCCGTTACTACAACAGGAACATTTTTAAAAACATAGTTTCCATAACCATTTAAAAATATAACTGGAGGAGGATTGCCTGCAAGATAATCATTTCCTGAAAACATTTTGGTAAGACTACGTAAATAATGCACGGCGGCAATCCAATAAAGACCTTCTGTTGCATCTTCAACGTTCATCGGGGCTGTAATAGTTATACTTCCTGGATCACTATTGTGAAAGGCTTGGAAAGTATAGTTTGTATGAGTAGTACTGATAGCACTATATTTGGCAGTACTTTGCATAGTAATTGTAGGTGTATATGGGAATACCAAACCGCCAGCTTGTTGTAACGGTGCCAGTACCGGACTACCTTGAAAACTAGGAGCATTAGCAATACTTAATCGTACACGCCAATCTGCAGGATTAGCATCTCCTCCAAAAACAGCCGATGCTGCTCCTAGTAGGCCACCCGTTGGATCACCACCTGGAGGTAAATTGATACTTCTCAACGCACTAGAAACCCCGCCAGCAATATTGAGTCCTGTGTTTAATGCAGAACTTAAATTATTGGCAATATTAACTCCAGCAGAAATACCGCTGGCAAGGCCGTCTACGGCTGAAACAGTTTGAAATAAGCTATCGCCAAATCCCATATTAAATTCCTAAATTGATATAATATTTAGTTGACTTTTTAATGTGCGTAGTTTATAATTAGACATTAAAGGACTGAGAACAGGATGACCGCAAAAGTAAATTACCTAAACAACAAAGATATGTTAGCAGAGATACACAAATCAAAAAGCTCATATTGCAGTTTTACCGATCCAAAGTATCATCAATACGATTTGATTTTGCCTAGTGTGGACAAGATTAACATTAGAAGTATAGCAGAAGCCAAACGAAATCAAGCTAAACGCCTAGGCGATGCAGAATATCAACGCAGAAAAGCAGCAGGCGAAAAAGTTAAACAAGCCGATTGCGAAGTCGACTACAAAAAAATAGCTAAAACAGATGTTGTTTTTAGAATCATGAGTTTTGATCATATTCCATTAAACAGCACACGCAAGAAAAATCCCAAAAGTCTAGCAGATCACAGAGACAAAGTTAACTTTCCTCCATTCCAACATTGGAAATTTGACGAAGAAGATCCAGAAAAATTATTATGTGTAGGCAAAAGTCATTGGAAGGGCGACTTAGAGAAAGGTCATTTTGATAAAGATGCTGGACAAATTACAAATACATTGGCTAAGATGATGATCAAGCTATGTGAACGTTATGCTACACGTGGCAATGTTCGCGGTTATACCTATAACGATGAAATGAAAGGCATGGCTATTTTACAATTAACACAAATCGGATTGCAATTTGACGAAAGTAAATCAGATAATCCATTTGCATATTTTACAGCAGCCGTTACTAATAGTTTTGTTAGAGTAATTAACACAGAAAAACGTAATCAAAATATTCGAGATGATATATTAGAAATGAATGGTATGAATCCTAGTTACAGCAGAACCGGTTCAGGAGAACATGCTGCTGCTATTAAACGTTTTGACGAGAGTAGTGAATGACAAATTTATTCAAGAAAGTAGCCGTCTTTACAGATATTCACTTTGGTTTAAAGTCGAATAGTAGTATACATAACCAAGATTGTGAAGATTTTGTTGACTGGTATATTGCCAAAGCAAAGGAGGAAGGGTGTGATACAGGTATCTTTATGGGCGATTGGCATCATAATCGCAATAGCCTTAATATTACTACAATGGATTATAGCCTTAGGGCCTTGGAAAAACTGGGCCAGGCGTTTGACAACTTCTATTTCTTTCCTGGTAATCATGATTTGTATTACAAAGACAAACGAGACATACACAGTGTGGAGTTTGGAAAGTATATACCTGGTGTTACTGTGGTACATGAGCCTACTACTATTGGAGACGTCACTCTTTGTCCGTGGCTTGTAGGAGAAGAATGGCGGTCAGTAAGCAAGAAGGGTGGCAAATATATCTTTGGTCACTTTGAATTACCCAGCTTCTTTATGAATGCCATGGTACAAATGCCCGATCATGGAGAAATTCAGCTAGATAGTTTTAAAAACTATGAGCTTGGATTTAGCGGGCACTTTCATAAACGCCAACAACAAAAGAACATGATCTATATTGGCAATGCATTTCCGCACAATTATGCAGATGCATGGGACGATGAACGTGGAATGATGACGTTAGAATGGGGAGGGGCTCCAGAATATCATACTTGGCCTGCTCAACCTACGTTCCGTACTGTAAAATTAAGTCAACTGATCGATGATGCAGACTCAATAATCTTGCCCAAGCAACATCTTCGTGTTATACTAGACATAGATATTACCTATGAAGAAGCTAGTTTTATCAAAGAGAAGTTTATTAGCGACTATGATATCAGAGAACTTACACTGATTGCTGAAAAGAAAGATGTTGAAATTAATACAAACATAGATATTCAAGCATTCGAAAGTGTAGATCAAATTGTATCAAGTCAAATCATAAACATTGAAAGCGATACTTACGACAAAAACATACTGTTGTCAATTTATAATAGCCTATGAGTATAAAACTTAAAGAATTAACTGTTAAAAACTTCATGAGTGTGGGTAACCAAACTCAAGCTGTAAACTTTGCACAAGAAAATCTTACTCTTGTACTAGGTGAAAACTTAGATCAAGGAGGAGATGACAGCGGTTCGCGCAACGGTACAGGTAAAACAACTATTGTAAATGCACTTAGCTATGCATTATTTGGCAATGCACTGACTAATATTAAAAAAGATAATCTAATTAATAAAACTAACAATAAAAATCTGTTAGTTACATTGGCATTTGAAAAAGATGGAACAGATTATCGTATAGAACGTGGACGTAAACCCAATGTTCTGCAATTTTTTGTCAACGATATTGCACAAACTGAAGAAGAAATAGATGAAGCACAAGGTGATGTTCGTGAAACTCAACGAGATTTAGACGAGTTATTGGGCATGAGCCACGATATGTTCAAACATATTGTAGCACTCAATACCTATACTGAACCATTTTTAAGTATGCGGGCTAATGATCAAAGAGTTATTATTGAACAATTGTTGGGCATTACCTTATTAAGTGAAAAGTCTGAAACTCTCAAAGAGATGATTCGTCAGACTAAAGATGAGATACTACAAGAAACTGCCAACATTGAAGCTATAAAGAAAAGCAATGAGAATATTCAAAAGAGTATTGATAATCTGTTGACTAGACAAAGTGCTTGGCGTAATCAACATGCCAGTGAACTTGAGAAGATTGGCCGTGCTATTGTAGAACTTGAAAGTGTAGACATTGAAGCAGAACTTGCGAAGCATGCGGAGCTCAAAGTTTATGACGAGAAGGCAGCGAAGCTGAAAAGCCTGAATAAGGAACGTGCTACGTTAGAAAGCGCGATAGCGCAAGCGGAGCGAAGCGTTACGAAGTATGAACGTGAGCTTGGCCTATTGGCAAGTAAGACCTGTCACGCTTGTGAACAAGAACTGCACGATCACAAACATGAAGAAATGACTGCCACAGCACAGGGTCACCTAGGTGAAGCAAAGAAATATTTTGACAAGGTTACCAAGGACCTTGGAAAAATTGTCTCAGAGCTAGCGGACATTGGAGAAATAGCCCGACGTCCCGACACTTACTACGATACTGTAGAGCAGGCTCTCAAGCATCAAAACAATTTAACCACTCTTGAAAATCAACTTGTGCAAAAAAGCCATGAAACAGACACTTATCAAGAGCAAATCGACGAGCTTATGGACACTGCTATGCAGGAAATTTCATGGGATCGCGTGAACAACCTCAATAGTTTAAAAGAACATCAAGAGTTCCTATTAAAACTGCTCACAAGCAAAGATAGTTTTATACGTAAAAAGATTATAGATCAAAACCTAGCTTATCTCAACAACAGATTGACCTACTACTTGGACCGTATGGGCTTGCCTCATACTGTGCTATTCCAAAACGATCTTACTGTTGAGATTACTCAGCTGGGGCAAGACTTAGATTTTGATAATCTCAGTCGAGGAGAACGTAATAGACTTATACTAAGTTTGTCTTGGAGTTTTCGAGATGTGTGGGAAAGTCTATATCAAAGTATTAATCTCTTGTTTGTCGATGAACTTATTGACAATGGACTTGATGCATCAGGTGTTGAAGGTGCACTGGGTGTACTTAAAAAGATGGCACGTGAACGTAAAAAGAATATTTTCTTGATCAGTCATCGAGATGAATTAGTGGGCCGTGTAAACAATGTACTTAAGGTTGTTAAGGAAAATGGTTACACCAGCTATGCGAATGATTTAGAAATCAATGAGTAAACACGTTGAGCCGTCTGCGTATCAAAATGAAGAGTCGCATGAACAACTCATGGCAGCTTTTCGCGAATACTTTAAGGCAAATCAAGATTGGCAAGCAAAAGGCACACGCAGGGCAGGAGAAAATATGCGCTACTGGTTGGCGCAGATTCGTATCATAGCAAGGCAACGAAGAGAACATGTGCAGCAATATCGTGTACATCTAGATCAGGCAAAACGAGCACGTAAGGCAAGCCAAAAGGCACAAGAGGAGAAACCAGCAGACACTAATTAGTGTATGTCTTGGTACTATCTAAATCAAATTGTAGAGCAACTGCCCGAGGATTGTATTGGGTTTGTTTATCTTATAACAAACACATCAACTGGGCGCAAGTACATAGGCAAAAAACTAGCAAAATTTTCTAAAACTACCTACAAAGTAGTAAAATTAAAAAACGGCACTAAGAAAAAAAAGAAAATCCGCAGTAAAATTGACAGCGATTGGCAGGACTATTATGGTTCCAGCGATGAATTACTCAAAGATATTGCGCAGTTAGGTCAAGAAAACTTTCACCGAGAGATATTATTTTATTGTAAGTCCAAGGCAGAAACGTCATATATAGAGGCACGAGAACAATTTACACGCAGAGTATTAGAATCTGACGAATATTACAACGGTCAGATATCAGTTCGTGTCCACGGCTCCCACATCAAAGGCAAACAAATTAACGGTTAACAGCTAGCGCAGGCCAACATCATGCGCTCTATACCTGGATCTAGGATCACAGGGACGGAAATCTCCAGCCGTAGGAGTACTCAACCACTATCCTTAACAGGACGAGGATCGCAAAGCTGCCGCGGTTTGGTTGTTTTAGGAATTAAAGGCAAAAGGAAGGGCTGTAGCCCTACGTTTGCAAGCAAGTTAGCGTTTGTTTGCGAGCCGCCGTCATATAAAGACACAGCTCGAGGTACCGGATGACCGCCTCTGTAATGCTGTAACGCTAAGGTGATATTGTGCAACTCAGATAATGTCAAAACATTCTTTGCCCTGTCTGGGCAAAGTGTGACTGAACAATCTAGATAATATTTAAAGTGCTTCGCACTAATTGATCACTAACTATTCTTTGATAGACTACGAAAAGTTCGAGCGCAAGCGAAGAACAGAAGAACGTAAGTTCTTCTTTAATGTGCGGATAAATATCACATAGGGACAAATGCCATGAAAGTATATGAAATAATCGCTGAATCTAGTCAGTTAGCTGAGATAAGTTTTGGAGGAGTTGCAGATCGAGTTTCTG